>Ga0187780_10001802_pt1 | contig 16161 bp, 10 predicted proteins | sample 1015_Q2_SP10_20__FD_132429 | JGI IMG/M metagenome (GOLD analysis project Ga0187780, IMG submission 132429) | Tropical peat soil microbial communities from peatlands in Department of Meta, Colombia - 1015_Q2_SP10_20_MG | ecosystem: Environmental > Terrestrial > Soil > Wetlands > Peat | place... | reverse complement strand
CAAGGTTGGGCCGGTGCTTCTGGCTCGGATGACCGGCTCGCCCATTATGGTGTTCCACGTTGGCGTGGATCGCGGGAAAACTTTCGAGAAGACCTGGGATCAATTTTGTCTGCCGCACCTGTTTGCCCACGCGATTGTGATTGGAGCGCCGCCGATCAACGTGCCGGTGGACGCGGATTCCGACACGATTCGGGCAAAGCACGAAGAGATGCAGAAGGCGCTCGAGCGCGTGCGGGATATTGCGGAGGGTTGGTTCTCCTTCACGGAGGAAGAGCGCAACCACTACCGCCTGGAAATTGGGCCGTGAGTCTCCCGGAAATTCCGCAATTCAGAGTTGAAGAATAAGACTTGGCGCAGCGGCGGATTTACGCCACTACACCTGCTTTTCGGTTCTAGTTGCCGTCGCGCTCGCCCAGCTTGACAGTAATGTCCAGCTTCTTCGCGCCGCGATAGAGAGTGACGGTCACGCTGTCGCCGGGGCGCTTGCGATTCAAGATGACGTTCATGTCGAATTGATTGGTCACCTTTTGACCATCCAGGCCGACGATCACGTCGCCGCCGATGATGATCCGGCGCATGCCCGCTTGAGCGACGCGCTCTCCGCCGCGAATTCCTGCTGCCGCCGCGGGACTGTTCTTGGGAGTCTGTTCCACCAGCAAGCCTTCTTGCACCGGCAAATCCAACGCTTCCGCGAGCCACCCTGCCACCGAAACGGTCTGCACGCCGAGATAAGCGCGGCGCACTTTTCCTTCGGTCATCAGATCGTTGGCGATGAGCTTCGCGGTGTTGATGGGAATGGCGAAGCCGATGCCCGCCGTCGTGCCGGAAGGAGTGTAAATGGCGGAGTTGATCCCGATAACGTCGCCGTGCGTGTCAATGAGTGGCCCGCCGGAATTGCCGCGATTGATGGACGCGTCCGTCTGGATGGCTTCATCAATGAAAGTCGTGTCGCTGGTTTGCACCGTTCGGCCAAGCGCGCTGACAACACCCGTTGTCAGGGTTGACTGAAAGCCGAAGGGATCGCCGATCGCCAGAACTTTCTGCCCCACCTGCAGTGTCGAGGAATCACCCAGCGGCAAGGCGACCAATTGCTTGCCCTTGGGATCGATCTTGATGAGCGCCACGTCATTGCGCTGATCCGCGCCGATGAACTTCGCGGGGAAACGCGTCTTGTCGCCGAGGATCACTTCGATGGACTGCGCCCCAGCAACGACGTGAAAGTTCGTCAGGATATACCCGCGCGAATCAATGACGAAGCCGGAGCCCGCGCCTTCCACCGGCACAGGGTCCATGAAAAAGTCGTACTCCGTTGCTTTCGTCAGGATGTTTGCCACCGCGGGAGACGCCTGGCGGTAAATCCTGACGTTGATGGATTCTTCTTCCGTCAGAGCAGCGTTGTGATGCGCCGAGGTCGTCTGGAGAGCACCTCCAAGACCTTCGCCGGCGCGACGCGCCTCGACATCTTGCGGTTGGCGCGGCCCGTAGCGCGCTCCTATCCAAAACGCTCCCAGAATCAGAATCAGGGCAAGCAGAATCAGCCGCCCGCGGCCCTGGTCAGTTCCACGTATCATGACAGTCTTCCCTCAAAATTCCATCCGTAGGGATAGTATAAGGAAATTCCGCCGGGGCTTCACGCTGGCTTGCGGGCGCAGGGTAGGGGGAACTGCGGAGCGAGGCAGTCTGGCGCCGAAGCGCGATCTGAGGTGCGGTTCAGGCCGCGATTGATACAATCTTTGACTTGCGGCCCGGCTTCGACCCTCCGGTCAATTCCTGCTCGGCGCGGAACCAATCTTCCTGTGCGTTTCCGGGGGTGCCGCCGCGTTCCAGGAAAATCTGATACGCGCGGAGAGCGATCTCCTCGTGTGTGGGCCGGCCGTTTGCCTTCGCAGTCTTTTTGCTGGCCTGCGGGGCAGTGGTCTTCTTCTTCGCCATTCCTTTCTCCTTCGTACTGCTTATTTGATATTAGGCGCGTGCTTAGCCATTCATTCCCTATCAATTTTCGCGCAGGTGCCGTTTCAGATAAGCCGGAAAAATTCGATGCTGAGAAGCAACTTATTTGATGGATGGGAGTAGACGAACTGTGGGCGTGGCTTTCTGAGAAGGAATCGGGTGGGGAGAATGAATTCTCCCCGCCCGCTTGGTCTGGATGACCTAGAAGTTGATTTTCCCGAAAACCTGAACGATGCGCATGCCTTCCGCAGCCGAGGCAAACGCACCGTACGGCGTGGTCGGCGAAACGGCAGCCGTCGTGATGGTGCCGAAAGCGCTGCTCGCGTTGTTACCGACGGGATTGTCAAAATTGGGGTGATTGAGAATGTTGAAGAAGTTGGCGCCGAGCGTGAGTTTATGACGCTCGGTGACGTTGAAAGATTTCTTCAGGTTCATGTCCGTATTGAAGTAGCCCGGCCCGCGGAAGGCGTTTCGGGCGCTTGCGTTGAAATTGGTTGGAGTCGCAAAACTGGCGTCCGTAAAGCAAGGAGTGCTCGTGTTCACGCAACTCCCGCCGAAGCTCGTAGCCATTCCGGACACGGGTGTGAACAAAACGGATGCCAGGTTCGCGCCATTGACCGTCAAGTTGTTTGCCGTAAACAAACTCTCCTGCTGGCCGTCCACGATGCTGAAGGGCAGACCCGTCCGGTAGAAGAAAGTGCCGGCGACCTGCCACCCCCCCGCGACCAGGTTCAAGAGGTGGTGCGAGGACTTGAACGGGACGTCCCAGACATAGTTGGCGCTCAATTGATGCCGCACGTCATAGTCCGAGGCCCCATAGCCGAGATTGGGATTGGAAGGATCAATCTGCGTCAGGATGCTGTTGTTGACGCTGTAAGGCAGAATGCCTCCGTTCGAGACGTTGTCCAACGCATGACTGTAGGTGTAGCTGAAACGCCCGGACAACCCGTGCCACAGGTTCTGTTGCACGGACCCGGTGACGCCGTGGTAGTCGGAGTATCCCGCGTTGGTGAGTTGCTGAACCGCGGCAACGCGCGGATCCGGCGCCGCGCCGATCGGTAACTGCGTAAACCCGCCGCTGCAGATGGCCGCGGTGCAGAACCCGTTCATGTACGGATTGAGGAGCAGGATGTCATACCCATGATTGCCCACGTAATTCAGGGAAACCAGAGTGTTTTTGGCAACGGTGTGCTGTATTTCGAAGTTCCACTCCAGGAATTTGGGGTTCAAGGTCTTGCTGGTCGCATCGTAGAGCGGAGGGACAGCCTTTGCGCAAGCGGGAGCGGACGCCTGATACTGGGCCAAAGTCAGGCCGGAAGTAAACGCCGACTGGAAGGCAGAGTTGCAGGTCTGAACGAGGCTCACGCCGCTTCCTGCTTCGGACGGATCAATGGTCCCGCCGGGAACGGAGAAGCTGACGACCTCGGGGAAGTTGGACGTGAAGTTGTCCAGGATGGAACCCGGGTAAAGGTCGGTGAACAGTCCGACGCCGCCGCGAATGACGGTCTTTTCGTTGATAGGGCTCCACGCAAAACCCACGCGCGGCTCGAACACTACTTTTTCGACGTCGCGAAGTATGCTGCTCTGTCCCGCCGTCACCATCTGATTGAACGGTATAGAAGCTTCGTGGGAGAGGTTCTGGAATGGAACCGTCGGAATGGAAACGCAGTCGGATTGACACACGCCGCCGGAATTGCGGTCGGCGCGAATCGCCAGCGTCAGCTTCAGTCTTGAGTTGATGCGCGCTTCATCCTGGAAATAGAGTCCAAAGCTGTAAATGGCGAGAGGTTGAGGCGAGCTCAGGGCGAAGTTCTGCGTCGTGCTCGTGCCGACCGTGTCTGTGGCGAAGCCAAGCAGGGTTGTGGATATGGCGGCCGGATTGGTCAATTCCGAGGCGCGATAGTCGCTGACGTCGTCGCGCCGGAAATTGACGCCGAGTTTGAAGTTGTGCCGGCCGCGCTCTATGGCGAGGTCGTCCACCAGTTGCCACTGTTCGACGTTGCGTCCTTGCGGGAAGAAGAAAAGAAACGGGAAGAGCCCGCCCACGGCGCCAAGGCACGACATGCCGGTGTCCGACGAGCAAAGGATTTCCGGAAACGTCTGGTTGGCTGCGGCCAGGTTGGTGGACTGGAAGATTGCGGAATACCAGAGGTTCGAGAAAATGAAATTGTTCGACATCGTGGGGCTGAAGATGTGGGTGTAATTCAACTGCCCTTCATCTTGCGGCTGGTGGCTGATGGCGTTGAACGCAGGATTGATGGGGTCGGCGTAGGTGGGTTGAGTGCCACGATCGAATTTGAACCGTCCAAACACCTTGTCGGTGTCGCTGAAGGAATAGTCAACGCGGCCGATCAACATCCATTCCTTGTTGCCGCTTGATCCCGCCAATGTCACGGCGCCAAGGCAGTCAGTAGACCCGCTGGGGAGGCCGTAAGTGCCGCCGGGGCCGGCGAAAATGCCGCCCTGGAAATTGTTGCCGGGATCACCGCCGCACGTGTTCGCCGTGGGAACCGCATTGGCAGCGCCCTTGGCGTTGTTGTACAGCGAAAAAGCTTGTTGGTAAAAGCCGGTCGCCGTCGAGGGGATTGTCGAAAGGACGTAGTTCTGAAATTCCTGCGTGGGGAGAAAGGATTCGGAGGCCGTCGCGAAAACGTAGCGCAAACCCTCCGTATCCACGAAGAAATAAGCCTTGTCTTTCTTGATGGGCCCGCCAAAATCGGCCGCCCACTGATTGTTGTTCTGGAAAGGCTTTGGCTGGCCGCTGGCTTTGAGGAAGAAATCCTCGGCGTTCAGAGTCCTGCCCGTGTAGTAGTAGTTGGCGCTGCCATGAAAGGAATTCGTGCCGGAGCGGGTGGAATAGTCAATTTGCGCGCCGGCTTGCCGGCCGTACTGGCCGGTGTAGCCATTGCTGACCACCGCAACTTCCTGGACGTCGTTGCCGCCTAGCAACAAATTGCTTGCGCCGGAGTTGTTCAGGTTGAGGAAGGGATCGTTGTAATCGTTCCCATTCACGGTGAACAAGTTCGAAGTGCCGGGCAAGCCGAAAGCGCTGAAGTTGCCGTAGCCGTTCCCGCTGGAGGTATTCATCGAGACGCCGGGGGCGGTCTGGGCCACGTACGTGATGTCATTGCCGGGATTCGGAATGTTCTGAACCGTGCGAGTGTCGAACGTGGTGGCGATGTTGGCGTTTTCGGTCTGCAACAACTGGTTTTCCGTGGTGACTTCGACGGTAGTCGTGCTTGCGCCCAGTTCCATGGTGACGTTTACGGTGGAATTCTGGCCCAGAAGAACGCTGACTTTTCGCGATGCGGTCTTGAACCCATCCTTCTTGATGACCAGCGTGTAGTCGCCGGGTTTTAAGAGAGCGAATTGATAGCTGCCTGTGGCCGAAGTCGTCGTGGAGTAGTTGTCGCCGGTGGTGACGCTGCTGAGGGTCAATGTGGCGTCGGGTACGATCGCCCCGGTGGGATCAGAGATGGTTCCGCTGAGTCCCCCGGTGACGATCGTTTGCGCAGCCAGAGGGATTGCCAAGCAACAAACAAACAGCAAGCAGAGAATCGTGGTGCAACTGAACTTCCTTGTCATGATTTAGTCTTCCCCTAATCAAGTTTCGACTCCTCTCCATCATGACCACTCCAGACACACCACCCGCTTCACCTCAAAGGTGTTTGTCACTCCGTCCACTCGCAAGACCCTCTTTAACCTGGAGAAGCCTCAGCCTGAAGCGACCGAGGCCAAGCTGACTTACCACACGACGTTCTTCCGAACCAACACTGCACCAGGATTGTGCAATCTATTTGCCAACCCGGTTGCCCCATACGTCAGAAAATGGAGGGTTTATGCCGTGCAGATTTTGCATCCCTGGCCCTTTTTCTACTTTTCGGAAGATTTCTATGATTTCTGAGCGAAGAAGGCGCGGGGCACACACCTCGCGGAAAATGTAATCCCGCTCGAATCATGCAGAGATGCACTATGCCGCAGCGATGGTTGATATGTGAGTCCATGCTCCAAGGTGTTTGCAGCGTGCTTCATCGTATGAAGGCAGCACGCCCAAAAAACAAAACAGCCCGCCACGAAGGCGGGCTGTTCGCACTCTAAAGTTGGAAATTCTCAGGCGACTGTAACTTCCTTGGAGAGGTACACGTCCTGAATCGCGTTCAGGAGCTTTACGCCCTCGCTCAACGGACGTTGGAACGCCTTGCGGCCGCTGATTAGGCCCGTGCCGCCGGCGCGCTTGTTGATGACTGCCGTCGCAACGGCTTCTTCGAAGTCGCTGGCACCGGAAGCGCCGCCAGAATTGATCAATCCCGCGCGGCCCATGTAGCAGTTGGCCACCTGGTAGCGGGTGAGATCGATCGGATGATCGCTGCAGAGGTCCGAGTAGATGCGCTTGTCGAATTTGCCGTAGCTGGAATCGCCAATGTTGAGGGCTTGATAGCCGCCGTTATTTTCGGGCAGCTTCTGCTTGATGATGTCGGCTTCGATGGTCACGCCGAGGTGATTGGCCTGTCCGGTAAGGTCCGCGGAGACGTGATAGTCCTTGTCCTTCTTGAAAGCCGAGTTGCGCAGATAGCACCACAGAACCGTGGCCATGCCGAGTTCGTGGGCGCGGGCAAAGGCTTTGCTGATCTCAATGATCTGCCGGCCGCTGTCCGTTGAGCCGTAGTAAATCGTGGCGCCCACGGCGGCGGCTCCCAAATCGTAAGCCTCTTCGACCGTGCCGAAGAGAATCTGGTTGAACTGGTTCGGATAGGTGAGCAGCTCGTTGTGATTGATCTTCACGATGAAGGGAATCTTGTGCGCATACTTGCGCGCCACCGACCCGAGAACGCCGAACGTGGAGGCCACGGCGTTGCAGCCGCCCTCGATCGCCAGCTTCACGATGTTTTCGCCGTCGAAATAATCCGGGTTCTTCGCGAAGCTGGCCCCGCCGGAATGTTCGATGCCCTGGTCCACGGGCAGAATCGAGAGGTAGCCGGTCCCCGAGAGGCGCCCGCTGAAAAACATGCGGTGCAGATTATTCAGCACGCGGAGATTGCGATCGGAGACCCCGTAGACGCGGTCAATGAAATCCGGGCCCGGAAGATGCAGCCGCTCCTTCGCGATTTTGGGGTTCTTGAAACCGAGGAGCGATTCGGCTTTTGCGCCCAGGTATTGTTCGATTGCAGAGGTTGTTGCCGTTGCCATTTTCTTCTCCTAGTTAGTTGCGAGTTGCGGTTGCCAGCATCGAGCCGGCGGCCTGGTCCACCAGCCAAAGCAGTTTGCCGTTGACCGGTTGAATCAGTTGAGCCGGGAGTTGCTCCGGCTCGTAAGGTCCTTCCAGGACCGCCTTCAAGGCTAAAGCCTTGTCCGAGCGGGTAACTAAAAAAATCGCGCGATTCGCCTGGTTCGCCGCAGGGGCAGTGAGGGTGATGCGTTCCGTGAACAGCTTGCCGATCCAGTTACGAACCACAATTCGAGGGGAGGCGTGTAGCGCCTTGGTTCCGGGAAAGAGCGACAGGGTGTGCCCTTCATCGCCCATGCCAAGGAGCACCAGATCGAAGGCCGGGTACTCGCCATCCTTCAACTTAAAGTATGCGCGAAGTGCGTGCTCATATTCCAGTGCCGCTTTCTCGGCATCGGGATTCTCGGCCTTAATACGAGTGATTTGGTCCGGATGAACCAGCCCTTTGGAAAAGAGCGCTTCGTTCACCATGCGAAAATTGCTATCTGCATGATCCGGGGGGACGTGACGTTCGTCACCGAAGAAAAAGTGAATCTTGCTCCAGGGAATCTTCGCGCGAATCGTGGGTTCGTCGGCGAGGAGCGCGTAAAGCGCACGCGGTGTCGAGCCACCAGAGAGAGACACGGTGAAAGTACCCTTTTGTCCGACCGCTTCGTTCGCCGCTCGAAGAAATTCCTCAGCCGCGCGCCGCGTGACACCGGCGGCATCGGGCAGAATCACTACTTCACTTTGGCTTGGAGGGGTCATAGAAGAGTCGCGCCCTTGTTGCCGACTCCGGGAGCGGCAACACGCCCGCGCTCGTCCAAATCTTCCTCGCCGATGCGCCGCCATTCGCGGCCATCGCGTTCGAGAAGTTCTTCCGCTTCGACAGGCCCCCAGGAGCCCGCGGCGTAATTTGGGAAACCGCGCGGGGGCAAGGCGTGCCAGACGTCGAGGATCGGCTGAATGACGGTCCAACCTGCCTCGACCATATCCGCGCGCTGGAAAAGCGTCGCGTCTCCGGCCATGCAGTCGCGGAGAAGCCGCTCGTAACCGGTGCCGTGCTCGACGCCGAAATATGTTTTGTAGTCGAAGTCCATGTTGACAAGACCGAGGCGCATGACCGCGCCGGGCACCTTGGCGCCAAAACTGAGAGAAATTCCTTCGTCAGGCTGGATGTGAATCACCAGGCGATTGGTCTCGATGTTCTTCACGCCTGTGCCGCGGAACAGCACAAACGGAGTGCGGCGGAATTGAATGACGATTTCCGTGGCGCGCATGGCGAGACGCTTGCCGGTGCGAAGATAGAACGGCACGCCGGCCCAGCGCCAATTGTCAATTTGGAGCTTGAGCGCCACGAAGGTTTCTGTGTTGGAATCGTGGCGGACGTCGGGCTCATTGCGATAACTGACGACGCGTTCGCCATCAGCCGTGCCGTCGGCATACTGCCCGCGAACCATGTTGGTGAGCACCTCTTCGGGGCTCAGCGGCTGGATGGCGTGGAGAACCTCGGCTTGCTTGTTGCGAACTTCGTCCGCATCGAAGGAAATGGGAGGCTCCATCGCGGTCATGGTAAGAAGTTGGAAGAGGTGGTTGGGGACCATGTCGCGCAGGGCCCCGGCAGTTTCGTAAAAGCCGCCGCGGTGCTCGACGCCGACAGTTTCAGCAGCGGTAATCTGCACGTGGTCAACGTAATTGCGGTTCCAGAGAGGTTCAATAATGTTGTTCGTGAAGCGGAACACCATTACATTCTGAACGGTTTCTTTGCCGAGATAGTGATCGATGCGGTAAATCTGTTTTTCGTTCAGCGTTTTCTTTAGGTCGCTATTCAGTTGCCGGGCGGAATCGAGGTCATGACCGAACGGCTTCTCGACAATCACCCGCGTCCAGTGGCCCTCTTCCTCTTTTGTAAGACAGGCTGCGCCGAGTTGATCAACGATAGGCGCAAAGAAGCGCGGCGCCACAGCCAAGTAGAAGAATTTGTTGCCACCCGTATTGTGGGTTTTATCCGCCTCGTCGATCTGCTTTTGGAGCCGCTTGAACGCTTCCGGATCTTGAAAATCTCCTTTCACGTAGTAGGTGCGCTCACTAAGCCAATCCCACATCTTCAGATCAATTGGATCCGGGGCGAATTTTGGCATCTCCTCGCCAAGGGTCTTGCGGAACGACTCCGTATCCAGATCGTTGACCGCGAAGCCGACAATCGCAAATTGCTTCGAAAGAATTCCTTCCTGAGCAAGATTCAACAGGGCAGGAATCAATTTCCGCTTGGTCAAATCTCCGGTAGCGCCGAAGATGACCATGACGCAGGGGCCGGCAGCGGCGGGGATTTCCACTTGATTCAGACTCATAAAGCGACTTCCTGTCCTTAGTCAACTGGAGCGAAGCGCGAAGCCTCAGTGACCGGATTGCTTCTCAACGTGACCACCAAACTGGAACCGCATCGCGGACAGCACCTTCGCTGCGAAATCGTCCTCGCCGCGCGACGTGAACCGCTGGTACAACGCGGCAGTAAGGACCGGCGCAGGCGCGGTGGACTCGATGGCCGCGAGAATCGTCCAGCGGCCTTCACCTGAATCGGAGACGCGGCCGGAGTAACGCTCGAGGCCAGGCTGCTCGAGAAGGGAAATGGCGGTGAGGTCGAGAAGCCAGGAAGCGACGACGCTGCCGCGCCGCCACACTTCTGTAATGTCCGCGAGATTGAAATCGTACTGGTAGTGTTCAGGATGGCGAAGCGGCGTGGTCTCGGCGTCGGTTTCGCGTTTCGAGTGCCCGGCATTGGCGTGCTTCAGAATGTTCAAGCCTTCCGCATACGCGGCCATGAGCCCGTACTCGATGCCGTTGTGCACCATCTTCACGAAGTGCCCCGCGCCAGACGGGCCGCAGTGCAGGTAGCCCTGCTCGGCAGTCCCAGAGGCCTTATCGCGGCCCGGCGTGCGAGGTACGTCGCCGCGGCCCGGAGCGAGGGACTTGAAGATGGGATCGAGGTGCTGAACGACGTTGGTCTCGCCACCAATCATCTGGCAGTAGCCGCGTTCAAGGCCCCAGACGCCGCCGCTGGTTCCGACATCAACGTAGTGAATGCCTTTCGCCGAAAGTTCCTTGGCGCGGCGAATGTCGTCAATGTAATACGAATTCCCACCATCGATTAGGATGTCGTCCTTGGAGAGCTTCGGGGCAAGCTCGGCGATGGTGGAATCCACGACCGCGGCGGGCACCATCAGCCAGATGGCGCGCGGCTTTTGCAATTTGGCGACGAAATCGTCCAGCGAGTCTGCGCCAGCCGCTCCATCCGCGGAGAGCTGTTTCACAGCGTCGGCGCTGCGGTCAAAGACTACGCAGGTGTGTCCCGCCTTTTGCAGGCGGCGAACCATGTTCGCGCCCATCCTGCCGAGACCAATCATGCCCAGTTGCATTCGGTTTGCTCCTAAGCGAAGTTGTGGCTCTTCCAACGGCCCGGGATCTTGCGGATCCCCATCCAGGAAATTCAGATAGACAATCAGTTGCCCAACAGAACTAATGCCGTTCCAACTAAATCGCCTTGGGCACTTACTGCTTCCTCATCGCAAATCATCGGAAACGATCTCAGCAATCAATCGCGGAGGAAGTTGGAACGGCACTAACGCACGCCGGCGGACTTGCCCGTAGCGTCGAGCAAGGTTTTGAACGCGTCGGCGAACAGTCTCACGCCGTCCACCAAGAGCTTGTCGGTCACTTCCTTCATGGAAATGCCAGCTTTGCCGAGGTTCTCCATGATTTTAGCCGCGCCCGCAACGTCTTCTGTGAGGCTCTTGCGAAGCTGGCCATGCTCGCGGAAGGCATCGAACGTGGCTGGCGGGATCGTGTCCACAGTTTCCGCGCCGATCAATTCCTCCACGTAGAGAACGTCACGATACTTGGGATTCTTTGTGCTCGTGCTGGCCCAGAGCAGCCGTTGCGGCTGTGCGCCTTTGGCCGCGAGCGCCTTCCAGCGCGCGCCGCCGTAAAGTTCCTGATATTTCTTGTAGGTGAGTTTGGCGTTGGCAATGGCGACTTTCCCCTCGAGGCTGGAGAGCAAGTCCTTTGCCGGGCCGCTGGCGGTTTTCACCATGGCTTCGATTTTTGAATCTACCAGAGTGTCAATGCGGCTGACGAAGAAGCTGGCAACGCTCGCGCAATGGCTGATGTCCAGGCCCTTCAGGACGCGGGCTTCGAGCGCGGCGAAGAACGCTTCCACCACAGCTTCATAGGCCGATTGCGCAAACAGAAGGGTCACATTGATGTTCAGGCCCTCTTCGAGAAGCTGGCGAATCGCCGGCACGCCTTCCGGAGTTCCGGGAACCTTGATCATCAGGTTCTCACGGTTCACGGTCTTCCAAAGACGGCGAGCCTCTTCCAGCGTGCCCTTGGTGTCATTCGCGAGATAGGGCGAAACCTCCAGGCTGACGTAGCCATCGCGGCGCCGCGTGGATTGATAGATGGGCTTGAAGATGTCGCAGGCGTCCTGCACGTCGCGAATCGCGATTTTCTCGTAAACGCCCTTGGCGTCCAGCGACTTGGCCTCGGCCGAGGTCAGGATGTCGGCATAAAGCGTGCTGCCGGTGATGGACTTCTCAAAAATGGCGGGATTCGACGTCATGCCGCGCAGTCCATCTTCCTCGATCATCTTCTTGAGCCCCCCGCCGGTCAGGAGGTCGCGGCGAATGTAGTCCATCCAGGGGGACTGGCCGTATTCGAGCAATCCCTTCAGCGGATTGGTGCCCGCGGCATTGGGAATCGTTACCGACGTGGTCATAAAACTTCTCCTTTGCTTGCTAGAGGGCTCAAAAGCCTATTGTACCGCTCCCGAAGCGGTGGTTCGAATTCGGATTTCAGCTTTTTAGCATCTTTTGTTCGAGTGCCAGGACCTTGCCCAAGCGCCGCACGTGTCGTTCCTCGTTCGAGAACTGCGCCGACAGATAGGCGCGCACGATGTCCTCGGCAAGCTTTTCGCCGACGACGCGCGAGCCCATGACCAGAACGTTCATGTTGTCGTGCTCGACGCCCTGATGGCCGGAGTAAGTGTCATGGCAGACGCCCGCGCGGATGCCGATAAGCTTATTTGCGGCGACGCTGGCGCCGATGCCGCTCCCACAGATAAGCACACCTCGGTCTGCACGGCCGTCCAACACCGCTCGGCCCACGGCCTCGGAAAAATCGGGATAATCGGAAGGATTTTCGTTGAACGCGCCTACGTCCAGTACCGAATGGCCGAGCGACCGGATCAGATCGCCCATGGCATTCTTCAATTTGAAGCCGGCGTGATCGGAGCCAATCACAACCTTCATGACAGCCTCACTTGCCCAGGACTTGCTTCGCCGCCGCGACGACAGTATCCGTGTCAAATCCGAATTTCTTGAGCAGGTCCTTCAGCGGTGCGGACGCGCCAAACGAATGCATGCCGATAATCTTGCCTTTGGGGCCGACGTAACGGTCCCAGCCCAGCGTTGAACCCATTTCGACGGAAACGCGGGCATTCACGCTGGAAGGCAATACCGACTCCTTATACGCGGCATCTTGCGCTTCAAAAAGTTCCCAGGAAGGTATGCTCACGACACGGGCCTTGATGCCCTCGGCCTTCAGCTTCTCGTAAGCACCGACGGCCCACTGCAATTCTGTCCCGCTCGCCATCAGGATCACGTCCGGTTTTCCTCCACCCGCGTCCGCAAGGACGTAGGCGCCCTTGGCGACCCCTGAAGCAGGAGCGTACTTCGCGCGGTCCAGCGTCGGCATCGCCTGACGGCTGAGAACCAAAGTGGCCGGACCATGCATGTGCTGAATGACGGACTTATACGCTTCCGTGACTTCGTTTGCGTCGCCCGGCCGCAGCACCAGCATGTTCGGCATGGCGCGGAACGCGGCAAGCTGCTCAACGGGTTGATGCGTGGGGCCGTCTTCGCCGACGCCGATGGAATCGTGTGTGAAAATGAAGAGCACCGGAATTTCCATCAGCGCGGCAAGCCGCATGCTGGCGCGCATATAGTCGCTGAAATTGAAAAAGGTGGCGGCGAATCCGCGCAGGCCCGTCAGCGTCATGCCGTTGGCGGCGGCGCCCATACCATGCTCGCGCACGCCAAAGTGCACATTGCGTCCGCCAAATTCGTTCGGGAAAAACTCGCCCGCGCCATCAAACGTCAGATTGGTTTTGTTGGACTTGGCCAGGTCCGCAGAGCCGCCCACCAGCCAGGGAATGTTCTGCGCGAGAACATTGAGGACTTTGCCGGAGCTTTCGCGCGTCGCCAAGCCTTTGGCGTCCGCCGCGAACACCGGAAGATTTTTGTCCCAGCCGTTGGGGAGTTGATGTCTCTGCATGCGGCGAAGCTGTTCGGCCTGCTCCGGGAACTTCTGCGCGTACGCAGCAAAGAGCGCATTCCATTTTGCGCTGGCCTGAGCGCCGCGGGTGCCGACGCCTTGCTGGAGGTGCGCGTACACGCCCTCCGGCACAAGAAACTTCGCGTCCTCGGGCCACCCGTAATTCTTCTTCACCAGCTTGATTTCCGCTTCGCCAAGAGGCTCGCCGTGCGCTTCGTAGGAGTCCTGCTTGTGCGGAGAGCCGTAGCCGATATGGCTGTCAACCACAATGAGCGTGGGCTGGTCGTTGTGCTTCTGGAAGTATTCGTAACCGCGCGAAAGCTGCAAGAGATCGTTTGCGTCGGAAACTCGCGTGACGTTCCAGCCGTAACCGACGAAGCGCGTCATGACGTCCTCGCTGAAGGACCAGCTCGCGGGTCCATCGAGCGTGACGCGGTTGTGGTCGTAGACCCAGCAGAGATTACCGAGCTTCAGATGTCCAGCGAGCGAAGCGGCTTCGCCCGCGACGCCTTCCATAATGTCGCCATCGCCGCAGACCGCGTACACGCGAAAATTGAAGAGGTCGAAGCCCGGCCGATTGTAATTGCTGGCCAGCCACTTCCCGGCGATGGCCATGCCGACGCTGTTCCCACAGCCCTGGCCAAGCGGACCCGTGGTGGTTTCGACGCCCATGGTGAGGTGCGATTCCGGGTGGCCGGGAGTCCGGCTGCCCAGTTGTCGGAAGCGCTTGATCTCGTCCATCGAGACGGAGAGTTCTTTTTGAACCTCCCCTTTAGCGTTCACCGCGCGGACACCGGCGAGGTGCAGCGTCGCATACAAAAGCATGGAGGCGTGCCCGGCGGAGAGCACAAAACGGTCGCGATTGGGCCAGTGCGGATCGGCGGGATCGTAATTCAGAAAATACTGCCAGAGCGAATAAACCACCGGCGCCAATCCCATCGGAGCGCCGGGATGGCCGGAATTGGCTTGCTGGACCGCGTCAATCGAGAGAGTTCGGATGGTGTTAATGCAAAGTTGATCGAGATTCTGCTCGCTCACGATAGCTCCGGCGCGGGAGTGAGGGCACCCGCAGATTGGGCTCAGGGGTTGGATGCACCGCCTGGAACAAAGTCGCAAGGATTGTACTTCAAAACAGTTTCAGGGGTTTCCACAGGACTGATGAACGGGCAAGGAGAAAATTGGTGCGGCTGGTCGGAGTCGAACCGACAACGGGGAAAATCCCCAGCGGATTTTAAGCCCGCCGCGTATGCCAATTTCGCCACAGCCGCACCGGGTGTTTACGCGGCAAATTCAGAATACCATGCGGGGAATTGGATGTTGTAGCGCGGGTCTGCCCGGATGCGTTGGCGGATAGGCAGCAGCGCAAATAGCGTGCCTTGCGGCCCACTCAGTGGCCACTAAAATGAAATTAGGAAGAACTTCTAGCCAATGAATCCAACAAATGACTCAAGCAGTACTGAAATGAGCTCCGGAGTCTGGGATCTGCCCGCCGAACGGCGCACTCTGCTCTTGCTTGTTCTTGTCCTCGCGGTGTTCACTGCGGGGCTTTATCTGCCCGCGTTGCAGAACAGCTTCGTCAACTACGACGACCCCGACTACGTGACCCGAAACCCGAATGTGTTGAGCGGCTTGCGTTGGGCAAATGTCGTGTGGTCGTTCAGCACGAACAATCCCGCGGCCAACTGGCACCCGTTGACATGGATGTCTCACATGGCGGATGCGCAACTCTACGGATTGAAGCCGTGGGGACATCACTTGACGAATGTTCTCTTGCTCCTTGCAGACGTTATTCTTCTGTTCGTCTTTCTCACGGTGGCGACCGGCCAAGTCTGGCCGAGCGCAGCGGTGGCGGCACTATTCGCTGTCCATCCAATGAACGTGGAGGACGTCGCCTGGGTCGCAGAACGCAAGGCGGTGCTGTCGGTCTTCTTCATGCTCTGGGCTCTGATTGCCTACATCTGGTACGCAAAGCGACCGGGCATCAGGCGTTATGTCTTGGTGGCTGTTTTGTTCGCCCTAGCGCTCATGTCCAAGGCCATGATCATCTCCCTGCCGTTTGCCATGCTCTTGCTTGATTACTGGCCGTTGAACCGGTTTTCGGAAAGGGAAAGCGGGGAGCCAGCGCGATCGTGGTGGCGAGCTTTCCTCGGGCTCGTGAAGGAGAAGATTCCTCTGTTTGTGCTGTCGGCTGCGGCAACCTGGATCACCTTCGGCATCCACCGCAAAGAGGGCGCGCTCACAGTAGCCATGCCGCTAAGCTGGCGTCTGAAAAATGTCATTTACTCTTACGCGGTTTATCTCTGGAAGGCTGTTTGGCCTAGCAAGCTCGCGGTTTTCTATCCGCATCCGGAAAACCGCTTGCCGCTATGGCAAATCGGGCTGGCCGCACTCGTGCTGGTCGCGATCAGCTTGCTTGTATGGCGGTTTCGCGAACGGAAATATCTCGTTGTCGGGTGGCTGTGGTACCTGGGCACGGCGTTCCCGATGATTGGCTTGATCCAATCGGGACGCCAGGGCATGGGAGACCGCTACGTTTATCTCGCCTTGATGGGCGTGTTTATTGCGGTGGTGTGGTTGGGCGCGGATCTGGCCAAGAAATGGAAACTCAGCCAAATAGCGCTAGCCGGGGCATTCGCTGTAGTGATTGTGCCCATGGCCTTCCTGACGCACCGGCAGAT
>Ga0187780_10001801_pt1 | contig 16163 bp, 16 predicted proteins | sample 1015_Q2_SP10_20__FD_132429 | JGI IMG/M metagenome (GOLD analysis project Ga0187780, IMG submission 132429) | Tropical peat soil microbial communities from peatlands in Department of Meta, Colombia - 1015_Q2_SP10_20_MG | ecosystem: Environmental > Terrestrial > Soil > Wetlands > Peat | place... | reverse complement strand
CGCAAGCTGCAGAAGATGGGCTACCTCCGCAAGAAGCCGATCCGGTCGCTCTCGGTGAAGGACCTCATCGCCCTGCGCGCCGAGATCTTCGCTCGCCCGGGTCCGATGGTCCGTCGGTTCGGTCCGCTCTTCCACCAACTCGTGCTCCTGCACCTCCACCACGCCCTCGAACGCCTCGAGACCCAGGGGCTGGCCCCATTCGTCCACTACCTCGACCGGTTGGCCGGGAAGGAGAAGCCGAGCCGGGGCGACCTCGCGGTGCTGAAGCTCCCAGAGGTGGTCACCGCCCGGAACGAGGCGGAGGAGTTCCTGAGAACCTCCCGGGAGTCGTCCCACCCGAAGCTCGACGCGCTCGTGGAGCTCGTCCGGGAAACCCTAGAGCGACCTCGGGAACACCCCCCCCGCATCCTGGTCTTCGCGCAGTACCGCGACACCATCCAGTCGATCCAGTCGATGCTCGAGCTCCAGGGGTGGACGACGGGCCGGTTCGTCGGCCAGGCGACCCGGGACGCGGACGACAAGGGAATGAATCAGAAGGACCAGGCACGGATATTGTCCGCATTCCGGGGAGGGCAGTTCCCCATCCTCGTGGCGAGCAGCGTGGCGGAGGAGGGTCTCGACGTCCCGGACGTCGACCTCGTGGTGTTCTTCGAGTCGGTACCGAGCGAGATTCGTGCGATCCAGCGTCGGGGCCGGACCGGGCGCAGTTCCCTCGGTCGGGTGACCGTGCTCCTGACCCGGGAGACGCGCGACGTGCGCTACCAGGTCGCGGAGGTCCGGCGGGAACAGGCGATGCGTCGCATCGTCCGACGGCTGTCGCGCGAGGCGAGGAAGCGGTCGACGGAGGGCGTGCCGACCGAGGAAACCGCCGACGCCGGGCGGCCGAAGGACGGCGTATAAACCTTCGGTCGGCGCATGCGATGGTGCCTCTCGGTCACTGAGGCTAAATACCGACTCCCGGGTCCAACGCTCTAAGGCGTCCGATGGGTCCTTTCGTTTGGGTCTCGCAGCACCTCGGCCTCGTGGCGCTGACGCTGATCTGCGTCGGTCTCACCTGCTACCTCGTGTACTGCATGATCCACCCCGAACGATTCTGAAAAGAGGTCGATGTCGTTCGACATCCGCTCGCTTTGGGACATCATCCTCGTTCTGGCACTCGCCATCGCCATCGCCCCGTGGTTCGGTAGCTACCTCGGCCGCGTCTACATGAACCGCCCCCTGTTCGGGGACGCGCTCCTCACGCCGGTCGAGAACGGAATCTACCGTCTCCTCGGAACGTCGCCGCGGCATTCGATGCGGGCGCGGGAGTACATGCTCGCCCTCCTGATGGTCAACGCCGGGGTGCTGCTGTTCCTGTTCGTTTTCTTCTTCTATCAGTCGGAGATGCCGCTCAACCCGCTCGGCATCCCCAACATGGGATGGGACCTCGCGTTCCATTCGGCGTCCAGTTTCACCACCAACACCGACTTCACGCACTTCACGAACGAGGCCCAGCTGAGCCTCGGCTCGCTCACGATCGCCTGGCCGCTCGCCCTGTTCCTCTCCCCGGCGACGGGGCTCTCCGCGATGGCCGCGATGATTCGCGGCTTCGTCCGCAAGGACGGGACCATCGGGAACTTCTACGTCGACATGGTCCGGTCGCTCACCCGCCTTCTCCTTCCGATTGCCATCCTCGGCGCGGTCGTCCTCGTGCTTCTCGGCGTTCCAGAGACGTTCACGGCGTATGTGACCGCCCATCCGCTTACGGGGGGGACCCAGACGATCTACCTGGGCCCGGTCGCGAGCTTTCAGTCGATCTCCCTCCTGGGGACGAACGGAGGCGGATTCTACAGCGCGAACGCGGCCTCCCCGCTCGCGAACCCGTCGGCCCTCTCGAACCTGTGGGGCATCGGTCTGATGCTCCTGTTCCCGCTGTCGGCGCCCTTCGCCTTCGGTGAGATCGTTCGTCGGAAGAGCGAGGCGTGGCCGTACATCGGGACGATTGTCATCATCCTCTCGATCGCGCTCACGCTGTTCATCGTCTTCCAGGCGGCGACCAACCCGGCGCTCTCCACCGTCGCCGGCCTCGGCCCGCAGACGAACGGGTATCCGGTCGGCCAGGACACCCGGTTCAGCCTTCCGGAGTCCTCCACGTTCCAGGTGGTGAGCGTCTACTGCAACGTCGGGGCGAACAACCTCCAGATCGGTTCGCTCTCCCCCATCGGCCAACTGGTGCTGCTGTTCGGCATGTTCACCCAAAGCACCCCGGGCGGTGAGGGCACCGGTTTCGGGATGCTGCTCCTGTTCGCGGTCCTCGGGATCTTTGTCGGCGGCCTGATGGTCGGCCGGACCCCGGAATACCTCGGGAAGAAGATCGGCACGTCCCAGGTGAAGTGGGCGGCCCTGGCGCTCCTGATCCATCCCGCGAGCATCCTGCTCCCGTTCGTGGTGGCGGTCGCCGGGAACTTCGTGGTGGTCGACGCCTCGACGATCGGCGCCACCTCCCACAACTTCACCTCGGTCCTCTACGAGTTCACCTCCGAGTCGGCGAACAACGGGAGCGCCCTCTCCACCTCGGCGTTCACGGACAACACGCTCTTCTTCAACATCGCCGGGGCCATCGTGATGCTCGTCGGCCGTTTCGTGCCGATCTGGGCGATGCTCAAGGTCTCGGACCTCTTCTCGCACCAAGAGGTCCTTCCCGCCGGCGTGGGAACGCTGAGGACCGCGAGCCTCACGTTCACGCTCTACATCACGCTCTTCCTGATCGTCGCGACGGCGCTCCTCTTCCTGCCCGTGATGGCGATGGGCCCGCTGGCCCAGATCTTCGGAGGGATGTAGCGTGGCGGCGCCGCTCTCGATCGAGCCAGGGGCTCACGTCTCCGTGCGCCGGGTGCCGCACACCTCCTGGCGAAGGGTCTTCGCGGCCTCCCTGAAGGGGTTCGACCCCCGACGCGAGATCCACAACCCGGTGATGTTCTCGGTGTATCTCCTGTTCCTGTTCCTCGTCGTGCTGACGATTATCCCCTGGGCGTTCCCCGACATCGCGCACACGTACAACCCCGATTACTATCTCGCGGTCACCGTCATCTTGTTCCTCACCCTCTGGTTCGCCAACCTGTCGGACGCGATCGCCGAGGCCCAGGGAAAGGCGCAGGCCGATAGCCTGCGCGAGATCCGGAGCGGGGTGCGCGCCCGGCAGATCCGCCCCGACGGGACCGCCGTCTGGGTCGCCTCGGACGTGCTCCGGATCGGGGACACCGTCGAAGTTCGACCGGGCGAGCCGATTCCGATCGACGGCGACGTGATCCGGGGGGCGGCGCTCATCGACGAGTCGATGATGACGGGGGAGTCGGAGCCCGTCACCCGCGAGAGCGGCGGCGACAAGACGAGCGTCCTCGGAGGCACGACTCTCCTCCAGGGGACCATCCAGATCCGCGTCACGACGGTGCGAGGCGAATCGTTCCTTGACCGGTTGATTCGGCTGGTGGAAGGACAGGGGCGAGATCGGACTCCGAACGAACTGGCGCTCGGCGTCCTCCTTTACGCGTTCACGATCGCCCTGTTCTCCGTGGTGGTGACGTTCATCTTCCTCGCCGACTTCACGAACATCATCTACATCGACATCGCGACGATCGTTGCGCTGTTCGTCTGCCTGATGCCGACGACGATCGGCGCGCTCCTCCCGGCGATCGGGATCTCGGGGATCAACCGGGTCGCCCGCGCGAATGTGATCGCGAAGTCGGGGAAGGCGGTCGAGGCCGCCGGGGACCTCGACGTCCTGATCCTCGACAAGACCGGGACGATCACGGTCGGGAACCGGCTCGCCGTCCAGTTCGTGCCGGCCCCGGACGTCCCGGTTCCGGAACTCCTCGATGCGGCGATGCTGAGCTCGAGCCTCGACGACACGCCGGAAGGTCGCTCGGTGGTCCGGCTCGCGGCGCGCCGAGGGGCCCAGGCCCGGAAGCTCGAGCCGGGGACGTTCAAGGTGCTCCCGTTCACCGCGGAGCGGCGGATGAGCGGGATCGTGCTCGCGGACGGCCGCGAGGTCATGAAGGGGTCGCTCCAGGCGATGGAGGCGTACGGCGCCCACGTCCCCGCGGCGCTCCGGCGGGAGGCTCAGGAGGGCGCGCGGAAGGGGATGACGCCGCTCGTTTTCTCCGTGGGGAAGCGGGCCGTCGGACTCGTCTACCTCAAGGATGTGGTGAAACCGGGCATCCGCGACCGGCTGCGCGAGCTCAAGACGATGGGCATCCGGACGATCATGTGCACCGGCGATAACCGCCTCACGGCCGCGGCCATCGCTCAGGAGAGCGGCGTCGACGACTTCATCGCCGAAGCGAAGCCCGAGGCGAAGCTCGTGGTCATCCAGCGGGAGAAGGCCCAGGGCCGGCTCGTCGCGATGACCGGGGACGGGACGAACGACGCCCCCGCCCTCGCGCGGGCCGACGTGGGGCTCGCGATGAACAGCGGCACGAGCGCGGCGAAGGAGGCCGGCAACATGGTCGACCTCGACAGCGACCCCACGAAGCTCATCGAGGTCGTCTCGATCGGCAAACAGCTCCTGATCACGCGCGGGGGACTCACGACGTTCTCGATCACCAACGACGTGGCGAAGTACTTCGCCATCATCCCGGCGGTGTTCATCGCCGCCGGTGCAGGGACGCTTCCGGGGATCGCGGTCATGAACGTCCTCGGGCTCTCGAACCCGGACCTCGCGGTGCTATCGGCCCTCGTCTTCAACGCGCTCATCATCCCGTTCCTGATCCCCCTCGCCCTGTACGGGGTTCCGTTCCGGCCCCGCACCGCGATCGACCTCCTCCGCCGCAACCTCCTGCTCTACGGCCTCGGTGGTCTGCTGAGCGCCTTCGTCGGGATCAAGCTCGTGTACCTCCTGCTCGCCTGGTTCGAGACCCAGCCGTGGGTCCAGCATCTCGGCGTGGTCGTGGCGCATCTCCTGCCTCTCGGAGGTCTATGAGCGGCGCGAAGAGCGCGCCCCCCCGCCCGGCGACCCCGGCCGCCCCGTCCCCCCCTCCCCCCTCGCCCGCCCACTCGGGGCTCCGGCACGTCCGGGCGACGGTGATCTTCCTGGTCCTCGCCGTCCTCGTGAGCGGGGTGGCCTACCCGCTCGTGGTGACGGGAATCGCGGAGGTGGTCAACCCCTCCGGGGCCGGCGGCTCGCTCCTGCGGGACCCGAACGGTACGATTATCGGCTCGTCGCTCATCGCTCAGAACACGAGCGCTCCGTACCTCTTCTGGAGCCGGCCCTCGATGACGGACTGGAACACCACCCTCGGCGCAGACACCCCGCCCGGCCCGAGCGACCCGGCGCTCGGGCAACTGATCAACGAGACACTCAACTACACGGAGCAGGCGTGGGGCTGGAACCTGTCGAAGAACGGTAGCCTGCCGTACTGGTTCATCGCCCCATCGGCCTCGGACCTCGACCCCGACCTCGTTCCCCCGGCGGTCCTGATCCAGATCCCGCGGGTCTCGGCGGCCACCCACCTGTCGATATCGTTCCTCACGGGGTTCGTCAACGCGCACATCACCTACCCCGTCATCCCGTACGTCGGGGTACCGTACGTGAACGTCCTCAAGCTCGACATCGCCCTGCTCCCACTCATCGGGAAGTGACCATGTACCGTCAGATCCTCGTGCCGGTCCAGCGCTCGAGCGAGGTCGAGCCGATGCTCCGGTTCGCCTCGATGCTCCTCGACGCCGACGGGGAGATCCGCCTCCTCCACGTCATTCCGACGACCACCCTCCCCGAGGTGACCCGGGAGTGGCGCGCGTCGGTGAACATCGTCGTGCCCGCCCACGAGACGGGGGCGGCGCTCGACGTCCGGGTCGACCCCGAGGTCCGCGCGGCGACCGACGTCCCGGGGGAGATCCTCGAGAGCGCCGAGTCGCACAACGTCGATGCGATCCTGTTGACCCTTTCGGGGAACCGCCGGAGCTCGCGCTTCTTCGTCGGGCACACCGCGACCGGCATCCTCCAGCACGCCCGGGCCGACGTGCTGGTCCTGAACCGCCTCGCCCTCGCGACCCCGAAGATCCCGAAGATCCTCGTGTCGACCTTCCACGACCAGCCCGCCCCCAAGGCGATGATGCTCGCCGAGGAGCTCGCGGTGAAGAACCCGCCCGCTCCCGTCATCACCCTCACCCTCGGCCCCCGCACCGGGTCGGCCGAAGGTCCGGGCGAGGAGAGCGAAGAGACGAGCACGCGGGGGGTCCGGATCGTGCATCATCTCTCGTTCTTCTCCGAGGTGACCCTCGGCCGCCGACGGCGGCTCCCCGAACTCCTCCTCCAGGCGGCCCAGCGGGAGCGGTTCGGCCTTCTCCTCGTGGGCGAAGAGGAGCACGCCGGAAGCTCGCTCCTTACCCGACGGTTCCTCGAGGAACTGTTCCGGGCCGCGCCGTGCCCGGTGCTCGCCTTCCGCGACTGAAGAAGGTTGGGGGGAGCCGCGGGAACGATGGGAGAGCTCGCCTTCGTCGGACTCGGCCTCGCGGACGAGAAGGGCGTCGCCGAGCAGGCCCGCGCGGTCCTCGCCGCCGCGGAGGTGATCTTCGCGGAGGAGTACACGGCGGTCGCGCCCGCCGGGACGATCGACCGCCTCGCCCATGTCGTGGGAAAGCCGATCCAAAGGCTCGACCGGCCGCTGCTCGAATCCGAGGGGCCCATCCTCGAGGCGTTGCACGCCCATCCTCGCGTGGCGATCGTCGTGGTGGGCGACCCGTTCGCGGCCACGACGCATGTCGCGCTTCGCCTCGCCGCAGAGCGCGCCGGTCACACCTGGAGCTACTGCCCGAACGCGAGCATCCTCACCGCGGCGGCGGGTCTGCTCGGTCTCATGCACTACCGATTCGGGCGCACGGTCTCGCTCCCGCTCCCGTCCGAGCATTTCGCCCCGACCTCTCCGCTCGAGCACATCCGAGCGAACCGGGCGCGCGACCTCCACACGCTCGTCCTCCTTGACCTCCGCCCCGAGGAGGGGCGCTTCCTCACGGCGACCGCCGGCCTCGCGATGCTAAGGGAACGCGACCCCAGCGGCGGCGTCCTCTCCGACTCCGACCGGGTCGCGGTCGTCGCCCGGGTCGGGCAGGCGAGCGCTCATGCCTGGGTCGGGGCGTTCTCCCGGCTGCGCATCCTCGATTTCGGCCCGCCGATGCATGCGATCGTCGTGCTCGCGCCGACGCTCCACTTCGAGGAGGAAGCGGCGCTGCGACGCTACGCTCTGCCGGACGACGCGGGCGGGGCCCCTCGGGTCTAGGGCGGCCGGGGGACGTCCACCGGCCCCGGTCGGACGAGGGCCTCCGCGAACTGCCGGATGCGGAACGGTCGGAGAAGAAGGGCGTCCGGATGCTGGCTCGGGTCCGGCGGGAGGTTCGGAGGCCGTGAGGCCGGGGCGACCGGGATGACGCGAAGCCTCGGGACGAGGCCCCGCGCCTGTCCTATCAGCGGGCCCACGCTCCCTTCGGCGAGGCTCGCGTCCACGACCAGTAAGGCGGGGTGATGGAGCCCGATCAGTTCCACGGCGGGAGTGACTCCCTCCGCCTCCCCGTCCACGCGGAAGTGGTGCAAGCGCAGGAGGCCGCGCAGGAGAACGCGGGTCTCTTCGTCACCCGCTACCACGATGGCATTCGACGTGGACCCTACGTCGCCGTTCACGGTCCTCGAGCTGGGACGGACCCGGTTGAACCGCCCAAGCCGACTTCTTCACGGGCATCGCCCTATTTCTGACCTCGCCTCGAACCGCCGACCATGGGGAGCCCCGGAAGGGACCCCCCGTCACGCCGAACCGGCCTGCCCGCCGCCCCAGTCGGCCACGCCCGCGGCTTGGAGCAGGCGGTCGAGCGCCTGGTGGTACGCCGCCGAGGGGGCCGAGAGCAGCTCCCGCGCGCGTTCCTTCAGTGAGGCGCCGAACTCTCGCTCCGTGGGCGAGAACTGCCAGGCGTGGGCCCCGTCGCGTCCAAGGGCGAGGAGGAGCGCGAAGGCGAGCCCCCGCTCCTTTCCCACGCTGGGGAGCGTCTGCGCGATCGTCCGCTCCGCGCCGGCCTCATGGTGGGTGCGGTACGACCGCGCGACCCGGTCCACCCACTCGGCCTCGGGAGCAAGGTGGGAGTACCGGGGCAGGGTATCGAGGAGCTCCTTCTCCTCGCTCGACCGCTCCGCGCGCTTCAAAAGTTCGGCGACCCGACCCGGCGATGCCCGGGTCTCTTCGATGAGCCGTCGTGCCTCCTGGGCATCCGGCACGATCGACCGGACGATCGTCTCAGCGTGGTCGTCCCACAGGTTCTCGAGGGCTCGGCTGGCGCGAGGTTCGTCCACCTCGAACGGTCCGTCCCAGCCGCCGAGGACCGCCTCGAGCGCCCGGCGTTCGACGGGCGTAGGCCCAAGGGCGTCCAGGAACGGCGCGAGCTGGTCCCCGTAGCAGACCCCTCCTGCGAGGAACGTCGTGCGGCCGCTGCGCTCCACCCGCTCGGCCTGCTCCGAGGCGAAGGCGTCGAGGAGCCCCGCGTCCGAGAGCTTTCCGAGCTCGTAGTCGCGCCGCAAGCCGCGGGAAAGGGGCGGCAACGACGCGTGGGCACACTCCGGCCCTCCCCGACAGCGTACGTTGAGGTCCGCCGACACCGGAAAGTCGGAGGAAGGGTCTGGTCCGGCGGCTCCGTCCGAGAGGTTCTCGAGGAGATGCCGGTCGCCTTTCGTGCACCGGCGGCAGACCCGGAACACGGTGCTGCCCCCGGGCCAGCCGATCTCGAGGTACGGGCGCGGCTCGCCGGCGCCGAGGTGCACGCACTCGAACCGATGCGCGCTCGTGTTCTCGACCAGTCGGTACGGAAGATCGGCGACCCGTTCGGCCCGGAATTCGGGCGGCGGTTCGGCCGTGAGGCCGGAGCAGTAGAGGGTCTTGCGGGTCGCGAAGAAGTGGAGCCCCTTGCGGGCCCACTCGAGGTACCCGAGAAGGAGTCGGTCCGGCTCGTCCGACTGTTGCACGGCGACCTCGGCCTCCCGGTCGGTTCGGGCAAAGGGGGCGTAGGAGACCGATCCCCCCGGAAGCTCGAACGAGACCACGGTAGGGGGTTTGGGGTCGAGGTAGAACTTGAGGAGGCCCGCGTACGCCCGGGCCATCGGGTCGCCCCAGCGCGAGAGGCGCTCGAGCCGCTTCTCGTCGTCCCGCGATTCCCGGACCTCTTCGAGCTCGGCGCGACGACGGTCGAACCGGTCGCGGGGACAGTTCTGGCCGAGCCGCGGCAGGAGCGGGTCGACCGTTCCGCGGAGGATCTTCGCCCGCGCGATCAGGTCGCGTTCGCGGACCCCCGACGCCTTGTGGACCCGAGCCACCCTTCGCCTCGCTTGGAGAGCGGGCAGCGGTACTTATTCCCGGGGGTCAGCGGTGGCACACCTCGAGGAAGTGACGGAACATCTCCCGGCCCCCCTCGGTGTGCTCGACCTCGGGATGGAACTGGAGACCCCAGATGAGGAGGGACGGATGGGCCATCGCCTGGACGGGACAGGCCGCCGAGTGGGCGAGGACGCTCCAGCCCGACGGCGCGACCGCCACCTGGTCGTTGTGGCTCGACCAGACGCGCAGGTGGTCCGGAAGCCCCTCAAAGATCGGGTGGTCGGTCCGGTCGACCGTCAGCTCGACGGAGCCGAACTCGGGGGCGGGAGCCCGCTCGACCCGGCCCCCGAAATGCCGTCCCAGGAACTGGTGGCCGACGCAGATCGCGAGCACCGGCACCTTCCCCGAGTCGATCCACTCGCCGACACGACCGAGCGGGGCGTCCGTCCCTTCGAGGCTCAGCGCGCCCCCCGAGAGGACCACCCCATCGGCGTCCAGCTCTTCGAACGGCGTCGTGTTCGGGAGGATCCGGGTCTCCGCGCCGAGGTCGCGCAGGACCCGCCATTCCCGATGCGTCCACTGGCCCCCGTTGTCGAGGACAGGGACCTTCACGAATCCTCCTCGTCCGACTCCATGTCGGTCATCGCCGTGGGGTCGGGAGCCACCCGGCCACGCATCTCGGCAACGTCCCGCTTCACCTGCTGGACGTCCGCGCGCATTCGGAGCATCTCCTCCTCGAAGGGGGTGAACCCGGTCGGGTTCAGGAGCCGGTGGGACAGGTAGACCCCGATGAAGATCGCACCGACCAGGGCGACGAGGGTCGTGAAGACGAGCGCGATCACGAACGCGAGCGGGTCTCCGATCACGTTCTGGATCGGGACGGTGAAGACGTGGGTGAGTTCGGCCACCTCCACGAGGAGCAGGACGAAGATGAGGGCGAGCCAGAGCAGCATCGCGATGCGGTTCGGCCTCATGGACCACCTCCCGAGCCGGCATCAACGAGAGGGATCGGGAAGGGTAGATCGCTCGCGACGGACTGAGGGGAAGTCACCGGAATGCCCGAGGTGTAGGTCGCCCAATAAAGGCTCTCGCCCCCCGACGGACCGGTGACATAGAAGGCGAGCATCCCGACGTACCACGTGTTGCCCGTGGGGTAGACATAGTTCGCGAAGATGTCGAGCGCCAAGGGGTTCGCCGTCGACGCGACGATCTCGGAGAGAACGTTGCTCTCGTTGTGCCACTGGGTCCAGTTGAGCTCGGTCCAGGGAACCCCGTTCGTCCCGATCCAGCTGAAGTTGGACGCGACCCCCACGTCGATCTGAGCGTAGCGGATCTCTTCGCCGAGGGCCCACACGTAGAAGTGGAACGTGTCGTTCCCCGGGCTCCGGTCGACCACGAGTTCCGCCTGGGTGAGGATTCCGGGGCCGGGCTGGTGGCTATTCGAGACGAGGACGGGCGTAAAGACGATGAGCGCCAGCAGGAGAGCGGTCACCCCGACGAGGGGCCACGGAGCGAAGAGGCCGAGCCTTCCCGGGGGACGTCGGGCGATGGACGGCGGAATCCCATTCGGCGACTTCATGGCGGGTCCGCCTTCCAGCCACGGTAGAGCCGGTGCGCGACGCCGAGATGGTCGAGGACCTTCCCGGCGAGGTAGTCGGTCATCTCGCCGGCGGTTTTCGGACGCAGATAATACGCGGGTGAGGCGACGAGGACGACCGCGCCGAGCTCGCTCAACGTGGTCAGGTGCCGCAGCAGCGTGGTCGAGAGCGGGGTCTCGCGAGGGACCAGGATGAGTTTCCGTCGCTCCTTGAGGTGGACGGCCGCCGCCCGGGTCAGGAGTGTGTCTCCCAGGCCCAGAGCGACCTTCGCCGCGGTGTTGGCCGAGCACGGTACGACCGCCATCCCGCGGGTCGGGACCGAGCCGCTCGCGATGGGCGCGGCGAGGTCGCTGTCGGAGTAGCTATGGTCGGCCCACTTCTGAAGCACCTCGGGGGGGAGGTCGCACTCCTCTCGGAGGACGGTCTTCGCGGCCTCCGAGACTACGAGGGAGACCGGGACGTGCGCATCGTGCAGCGACTCGAGGACCCGGAGCGCGATTGGCGCTCCGCTGGCCCCCGACACACCCACGACGACCGGTGGCTCCTCCATCGTGTTGGGTCCCTGCCCTTAAGAGAGCTCAACGAATCGGTCGGGACCATAAGACGGTTCGCGAGGCGGCAACGGTGACACATCGGGCGGCCATCGTGGGGGCGGGACACACCCGGTTCGGGGTGTTGGACGCGGGCCCCCGGGCGTTGATCCGCTCGGCCGTGGCAGCGGCGTTCGCGAGCGTCGACCGGGGACTGACCCCCGGGGACGTGGGGGAGGCGTACCTCGCGACCCTCGGATTCGGGGGCCACCAGATCGGGAATTCCTCTGCGGTCCTCGCCGAGGAGGCGGGCCGGGTCGGGATCCCGGTGACGCGGGTCGAGAACGCCTGCGCCTCGGGGGGGTTCGCCGTGCGCTCGGCGCTCGGGGCCATCGCCTCGGGGAGCGGCCCGCTCGTCCTCGTGGTGGGGGTCGAGAAGATGACGGACGTGACGAACGCCCGCCGCCGCTACTGGCTAGGGGTTTCGGGCGACACGGAGTGGGAGCGGCTCGCAGGGCTCACCTTCGCGGGCGTGTACGGTCTTATCGCCTCCCGGTACTTCGCGGAGCACGGGGACGCCTCGGACGCCCTCGTGGAGATCGCCTGCAAAAACCACGAGAACGGGGCGCTGAACCCGAACGCCCATTTCCAAAAGAAAATCTCCCCGGCCGACGTCCGTGGTGCCCCCCGGGTCGCCCGGCCCCTCGGACTCTTCGACTGCTGCCCGGTGAGCGACGGCGCCGCCGCACTGTTGATCGCTCCCGCCGAAATGGCCCACCGGTACACCGACACCCCGGTGTACGTCGACGGCACCGGGGCGGGAACGGACTATCTCGCGGTGCAGGAGCGACGAGAACTGACCCGCTTCCGTGCCACCCACCAGGCCGCCCACGACGCGTTCCGCTCGGCGGGATGGAACCGGTCCGAGGTCTCGTTCCTCGAGGTCCACGACTGCTTCACGATCGCCGAGCTCCTCGCGCTCGAGGACCTCGGCTTTGCGGGGCCGGGGGAAGCGCCCGCCCTCACCCTATCGGGCGCCACCCGACGCGATGGGCGCCTACCGGTGAACCCCGACGGCGGGTTGAAGGCGAAAGGTCACCCGATCGGCGCGACCGGAGTGAGCCAAGCGTACGAGATCTTCGTCCAACTCCGCGGGCAGGCGGGAGCCCGGCAGGTCCCGCACGCGGAGCATGCCCTCGCCCACAATGTGGGCGGTGCTGGGGCAACCGCGGCGGTCTCCCTGTTCTCGGTGGGGTGAGGGCGATGCGTCGTGTCGTTCGGATCGCCGCCTACATTCCCGCTGCGACGGAGCAAGGCGTCCCGGTGGGAGCCTTCGACGAGGACGAGTTCACCCTCGGAGCGACCGCGGTGGAGCGGGCGTGGGCCGGCCGTCGAGAGGAGCCCGGCGAAGTGGCGATTCACCTGCTCGGCGAGTTTCCTCCGGCCGCCGAGTGGGGGTTCCCCGCGCTGCTCGGTCGCGTGGGGGAAGTGACCCGGCATTCGGGCCGGGCGTCCGAACTCGTCACAGCGATTCGCTCGCTCGAAGCGGGCGATGGGGGTCCTGCGTTCGTCGTGGCGGTGGACCTCCCGGAGCGGGGGGCCAAACGAGCGGCGAATGCCTCCGGCCACGGGGCGGCGGCGGTCGCGTTCCTTCTCGAGCCGTCGGAGGAAGCGAGTGAATTCCCTCTCGCGAAATCCGCCGGCGGCCGGTCGGCCGTGGGCGCGACCTTGAGGCTGGGCGAGTCGTCGAAGGGTCTCCCCCGGTCTGCCACGCTCGTCGGGGACTGGGACCGCGCGTCCGGGGTTGGCCGCTTGTCAGCCCCCAGCATCCCTCCCAAGAGCGCCAAGTCGGTGCTCTCGTCCGTCTCGGAGGGGGCGTACGTCCCGAGGGCCCGGTATCTCGAAAACCTTCCGAGCCGCTGGCGGTTCCTCGCCGAGGTGTGCGGCGCCTGTCACGGGACCACGTTCCCAGCGCGAGGGACGTGCCGGCACTGTGGGCGCGCCGGCTCCCTGACCTCCCTACAACTCCCGCACGACGGAGGAAGGGTCGTCGCCGTGACGACGGTCGGTAAGGGGGGGCAGCCGACCGAGTTCGATGCCCAGGTGGAGGAGCTCGGACCGTACGAAGTCGCGCTCGTCGAGCTGGCCCGAGGCATGCGGGTCACCCTGCAGGTGACGGATTCGGTTCCGGGGAAGCTCACCGTGGGAGACCGGGTCAACACACTCCTGCGACGGCTCTACCCGATGGAAGGAGAGTGGCGGTACGGCCGCAAGGCCGTTCCCGTCGCGTCTCCCGAGGGTGCCTCGTCGCCCCCCTAGTCGTCCCCGGACGGCGGGGGCCAGGGCTCACCGATCCAACTCTCGTAGACCTTCCGAGCGGACTCGGAGGCCCCCTCGATCGGAGTGAAAGCGTATTTCCACGGGGGTCTCTTGCCCGTGGTCAGGGAAACGCGGTGCAGGAACCCTCGCCGAAACACCGTGACCTCCGTCGCGGTGTCCGCGGGGTACTTCTCCAGCGCTTTCTCGAGGTTCGCGAACGTGACCTTCGCGCCGTTGATCGCCACGATCTCGTCGCCCGGGGTGAGACCGGCAGCAAAGCCGGGTCGACCCGCGTAGGAGTGGCGAACTCGGGCGAGCCCCCCGGAGTCTTCGACGAGCACGCCGAGGTCTCCCGGTTCGGGTTTGTCGAGCTCGTCGCGGTGCTTCGGCTTCGCGGCGAGGCGAAGCCCTGCGTACTCGGCGAATGCGGCGAGGTCGACCTCCTCGGTCCCGCGCACGTGTCGGTCGAAAAAGGAGGTCAGGTCGAGGCCCGTGGCGCGCTGCGCCACCGGCAGGATGCCCCCCTCTTCGACCCCGATCCCCGCGCGTCCGTGCTCCTTCCAGAGGAGGCGGAGGACGTCCTCGAGCGAGGCTCGTCCCTCGGTACGGTGGCGGATCTCGAGGTCGAGGCACATCGACACGAGGTCGCCCTTGAGGTAGTACGACACCGTCTGGTTCGGAGACTCCTCGAACGGCATGTAGAGGTCGACCCAGCTGAGGAGCGAGGAGTCCTCGAGCGAGATCCGGTTACGCCCGGGGATCTCGAGGTACTGCTTGACGAGGGTCGCCCGCTGTTCGAGGAACTGCCTCGTCGTGTACAGTCCGGCCCGGCGGAGAACGAGGTAGGTGAAGTAGTCGGTCGTGCCCTCCATCCACCAAAGGAGCCGGGTATAGTTCTCTCGAGTGTAGTCGAACGGCATCAGTGCCTTCGGACGGATCCGCTTCACGTTGTAGAGGTGCAGGTACTCGTGCGCGGTGAGGCTGAGGAATCGGCGGTACGATTCCTCCGGGCGGAAGCAGTTCCGCTCGACCACGCAGGAGGTGGACGAAAGGTGTTCGAGCCCGCCGTCCCGAGTGTCCGTCAGATGGTAGAAGAACGTGTACTTGGAGAGCGGCGAATCGCCGACCAGGGCGACCGCTGCCTCCACGACCTTGCTGACGTCCCGCTCGAGTGACTTGGCGTCGTAGTTTCCCCCTTCTCCGCAGAGGCAGATCCGGTGCGGGATGCCCGCCGGACGGACGGTGAGAACGACCGGCCGGCCCGCGTCGATCGGAGTGTCGACGAGTTCGTCGTAGTCCCGCGCCCGGTAGCTCGGGGGAGCGGCTCCGGTGGGCTCGAGCTCCGTGACGACCGTCCACTCGCGCGGGATGTCGAGCGTGAGGGAGATCGGCGTGGTCAGTTGTCCGTCGACGTAGGGGAGGCAGAGGGCGGCGTTGATGAACAGGTGGGCATCGGTAAGGTCGAACCCCTCGGTGATCAGGTCGTGGCCATAGACGGTGTACTCGACGCGGACGCGGGTCGCCCCTTCCGTGAAGACCCTCCACCGGGCCTTCTCCACGGTCTCCACCCGCAGCGAGGAGCCCCCCGGTTCGCCTCGTGCCGTGAAATCCCGGAATCCCCGGCTGTAGTTCCGGATCACATAGGAACCGGGGACCCAGGACGGCAACACGAGGTCCACCGTCGGGGACGGGACCCCTCCCAAGTCGACGGAAAATCGCGCTCGGTGTTCGAGCGGCGCGGCGGGACGGACGGTATAGTGAATCTCCATGAGTTCCCCTCAGGCGAATCCGCGGAGGTCGCGGTCGGGGGACCGGTCCCCTTCCTTCGGGACGTACGGTTCCCCTGCGATGCCGAGATGCGCCGCGAGCGTCCGGAACGTCTGCAGGAGCTGGCGGACCGCCTGCGCCATCTCCTTCTGTTCGGCGTGGAGCTGCTGGAGTTCCTCCCGGAGACTTCGCAGTTCGGCCTCCCAACGCGCCTCGTCAGAACCGATCGTCACGGGGCATCCCTCGCACGGTTCACGGGCGCTCGGTAATTACCTTGTCCTCGGGGAACGCGCGAGCGCGGCCGCGGAACTTTAGTGCCCTCGCGAGCCAGGGGTCGAAGAACCCCGGCGTTCACTCTGGGTGCCCGAGCGTTAAGTACTCGTATCGTTATTCCGATATCGGAATTACGATGTTCGCAATGAAGAAAGACCAGCGTGTCGACCGTCCACTGCGGAGCCAGTGGCACCACGGAAACCTCGCTCGCAACCGCCATGTATCTCTGATTTTCGCTCTGGAGACACGAGCATGACCGACGCGATCGTCGCCGAGGGTCTCGTGAAGACGTTCAACGGGACCGTCAAGGCGGTGGACGGAGTCAGCTTCACCGTCAAGGAAGGGGAGAT
>Ga0187780_10001797_pt1 | contig 16171 bp, 14 predicted proteins | sample 1015_Q2_SP10_20__FD_132429 | JGI IMG/M metagenome (GOLD analysis project Ga0187780, IMG submission 132429) | Tropical peat soil microbial communities from peatlands in Department of Meta, Colombia - 1015_Q2_SP10_20_MG | ecosystem: Environmental > Terrestrial > Soil > Wetlands > Peat | place... | reverse complement strand
GGATAGAGCTCGGGGTGATAGCGCTGATTGCGACCCCCGTTTCGAGGGTCATAATCTCTGTCTTCCTTTTTGCCGCAGAGAGGGACAGGCTCTACGTTCTCGTCACGGCCGTCGTCCTCACCCTACTGCTCTTCAGCATGCTGGTGACGCCATTCATTCCGGGGTTCCATGCCTGATTTCTCCGTCCTATCACACACTATTGGGCCCCAGGAGCTTCGATTGATACATTGAAGACAAGAGCCGTGTTCTTCGACCTGGGTGGCACTCTCCTCGTAATGCGTCGCGACAGGATCTTCCGGAGGGTCCTCCAGGAGGCTGGGCGGAACGTCGACCTCGAACGGATACACTCTGCATACTTGAAGGCAGAGTCATGGTGGGTTCCCTACTACGCCGCCCGGGTTCTGAACGCGGAGGAAACTGCTGAAGCATACAGGGTCCTCGACCAGAAGGTGTTCTCCATACTCTATCCTGGAGAGAGGGAGCCGGAGGCGCTGAGGGTCTCGAAGCTCGTCAGGAAGAGGTGGCCTGAGCTCGAATCCGAGATCCCTCTCGAGCTGTACCCCGATGCTGAACCCACCCTCGAAAGGCTCGCTAGAGGCGACTATGCGCTCGGATTGATTTCCAACGCCCCAGCGGATACCAGCAGGGCGGTAGAGGCGTTGGGGCTCACGAAATACCTTGGCACCATCGTAATATCCGGGGCGGTGGGGTACACTAAACCTCATCCGGAAATCTTCAGGATCGCCCTTCGGAGGGCCGGCGTCGACGCTGCAGAAGCGATTCACGTCGGTGATCTGTACGAAGCCGACGTCGTAGGCGCGAGGAATGCGGGCATGGAGGGGATCCTTGTTGACAGGGATGGCACCCAGCGAGGCTACGATTGCCCGAGGATGCAAAGCCTCTCCGAGATCTATGAGTTCATCCGATGAATTGCGCAGAGGACGGCGGCACCTGTCCGTTCGGCCTGACTACCTCCTGATTGGCTGATAGCTTGCGCATAGCATCCCGTAGTACGTTGGAACCTGGTATGATACCAACTCGCCCCTCATCGGAACGACCGAGAGGGCGCCCACGAGCATCGCCATCTGCCAGAGACTGTCCGGCCTCGCCCCGTCGACGAAACCTGGAGACATCTTCAGTATCTCCTCCAGCTTGTTGTGGCGGATGAGGTCCACCACCTGCTTGTCGTACACCGCCGCCCGCTTGTCGAACCCATATGGCCCGCTCTCCTGGTGCCTGTGGGCCTGGTCCGCGCTCGCGACGAAGGCAACCCTCTTCTTCTCCTCCTCAGCCGTCTCTGCGATCACCCTCCCGAACTCTACATTCTGGGCCAAAGGTATCTCCCTCGACGGGGTCACTATCACGATCTTGCTCTTTGTGCGCGCGCCCTTGAGGAAGAACCACAATGGTACCATCGTCCCCCAATCCATGGCCATGTCGGAAAGAGGCCCCTCAAAGACGCCATAGTTCGCTGCGACCACCGGGAGACCTGCCGCTTCCCCCGCTTCTGCAAGCTTCCTAGCGAACTTGACGTCGCACTTGGTCCGAAGTCTAATCACCCTTTGCCCTTCTGCCGCGCTTCCCGAGGAGTTCTCGGCGGTGACTACTGCGATGTGCCCATGGAGCCTCAAGTTGTGAGGGCTCGACAGCACAATTGTGTCCGGTCTCGCTCCCTTCAGGGCCGTGGCGAGCACCCTCATCCCCTTCCTCGTCGGGGAAAAGAGTCTCATTTTGTTCCCGGCCAACGCAGGGACGATCTCCCCACCGTGCGGTGCTATGCAGGCATAGACTAGAGGCACAGGGCACGAAGAGTACTACGAGATGTTCAAAAATTCTTCTCGAGGTAGCACAATATGCCCATAATCCGTTAACGGTGCATTATTCATGCCCTCATGTAGAGGGAAAGCATTTCCCCCCGGCTCTGTCAGGCATTTCGTCGTCGGTTTGGCCGGTTGAGTATTTAGTGACAAATGGTTGTTTCGCAAGAAAAGATGTAGAAAAATGGAACATCTGATGTTGACATACCATAACTTGGTTACTTCTTGGCGAACTTTCTCAATCGACTAATAACCAGCTACCCGATTATCAACTCTGGCAACTGTGGTCCACGATAAGAGGCACCACAAATTTCTGTTTTCTCTCGGCCGACATGGAAAAGAGTATTGTCGGTTCGAAGAAGATATTGAAGAAAGAACAGGTTCTCATCAGCGTCTTCCTCATTGCTATCCTTGTCATGAGCTCAGGAAGTTTGGTGGCATTTGCCAAGAGCAACACCTACGTCGTCAAACCAAACGGGGTGGACGACACCGCAGACATCCAAGCCGCGTTCAATGCATGCGGATCTACTCCAGGATGCACCGTTCAGTTGGTAGCAGGGACCTACTACGTTGGCCAGATCGCGGTCTTAGGGTTCCAAGGGAGGTTTGTCGGAATGGGCCAGGGAGCCACCAACATCCAGGCGCTCCCTAACTTGCCGTCTCCGAATCTTGCCTATGATACAGACACGGTTCCCTTCTGGGCGGCATTGCCTACTCCGGCTAGCGTCTCAGGCGCCAATCCTTGGCCAGCTTTGTTCACTTTCGTTAACGGTGCCTTTGTAATATCTGGGATGACAATCAGCGAACCATACACGGCAACGACATGCACGACAGCCACACCATGTCCGACACTCGGCTGGGATGACGCAGTCGAACAAGGCTCTAACCCTGATACCGCTCTTCTCGCAGCGATTGTCATCACTGGCGAGACACAGTCCGTCACCATTGATCACTTGACGGTGATAGCAACTCCAGCTAACTTGGTTGCAGCGATCTTTGACATCGGATTGCTTCTTCCGGAGAACTGGCAGAAGTGTGTGACCGGGTCGCCCTGTGCTCTCACAGACCGAATTCCGCTGACAGGCACTTTCTGGCTGACGAACAGCTTAATCATTGATAATAACCCTGCCATTGAAAACGTTCTCAACGCCGTAGTCACAATCAGCCACAACACGGTCGAGGGCAACTACGCAGTCGTCTACCTCGATGACGTGTCGAACAGCAGGATAACAATAACCGGGAACAAAGGAATAGACATATCTTACTTCACAGCCGTGTTTGCAGCCCAATCGGTTTGGATCCCCGGCCTCCTACCCTCGACGGTATACGTCACGGACAACGATTTCCAGGTAAGCGAGGGAGCTAATGGAGTGTTCATCGTAGACTACGGAACGCCAAGCACTCTGAGCGCAGTCGTGACAGGGAACACGATAGTGACCGACACCAGCTGTGGATGTTACACGCCCGAAGTCCCGGCGATTGGAGCTGATTACGCCGATAACCTCAGCTCTTCATCTTCGCTCTTCATTGTGTCACAGAACAACATTCTCGGCGGAGGAAGTGGAGTCGCGTTCACGGGTGGTCCCAACACGGTGCTCAGCGATAACCGCATTACTGGCGTCATGGCTGGAGTGGTGCTCGGGTGCTACACAGTGCCCGGTAATTGCTACTCTGTCTTGGGATTTTACACTAGCGCAAATGGGGCGCACGTCATTGGTAACGTCATCAAGAACAGTGCACAGTACGGCATATGGGTGGGAGCCGCCTCGAGTCACAACAAGATAGTCGGGAACTTCATAACGGGAACCACTCCACCACCAGGTGGGTATGACCTCTACTGGGACCAGACCGGCACGGGCAACGTCTGGTTTGGAAACTTCTGCGGCGATCATTCTTCCAGTCCTCTAGGACTTTGCTAAGAGTCCAGAATTGGTGAGAACCTGCGGGTGAGAACCTGCGGTCGAAAGGAGTAGGGTTGGACGAACCCTACTCTCCTTCTTTGTCGTTGGCTGCCTGAATCAGAATCCCAGGCTGAATAGCGCTCTGTTCCGAATGGAGGCCAATCCTTCAGGCCCCTCAGGTGCTCTTCTCCAAATAGTGGAATATACCCATCACATTCGCTCTGACTGAAACTTGGGCGTAGATGGGAAGCTCCAACGTCCCCGCGTCCCTGACAACTTCTCCCTGCATGACCTCTGTTGCTTCATCCAGTGACATCCCTTTCTTCCGGAGCCCCTTCACCTCCTCGACCCACCTTTGAACCAGTTCCGTTGTCCTATCGAAGACCCAGTCTACATCTCTCCTCGCTCCGAAGTGTGGGACAAGGAGCTCGGAAGGTTTCGTCTGCCTTATTGTTTCTATAGTCGCCACAAGCTCAGATGGGTTAAAGCTCGGCGGGGGGGTGGTAGGGATTAGCGCCTTTATCCCGGGATAGACTATCCCGACCGCGTCCGCAGTGAACATCGCCTTCGTTCGGTCCAGCACGATGGAGATCTGGTGGGGGGCGTGACCGGGTGTGTGAATCAGGGTCGCGCTCAGGCCGTCCCCGAGGCCAAGGTTCGCTTCTTCCCCGACCGCCGTTATCCTGTCTGGTGGTATCGGCTCCGGGAGGCCGTACAGCGCCATTATCGCCGAGCCGAAGACCTTGGTCGAGCTTTCAATCAGTCTCGTTGGGTCGACGAGGTGAGGAGCACCCCTTTCATGTGCCATGACCTGCGCGTTGGGCATCTCTTTCAGGAGCCTCCCAGCCGCACCGGCGTGGTCAAGATGGACATGTGTGGGGATGATGTAGCGGATGTCCGTCGGCATCACTCCCACCTCGGCCAGACCATTTAGTACGTTCTTGTAGGACGAGGCATAGCCGCAGTCCACAAGGGTGGCCTTCGGCCCCTTCACTAGGTAGGCGCTTACAGCGCCTGGTTGACCCCAGGCATAGGTGTCCAACATATAGACGCGGTCCGAAACCTTCGTCGCGTACATCTTAACGCCCCTGGGAGGGTCCTCTCGGATTCCCAAACTCGAATGCGAGCATCGCCAGGGATGCGGCGCCGAGCTTGAGGACGTCCTCATCCACCTTGAACCTTGAGCTGTGATTCGGATAGACGCACCCCTTCTCTGGGTTGCGAGTCCCGAGGAAGTAGAATGTTCCAGGCGCCTTCTGGAGGAACCTGGAGAAGTCCTCCCCCCCGAGTATGGCCTCGACCCTTCTCACCCTGGTCCCAGGAATCTTCTTGAGGACCGCGACAGCCCTCTCGGTGGTTTCTGGGTCGTTTACGGTCACTGGGTAGGCGTCCTTCTCGAACCCCACCTCTGCGCTGGCGCCGAAAGTCCTGCAGACTCCCTTTGCCACCTCCTCGACCCTTTTCTTGGCCAGCTTCCGTGTCGCCTCGTCTAGGGTCCTGATTGTCCCGTCGAGTGTTGCGACATCAGGGATGATGTTTTCTTTCGTCCCGGAATGCACTGCGCCGACCGAAATCACGAATGGACGAACCGGGTCAATCATCCTAGCCGACACCCCCTGGAGTGCGAGAATGACATGGGCCGCCACGTAAATGGGGTCCACAGTCTCATGGGGCGCCGAGCCGTGCCCTCCCCTGCCCACTATTTTCACCTTGAAGGTGTCCGGCGCGGCCGCAATCGCTCCCTCCCTCACCCCGAACTCTCCGGACCTCCTTGTGGATTCTATGTGAAGGCCGAACACGAAATCAACCTTTGTATCCTTCATGGCCCCATCCTCGATCATGGGCATGGCGCCTCCTCTCCCTCCGTGCTCTTCCGCTGGCTGGAATAGGAACTTCACCGTCCCGTACAGTTCCTTCCTGTGATTTGACAGCAGTCTTGCCGCGCCTAGCAGCATCGCGACATGCGTGTCATGGCCGCAGGCATGCATCACACCGTCAACCTTCGACCGGAAAACGACGTCCGAATTCTCCTGAACCGGGAGGCCATCCATGTCCGCCCTCAGCGCAACCACGCGCCCCGGTCTCCCTCCTCCCAAAACGCCGAGAACCCCAGTCTTCCCGACGTTCCGCCTCACCTCAATCCCAAGGGACTCCAGCCTGTCCGCTACTAGCTTCGATGTCTCCACCTCGTGATACGCGAGCTCCGGATGCTGATGGAGGGCTCTCCTCGTCCTGACTATCTCAGGCTCAATGTGCTTGGCTTCAGCGAGGAAGTTCACAGGCGCCGCCGGCCACAGCGCCGATAAAAGCTCATCACGGACACGTGTCGCGCATTGGCTAAAACATCAACGAGCCCTGAATGTTCAGCGGGGGTAGGTCTTCCGGGTCCACCCTCAGCTCGACAAGCAGCGGCTTGTCTGACTTTCTCGTCAAAAAATTCACCCCTTGCTGAATTTTGGTGTCGTTGTCAACGACAATCCCTTCGGTCCCGAATGCCTCCGCGACCCTGGCAAAGTCGGGGTTGGAGTGCGTCGTCCCGAAGATCCTTCCCATCTTCTGGATCTTCTGCCTCATCAAGAGCACCCTGTAGGAGTTGTCGTTGACGATGACGATTTTCACTCCGACCTTCTCCCTCACCGCCGTCTCGAGGTCCTGCATCGTCATCATGAACTCGCCGTCACCCATCACTCCAATGGTCTCCCTTTCCGGGAACACAATCTTCGCAGCGAGCGCAGCCGGGAATGCGAACCCCATGGAGCCCATGTTTGTGGCTCCCAGGAACGACCTACTTGAACGAACCTTGAGGAAGGAGTAGGCATAGAGCACATGCAGGCCCTGGCCAACAGCTAGGATTGCGTCTCGTGGAAGGCGTCCGTCCAGAGCGCGGAGAAACTTGGCAGGATTCACAAACCCCTCCTTCGTCCGCGACTCCGCTTCTTTCAGAAGGGCGTCCCACGACTTTCTCTCGCCCTCGATGTGACCCCTCCACTCTTCCCTCATCTGCTGCGGCGGGACCGTCCGCGCCAAGGCCCGGACGAATTCCGTCGCGTCGCAGGCTGCGTGCATCGTACACGGTACTGGCTTTCTGTCCCAGAGCGGATCCAAGTCTGCTATGACTACCTCCCCCTTTGGCGTCAGGTTGAACCCATAGGTGGACACGTCCGAAAGGCCGCAGCCTACGCAGAGGACAGCATCCGCCTCGACGAGAGCGCTATCCGCCACCCTACTCCCCCCGCCGAACCCTATCCTTCCTAGTGTCAACGGGCTGTCCTCGGTGACCGCCCCACGACCGTTCCCCGAAGAAACAACGGCGACCTCAACTCGCGAAAGGAGCGCCCTGAGAGCCTCCGCCCCCTCGGGGGTGTTGATGCCTCCTCCCACCACAATTAGGGGTCTTCTAGCCCTCGCCAGCAGCTCTGTGGCACTCGCCACTTCTGCCTCAGTCGGGGTCCTAACCGTCCGTATCGCAGGTCCTATCACCGCGTTCCCTGCCTCAAGGCTCCATACGTCTTCCGGCACCTCAACGAAGGTTGGTCCGTAGGGCGCAGACCCCGCAAGTGAATAGGCATCTGCGAAGATTCTGGCGGCTTCTGACCCCCTCTCCACCCTCCAAGCCTTCTTGACGACGCTTGACATCATGGCAGATTGCGGCACCTCGAGCCAGGAGTCCATTCCGACCATCCTCCTCTTCACGGCCCCGGCGACGAGCACCATCGGAGAGCCGTCCTTCCAGGCGTTGGTGACGCTAATCAACGAATTCAGAAACCCGGGTCCGCCGTGGACCATCGCGACCCCCGGCTTGCCTGTCAATCGACCTTCGGCATCGGCCATGCTAACAGCGACCTGCTCATGCCTGGTAGAGACGTACCTTATCCTACTCGTCGAGAGGGCGTCCATCAGTTCGAGGATAGAAGTGCCGATGAGGCCGAACGCTTTCGTCACGCCATAGCTCTCGAGAGATCTGACGAGGAGCTCTGAGACCTTCATGGATTCACGACGTTGATTGGCGGCTGACCCATTGCCACCCGGACCACGTTATCCACCGTCGTTTGGATTATCCTGAGCCTGGCATCGTTGGTGGCGCCGGCCATGTGTGGTGTCAGGACGATGTTCGCTCCTTCCCTGGCGGCTGCAAGCAGCGGGTTGTCCTGCGCTATGGGCTCAGTAGTGAAAACGTCGACTCCTGCCCCACCGATCCATCCCTGGGTGACCGCCCTCGCAAGGGCTCCCTCGTCGGCCAGCTCGCCACGCGAGACGTTGACGAAGATAGCGTAGGACTTCATCAGCCTGAACTCCTTCTCCCCCATCATCCCCCGTGTCTTGTCCGTCAGCGGAACGTGGATGCTGACGATGTCGCTTTCAGCCAGCAGGCGCTGCAAGGGAAGGTACGTGATGCCGAGCTTCTGCTCATCGGGCTCAGGGAGCCTGGCGATATCCGCGTAAACGACTTTGGCACCCATTGTCTTCGCCCGAGCAGCGACCTCCTTCCCTATCCTCCCCATGCCGATGACCCCCCACGTCTTGCCGTGGACTTCCGCAGCGACATTCAGGAGTTCTTCCTGCACCCAGGAGCCCTCCGTTATCCTCCTGTGGGCATAACCAATGCGCTTCAGCGAATCCAGTGCAAGCGCCAACGTGTGCTCAGCCACCGAAACCGAATTCGCTCCCCCTATGTTCGACACCGGTATCCCCTTCCGCCGACAGGCTGCCAGGTTGATATGGTCGTAACCTGTGGATGGTTGGGCGATTAGCTTGACCTTCGTCATGGCGTCAACCATTTCGGAAGTGATTGGAATCTTGAATGTGTAATCCCCGATCACTACGTCTGCGTCGCGGAGCTCGGCTTTCAGCTTCTCCAAATCCAGTTCGTTAACTGTCTTGAAGTCCGCCTCTATCTTGTGCTTCTCCATGCTCTCGGCGAAGAAGAGCCTGATTAGGCCCTCGGGCATCGGAGACAGGATGAGGACCTTCAGCACGCGCCGACGAGAGAGTTTGCAGATTTAACGATTCTGACCATGTGGCTCAGCCGCCTTGGGCTCAACCTTTTAGCACGTCCTTCGGCATACCGCTGCGGATGGCCCGTACTTATGGGTCGGGGGCAGGAATCCTTCTTTTCCTCGGCGTCGCTCAGTTCTGGCTCATAGAAACGATTTCAGAGACGATGTATCCGAACTACAATCCCGCGACCAACCACATAAGCGACCTTGGGCCCCCTTGCAACCCGGGTGTGGCGTGTGGGTCCCAGTCGACGTGGATGCTCTTCGATACCTCGGTGATAATCCTTGGCATCGCGTTGCTCGTCGCGGCCTATCTAATCCAACGGCAGTTCGGTCAGAAGCCATTGACCGGCCTCATGGGCCTCGCTGGACTGGGAGCCATAGGGCTCGGAATCTTCGACGAGTCGGCTCCGTTCATGCTGCATCACATATTCTCTTTGCTCGCGTTTCTTGCGATGGGACTGGCGGCGCTGGTTTCCTTCAGGCTCCAGAAGCTCCCACTCGGCTACTTTTCGATAGTCCTTGGGTTGGTAAGCCTCGTCTCACTTGTGCTCTATCTGCCCGATTCTGGCGTCTCGGCAGGTGGATATCTTGGAATCGGCGGAGGAGGGCTGGAAAGGATGATTGTCTACCCTGTGTTCCTTTGGGCCCTCGCCTGGGGTGGCCAGCTGATGGCAGCGGAAGACGCTCGGATGACGTAGATAGCGGCCCCCAAAACGATTAGCAGAGCAGGGCCAGCGAAAGCATCGGACTCGTATGCGGTGCCCCTTCGAGGCACTTCCTCTTCCGGGCTTCCCTTAAGAGACTACTTTCCTGAACTGGAATAGAGTGGCAGCAAATGTCAATGCCGCGATGATTCCAATCAGTACGTATGCGGAGACGAGGGAATTGAAAGTCAATCCTCCCACAACCAGATTGCGCGTCACCTCCGAGGCGTAGCTGACGGGGTTGTAATTAGAGAAGGTCTGAGCCCAAGATGGGAAGAAGGAAATCGGAAACATCGCGCTACTGATGAATATCAGCGGAAAGAAGAGCACGCCTCCTAATGCCGAAATCGTTTCAGTCTTCCGGGTGCTTATCCCAACAGTGAGAAAGATTCCGGACAGGGCAAACTCGAAGAACGCCACCGTCAGGAGGATGAGCAGGATTCCTGGTAGCCCTGAAGAGAACTGAACCCCCATCAACAAGGCGACAACGATGGTTATGATTGATTGTGCAACTGCCATTAGCATGTCTGTCACCAGCCTTCCGAGCAATATCGCTGGCCTCCTAACCTGCGTTAGGAGCATCTTTGACAGGAACCCAGAGTTCAGGTCGTTAGCCATTGAGACTCCACCGAGCGGGGCACTAATCATTGCGTTCAGCATGATTACCCCCGGAGTCAGGTAGGCCAAGTAGCCGCCGGGAGCACTAGGTATGAATTCGCCGAACTTGGTTAGCAACTGAGAGAAGAGAATCAGGAAGATTACGGGAGTCACCAAGTTCGTGCCCAGGAGAGTGGGGTTCCTGACCAGCTTTGTCAGGTATCTTTCCAACAGGGATTGTGTGTCGTAGAGTATTGTCATTCGAATCAACTCACATAAGGAATGGCTCAGTGTCCCTCCTCGACAGCTCGTCGGCCCTGATTCGGCGTCCTGTCTTGCGCAGAAACACGTCGTCCAGGGTTGGAGAAGAGATGCTGAGGAAGGACGGCCGAATGCCGGCCCCATCAAGAGATGTGATTACTCCCGCAATGATCTGCCCGGCACTCTTTGCATAGGCGGTGACTCCGCCGTCGGAGTCCATGACTTCGATGACCCCTGGTACAGCCCTGAGGATCTCCTTCGCCCTGGGTTTTACGGAAGCATCTGTTAAGGTGAGATTGATGGTATCGCCCCCTATTGACTCCTTAAGCTCCGTCGGAGTGCCGTTGGCGATCAGCTTACCGTGGTCGATCACTGACAGCTTGCGGCAGAGGCGGTCGGCCTCCTCCAAGTACTGGGTGGTAAGAAAAATTGTGATGCCCTCCTTCTTGTTTAGCCCTTCCAGGTACTCCCAGATGGCAACGCGCGACTGAGTGTCTAGACCTGTAGTGGGCTCGTCTAGGAAGAGAAGCTTTGGCCTGTTGATGAGGGCGGAGGCGAGGTCCAGCCTTTTCCTCATTCCTCCGGAATAGCGGCCCGCGGGCTTCTTCGCCACATCCTCGAGCTGCACAAGCTTCAGCAACTCAGCAATGCGCTCGTCAAGGACCTGACCACTCATTTGCTGCAGGCGCCCCTGCAGATGCAGATTCTCCCACCCCGTAAGGTCCACGTCCAGGCTGGTCTCCTGGCTCAGAACGCCGACGGCCTTGCGAATCTCCCCTGGCGACTTGTCGAGGTCAAAGCCTGAGACGGATACTCTGCCAGAGGTCTTCCTCAGGAGCGTCGTGAGGACCTTGATTGTAGTGCTCTTCCCTGCGCCATTTGGGCCGAGAAAGCCGAAGAACTCACCCTCATCGACGATGAAGGAGACGCCCTCCACTGCCCTCGTCCCGTCCTTGTAGACTACAACTAAGTCCTCGGCAGAGATGGCCTCTCTCGTGTCCCATCGCCCCTTCTGGCTCCACTGTGGCGCCTATATAAGTTAGACGTCCCTAACATTTGTCTATGCCTCGAACAACATGGCGTCGCCGAACCGAGTGATGAATGCGGGGAGGTTGGGACTCTCGCCCATCATGTGGCGCGGGGGTTGTTTCACGCGTTCAGATCCCGCAAGCTACTATTTCAATACTGACTGGGTGCTTCTTGGGTCTTCGGATGAGGCGGTCGTGTTATCATTAGGTGCAAGATTCGGGATGGCCATCCAGCGTCGTCTACTTCGCGGAGACGGTTATCGTCCCCACCATCCATGGGTGGTATGTGCAGCTGTACTGATAGGCGCCTGGCGCGGTGAACGTAAAGTTGAAGGTGGCGTCCGGGGGTAGCGGCCCCGAGTCGAACAGCCCATTGCTCTCCGCGATGGAGTGGGTCACGGTGTCGTTGTTCAGCCAGGTCACCGTGGTCCCCACCGTGACTGTGTAGTTGACGGGCGAGTAGGACAGGCCTTTCTTCGAGTCGCCCGCTCCCTGAAGGATGATCACGTCGGGCTTTACAGCGGACAGATGCTGCGAGAGCCTCAGCTCGGTGGGCGCAGCGATCATTCCGATAGTTACGCCCCCTATCACGAACCCCACGGCGAGCAGAACCAGTAGGCTCGGCGGAGGAACGACCCTGGCCAGCCTCGGTGGGACTCCGCGAGGCCGTAGCAACTTGGTCAGACCCGCCGCCGAGTAGAACAGCGCCAGGAATAGAGCCGGGGCTGTGATCATGAAGATCAAGAAGTAATCAGTCACGGTGACAGAACTCCACGCGCCTGCTGCCAGGCCACCGAAGGGTCCCTCCACTAGGAAGAACTGGAAACTGATTATCAGCGATACGGCATATCCGAGCCTGCCGCCCCTGAGGACGGCGAGAGCGCCGGCCAACGGTACGACGATGAATATGGCGAACGTGGGCGAGGAAGAGTTGTACACGACAAACGAGTAGACATGGGCGACCGCATCCCAGAGCAGCCCCAGGAACGGAACCAGGAACAGGAGCGACGTCCTTGGAATCCGGGGCCTTGTAGTGGCTCTCGTCAGCGCATTTGACATGCCGCAACGCAGGGACTGAAAATTACTTGGCCATTTTTTTGCGACATTTCGAGAGCATATCGGCCTTGCCGAGACCGAAATCAGGCAGAAACGACGGGGGAATCTACAAAGAAAAACATCCTGCCCTCTTTGGCTCTCGTAGGGCCTGATTCATCCCCGGTTAGGTACCCAACGCTACGGTTGTTCGGTCCAACCGGCCTTCGATTCCGGAACCCGAAAAAATCCCCAAGTATTTTTCCGGACTATCTGACGCTCGATGCATGATAATTCCCGCCCGTTTCAGGAGGTCATGTTTATCTCCGGTCCAGGAGGCGCGGGGAACGAAAGGTTGCCTTCGTCCGGCGTACCAGCCCTCGACAAGTTACTCGGAGGGCAAGGCTTCCCTGACAGATCGGCCGTCCTGATCATAGGTCCGCCCGGGGTCAACAAGGAGGCGCTAGGCTACTGGTTCGCCAGTGAAGGGCTCAGGCTGGGAGACTCGTGCTTGTATGTCACTAGGCTGTCCGTTCGCGAAGTCGAGAAAGACTGGGGCTCGCTGGGAGTGGCCAAGACCCCGGGAAGCGAGATCTGGATAGCGAGAGAAGGCGGCCAAACTAAGCTCGACGTCCGCGATTTGCCGGGCCTGCTGGGACAGATTCGCGCTGTCTTGGAGGACAGCAGGGGACAGGTAAGAATTGTTCTCGACGCCCTATCCTCAATCTTGATGCTGAATTCCTTGGACGCCGCCTACGATTTTGTCGACAGTCTGATCGCCCAAGCGAAGGCGCACAATGCCTCCTTGCTGGCCACCCTGGAGGAGGGGATGCACCCCGTAAAAACCCAGACCGCGATGCAACAGGCCTTCGACGGGTTCGTCGAAATGAGCCTCTTCAGGACCGGATTGAAGATACTTCCGCTCCTCAGGGTCGGGAAGATGAGGGGGGCCAACCCTCTCCAGGGATACTACGTCTTCTCCTTTGGCGCGGAGGGCATGAAGCTGGAGCCGGCCTACGGTGAAGGCGAAATCGAGGCGTCCTTGCCTCCTTTCCCCGACGCGGCGCCAGCTGCTCTCGGTGTCGGAGCTGAGGCGAGGGCTTTCTTCGACTACCTGACCAAGTCGTTCGTGGACGACTTCAAGGCAAACAAGCTTTCGCTGGAGCAATCGGGGTGGAGGACACGGACGGCGTCGGCGAAGGCCACGGGACTCACCATTGCGGCGCTCTACGGGGAGGGTGGCAGGTTCGGGCCGGTGATGAAGGAGCTTCTCTCGAGCGGCCTGGTCGAGACGCGGTTCTTCCCCGGACAGCGGGGGAGAGGAGGAGAGGTCATCAAGGTGCGGGTAGCCTATGAGAAGGAACTTGTCAAGCGCATTGTGAACGATGCTGGACGCGGTGGGGGGACCATGCCTTGAGGACGGAGCCGGCCCTGGGGGGACTCGGAACTGACGAGTGACATTATCGGTCTGGCGTTGTCCGCGCTCGCCAACATAGTGCCGTTTCTGTATGTGGCCGTGCTCGCCTATACGGTCTACTTGTCAATCACGATAAGGCGCGCGCTTTCAGTCGGAGAGTACAGGAAGCAGGCGTTTGGTGTAGGTCTTATCGCTCTTGCCTGGATCCTGCTCCTTCTGAACTACGGGGTGCAAGCAGTCACCGGCTCGTACGCTCTGTTTTCATTGGGCTTCGGCCTAGTCATGATGACGCTCTTCTACTGGATTGACTCTTCGGTTCTCGCTACGAGGAGGACCGACCCTCTCGTAAGGGATACATTCTGGTGGACGAGGGTCAGGTACGTACTCTGGGCGCTGACTGTCGCGGCAACGTTCGCGGCTGCGTCCCTAGCCTACTACTATCAGGCGACTTCCGGCACCGAGCCTTTGTTCATGTTCAACGGGCAGTACGGAGTTGGCTACATGCCATCGTGGTTCGTGCTCGCCGCGGGAGTTATCGCGCTACCTGTCAGCGCTTCGAGGGCCAGGGACAGACTCCTGAGACGCAACATCGGCTGGCTGGGAGCATTCGTCATCTTGATCCAGATTGTGGGCGTCGAACCAAGCTCTGTTGCCAACAGCCAGTTCGGGATATTCGGGGTCCTGTTCGTAGCCAGCCTGTGCCTCTACCAGAGCGCAAGGTCCTTGGTACCTCATTGGATTGCCAGAGGCACCGGAAACTAGATTCGGACCAGCATGCTTCTGCTGCAAACTTGGGGCATCCTACCACTTACCAACCGACGGACTCCTCGCCCACCTTCATCATGGGAATCTGCTCGTGATGCACAACCGTTCCCATCCCTTTCGCCTCGATGGGGATCGATTTGCTCGGTGCGAGGAACGGATTTGCACCGCAAACCCTGTGTGTCGGAGCGACCACGTGTTAGTTCGGGGTCTTGATTGCAGACGGCAAACCGAACTTAAGATTCAGTACGAGACATGTGCCGTGGTGGGAACCGAACTTTAGGTTAGAATCGCACCCTTGCATCGGCCCGAGCCACTCCAGGAAGTTGAGGCATGACTCGGGTCTGCCCCGTGTGCATGTCCGAGGACCAACTCTTCAAACGTCTTAAGAGTCATTATGTGAATGGCGGGTCATGACGGCGCCAACGAAAGGCAGCAGGAATGAGCTCTACAGCTTCTTAGTTGAAGAGTATGATCACCCGTTCAAAGGATGGGACTTCTCTTACATCACTGGAACAGGGAGGATGAGCGAGGGTCCGAGGAAGTGGAGCTACGGCAGCATTGTCCTGTCGAGAATCAGACAATCAAGCGCATTGCTCGACATCGCAACAGGAGGCGGCGAATTGCTGGCGTCATTCTCCCCTTTGCCTCGGGTGACATGTGCTACAGAGAGCTACAAACCGAACGTACCAATAGCGAGGGAGCGCCTGAAGCCGCTTGGGGTGGAGGTTTTCGAAACGGGAGAGAACGGTCTGCTCCCATTCAATGATGAGAAGTTCGATTTGGTAATCGACAGGCATGAGTCCTATTCACCTTCAGAAGTATTCAGAGTCTTGAGGCCCGGTGGCTGGTTCGTCACTCAGCAGGTGGGCGATAAGAACGACATCGATTTGAGGAAACTCTTGGGCGCGACAAGATTCAAGCCTAACCCATGGAACCTGAAGTTAGCCGCAGACCAGCTGAAGAAGTCGGGATTCGTGATCGTGAGTCGGAGGCAGGGGTATCACAAAACGCGGTATTTCGACCTAGGGGCACTGGTCTACCACCTCAAGGCTGTTCCATGGATTATTCCGGACTTCTCAGTGAGGAGGTACTTCCCCGTCTTAACGAAGTTGAATAGCGTAGTCGAAAGGGATGGCTATCTGGAGATTAGAAACCACAGATTCTTGGTTGTCGCCGTGAAGCCCTGCTTTGATTAGGGTTCAGATTCAAAGCGAGCTCTACTGAAGTGCGGAGGTTCCGCACCGAAACTCAGGTTGGAATCGGTCCCGATCTATCCGTTTAATGCGAGATTAGGTGCGGGGGGTGGGACTCCAGCCCAACATGTTGGGCGGAGATTTGACTGTATGCGTATGATGTTTAATGGCAGCCAAGGCGAAATTGACTATCCCAATTCCTCCTAACAGCAAGGAACCCATTTTATACAAGGACCAGGCCGAGTCGATTCGAAGGAAGGAAGTACCACAGCAATGAGGAAACTGATCGAGTCCACGCACGTCGCCCTGGGTGGGGAGATTGAACCGCTGGATTGGGCGTTGAAATACTTGGATGACGAGCATATGCGGTACGCTACCGAGCTTCTGAACGGAGCCGACGCCCTGCTCCTAGGCCGGCGGACGTACGAAGGACTGTCGGCCGCTTACTCTGCCATG
>Ga0187780_10001796_pt1 | contig 16176 bp, 20 predicted proteins | sample 1015_Q2_SP10_20__FD_132429 | JGI IMG/M metagenome (GOLD analysis project Ga0187780, IMG submission 132429) | Tropical peat soil microbial communities from peatlands in Department of Meta, Colombia - 1015_Q2_SP10_20_MG | ecosystem: Environmental > Terrestrial > Soil > Wetlands > Peat | place... | reverse complement strand
GGCCCGGGATGGCCCTATCCTGTGCTATTCGGCTCGGGTGCCTTCTTTCTCCTGACGTTTGTCTTCGTGGATGTCTCCGTGCCGTCTGTCCCTGCCTTCGTCGGCGTCGTGGTGTTCCTGCTTATCGCATACCGATGGCTGCCAAGGGCGCACGGTACTGCGGGCTCAAACCTATCGGTGGCCAAGTGGGAAATTGCATTCAGGATGGTTGGTGCCACAGTGCTCGTACTCCTCATAACTCAGGCTTCAACGATCCTCGGCCCCCAGTTGAGCGGGCTCCTGACCCCCTTTCCGGTTTATGTTAGCGTGTTGGCGTCATCTACATATCGCCTGCAGGGTTCGGCATCCGCGGCACAACTCGTCCGAGGTGCTACGCTGGGACTGTTCACCCCCGCTGCCTTCTTCTTGTTAGTAAGCACAACGATCGTGTGGCTGGGTGTTGGACCCTCGTTCGGGATAGCCATGGCCATAACCCCGCTGGTGCACGCGCTAACATACAGACTGCTCAAACTGCGTCCGTAGACCCCGGAGCGTCTTCGATGTACTTGGCAAAGGAGCTGAGTTCCTCCATGGCTGAAGACTCCGCCTCAGACTTCCCTCGCGTCTTGAAGACCCAGGACCAGCGTCCCTTCAGCTCCACGTCCAATGATGCCGTTATTCTCGTCCCCTCGGGCACTTCGTCGAACCTGACGACGCTCCTTGTCCGAGAGAACCTGGTCTCACCTTCTGACTCGACCCTCTCAGGTGGGAAGAGCTTCATTTCTCTGGCCCCTCTGCCCCCTCCGGTTCCTGAAGTTCTCTCTAGGTATACCGTGTCTCCTTCTCTCCTTGCAACCCTAACTTGGTGCTTGTCCTTCGACCATCTTGGCATGGCTTCGAAGTCCGTGTAGGAGGAGTAGACCCTGGTGCGTGGAACCTTGATGACGAGGGACACCTCAAAGTGCATGCTTGAGGCTCAACGTATGGACACCCATTAAGGGATTCCTTCAGGCTTAGGGTCAGACGTTAATATCGGCGACGCACGGGCCGGCGGTCATGTCTGAGGAAGACGAAGAACTGGACGAAGAGGAAGAGGACGAAGGCTGGGGCGACGAAGAGGAAACGGAAGAGTAGTCAGCAGGCCCCTTTTCAATACCCGGCAATCAGGTAGATTTCGTTTCGGACTTGGGTTTGATTTCCACGGGAGGGTAAGGGCCGTCTGGATGCGACTGCTGGTACTCCTTCTCGAAGGCTTCGACCCTAGAATCTCCGACTTTGCTCGGCTTCGGAACCTCGGATGACACCTTGGAACCGACCCGTCTGTTGGAGGAATCCGTTGTATTAAAAGTGGTGCACCAAGGCCGGCTTCGAGAGTAACACTTCAGTGAGAAAGCGTCCCGCCCAAGGACAGAAAACGGTTTTATCTTCTGTCGTGGCTTAAGGGGGGGAGACCTGGTTGTCAGAGGGCGAGCGAAGACTCGCGGCCATAATGTTCACCGATGTTGTCGGGTACTCTCTCATCTCCGCGCGCAACGAAAGGAAGGCCCTCGAGCAGGTGGCCGAGCTCAGAAGCCTCTTGCAGGGTGTGTTCTCGAAGTTCGATGGTAGGGTGGTGAAGACGATGGGGGACGGCTTCCTGGTAGAGTTCGTTAGCGCGGTCAAGGCGGTGGACTGCGCCATCGAAGCTCAGAAGGAGCTGGCGCGCGTCAATCTCGACAGGGCGGCAGACGACGCGCTGAGGATCAGGATAGGCATTCATGTCGGAGATGTCATCCATTCTGAAGGAGACGTCCTGGGCGACGCAGTCAATGTCGCCTCGAGAGTCCAAACGTTGGCGGAGCCGGGTGGGATTCTTGTAACAAGGCAGGTGTTCGACCAGGTAAAGGGGAAGATACAGTCAGGCATGAACACAATCGGCCACCGCGAGCTCAAGAACATCCCCGGCAATGTGGAGATATTCAGGGTCCTGACGGAGCCGATGCCCGTCGAGAATGTCGGAAGGTATGAGCTGGACCCCCATCGCGTGGCCATACTCCCTTTCGCCAATCTTAGCCCCGACCCCAATGACGGATACTTCGCGGATGGCCTCACGGAGGAACTGATATCCACAATCTCGAGGATCGGCGAACTGAGCGTGATTTCGCGTGCGTCCGCGATGCGGTACAAGGACACGAGGCTCCCGATGGACCAGGTCGGCCAAGAGCTGAGGGTCGGGACCATTCTAGAAGGCAGTGTGAGGAAGGCGGGGAACAGGGTGAGGATAGCCGCCCAGCTCCTCAGCGTCAAAGCCGATAGATATGTGTGGTCGCAGAACTTCGATAGGGACCTCACCGACATTTTTGGGGTACAAGGGGAGATCGCGGAGAGGGTGGCCGAGGGCCTGAAGGTGGAGCTTCTGATGAAAGAGAGGCAGAGGCTAGAGAGGAGGCCGACGGTCAGCACGGAGGCCTACACCTACTACCTGCAGGGGCGCGTGTTTTGGGGAGAGAGGTCGAAAGAGGGTTCGGAGAAAGCCATCGCATGCTTCGAGGAGGCAATCCGATTGGACCCAAGGTTCGCAGAGGCATACTCAGGGCTGGCCGACAGCTACGTCGTCTTGGCAGACTACGGATGGATGGACCCAGCGATGGCTGGCGCCCTGGCCAGGGAGAACGCCACGAAGGCGCTGGCGATATACGACTCCCTCGCAGAGGCTCACGCTTCTCTCGGAATCGTAACGGTCAACCACCTCTGGAATTTCGAAGCCGGAGAAAGGGAGTTCAGGCGGGCTATAGAGCTCAATCCGAATTACGCGCCCGCGTACCACTGGTATGGACTGATGTTCTGGTACATGAGGAGGTACGACGAGTCGTTCCAGATGATAGGGCGAGCGATTGAGCTTGATCCCGGTTCACGGGTCATGAAGCAGACCATGGCCGTCGGGCTCATGGGGCTAGGGAGGGCTGCGGAAGCCCTGAAGCAACTTAAGGTACTTGCTCCCGATTACCCAAAGTCAGTCGCCGTCAGGTATTGGATGACCGTCGCTCACCTTGCTCTCGGGGAGTTCCGCGAGGCCGTAGAAGAGGCTCAAAGAGAGGTCGAACTAGACGGCTGGTCCGATGATTCGAAGCTCGACCTGGCTTATGTCAAGGCTGTTGCAGGGAACAAGGAAGATGCGACCCTGCTGTTGAAGGAGGCCACTTCAAAGGAGGGTGGGTACATCTCTCCCACTTCCTTGGCCCTTGTGGAGCTTGGGCTGGGTAACGAGGAAGCAGGGTTCGTATGGCTCAAGAAGGCGTGCGAGCAGCACGATCCAGAGTTCCTTTATTTCAGGAGCACCCCGCTGTTCGCGAAGTACTGGACTGACCCCAGGTTGCTCATGATGGAGCGACGGGCCGGCCTTGTGTCCTAGGCCCTGGCTACCTGAGAGAGGTCGTTCTCCAGAGACTGGAGGTCGAGTCCGGGGGGTGCTTCCTTCAGTTTCTTGCTAAGCCAATCGGGGCTCAGGACGGCGAAGGCCTCGTCACAGTAGGTTGTGTAGAACTGCCAGCTCATTTGCTTGAGGGCGCCCCAGGTAACCACCCAAAGGCTCGCTTGGTCGTAGGCGAATGCAGGAACACAGTGGCCGTTGTTCTGGTTGGGGACCGCATTCCCCCTGGGCCCCTGAGGCGGGACCACCCAGGGGACGCTTGGGTCTCCTACGCCGTTGGGGACGGCGAACTCGGGGAGGGCGAGGCCCATGTAGCAGCCCCCGAAGAGAAAGATTGCATCCTGTGCCTGGATGACGTTCTTCAGCTCTAGTTGGGCGAAGGCGAAGATCTTGTCCTTGCCAAAGCCTGACTTCCGCCAGAACTTCAACACGTCGAGCATGTTTACCCCCTCGTCGGGATTGCCATGGACGAAGTGATTGTAGACGTCCAATATGGTAGAAACGGGGAGTGTCTCCTCTTTGCCTGTGTTGGCAGTCCAATCCTGGACCATGTGGCCTGCTGCGGCGCAGGTGCAGTCACCGTACTTGTCGTTTCCGTATAAGGGCCAGACCTTCACCTTGGCTGCGTAGTCGATGGACGTCGGCGGTGGCGCCAGTCCCTTGGTCAAGTACTTTGCGAGGAGCAGGGTCCGGGAGTCGAACTTCGGCGGCGCCTTGCCCAGCTTCAACGGTGCCCTCTCAGGGGCTGAGTTGGTTTATGAGCGTTTGCCACCTTCGCCTCATGTTACTACACGGAAATGGTGGGCGAAGGCTAAGTTCGGAAATCCATTGGTGCTTCGCAAGGACGATACGGTATCGCATCATAGAGCCCAATTACCAGAAGCTGGACGTCTCGACCTCGCGCTCCCGTGCCCCCTGAAGGACCTCCCGTTCCAAGAAGTCATACTCCTCCTGTTCCGCCGTTGGCCTGGAGAGATACCTGCTCTCCCTGTAGCTCTTCCACATTTGCGTGGGGGCAACCCTCTTTGATCTGCTTATGTGGCCGATCCCTACGCTGATTACTCCCTTCAGGGACTCCAAGTGCTCGCCCAGAAACTGTCCGAGCCTTTCTCTGCTGGTAGAGAGCATCGACAGGAGAATGTCATCCTCACCAAAGGAGTAGGCCGCATACGTCGGAAACACATCGGTTGGATAGTCCAAGTGGAGCAGGTGGTTGAAGATGTTCTCGAATTCCACGCAATTAGCCCGCACCGCGACCTGGTATCTCTCTAGGTTCTGCGGTCTGTCTTTGGGGGCAGGGAAGAAGACTGGTCTCAGGAGGGTGATAGTTCTCATCTTCTCCGGACGCAGTAGCTTTGGAATCTTCCTCACCACGATATCGGCGAAGTGGTCTGGGTCCTTCACGTCATAGATGAGCGTCATCATTTTCTCCTCTTCCCGCTGAGAAAGATAGAGGGGAGTGCAGTACAAGTTTGACAGATCTTCGATACTGTCGATGACTCGGGTCCAGCTTTCCTCCAGCTCACCGCTCGGGAATATTCGGACTATGACCATCATAGCAGTCCGAATATATACAAAAAGCATCACCCAGTAATAACCGTTTCAGAGTGGGAGATAGTCCCTAACAGGTGCGCCGACTCGTATTTGGGACGCATGAAAGTATCTCGTGGGCGCGTTAGGGAGTCGGGTTAAGGCGCAGTGTCCCCTTGCTCGACGGGGATGTACTGCCAGAGGTGCGGGAAAGAGTTGGCCCCAGGCGCTGCATATTGTCAGAACTGCGGCGCGAAGGTTGCGGAGCACACTCCGGCCGACTGGTGGTGGACCTGGCGCCGGGAGAGATGGGAACGGCACGACTGGGAGCCCATCGACGCGGCATGGGGTGCAATCACCGGGGTCGGCTATTTGATAATAATCGGGCTGTTGATCTTCTGGTATCCCGACGTGTTCACTCTGCTCGTGAAATACCTCGAGGCCTGGGGGACATACGGCCATCCGGTCCTGCCCGGCCATGCCCTCGGGGAGGCGGTGATTTTCCTTTTTTCAGCATGCGGAGTCTGGGGCATCTTGAGCTCGGGGGGTAGACTCGCACTAACAAGGCGGGTCGCTAGGCCCCTGCACGGTGTCGTCGGCGGCTTGTTTTCGCTCTACATAGCCTTCATCCTTACATCGTTCTATGGGAAGGCAATCAACGGGGCAGGGCTCGTGCTCGCGTTTTTCGTGGGACTTGCTGCGATGGTTGTGACCAACGCTCTAATCTCATTTTTCCTCCCCCGCCGCAGGGCGCCAAGACCAATGCCAACCGGCTGAACGCAACTTCGCTTGAAGCGAAGAGATTTTGGTGCTGTTAGTTTCCCGAAGTTGATTTCGAAGCAGATAGCCGATGCGGTTCAGTATCGTGCACAGGTGAAGATGAAGACCCTACAGAATTTCGTCTGTTCCCACTGCGACTGGAAATGGACGTCGATGGAGGGGTGGCCCGACCGTTGCCCGCATTGTGGAGCAGGGCCATGGAGAATCAAGTACGCCTAAGACATCACATTGTCGCTGGGATGGGCGACCGGGATCCGGAAAGTTGGTGTATCTTCGGCTACTCTTACTGAATTGGTTTTAGCTTCAGACCACTCCTGAAGGCATTCAGGTTAGTCTCGAAGTTCTTTTCGGCCGTGCTTTTCCGAATCGCCTCCTCCATCGATTCGGTCGCAACGAGCCCATGCACCTGAAGGAGAGCTCCAAGCATGACCATGTTTGCATAGAGCCCATCTCCAAATATTCCCTTGGCAATCTCTGTAACGGGGAACTGGACGACCTTGGCACCTGTGAATGGGATTTCCCTGACTGAGGTGCTATCCACCAGCAGGGTGCCGGTCTCCCTCAGGTCTTCTAGCAACTCATTTGTGGCTTCCTGACTCATGGTTACCAGAATGTCGCACCGCCGGACCGCCGGGAATCCGATCTTGTCATCTGAGATTATGACTTCGCTCTTGGTCAGGCTCCCTCTGGCTTCGGCACCATAAGCCTGAGTCTGCAGGACATTCTTCCCGTCCAGCACGGCTGCCCTCCCCAATACCAGGGCAGCAAATACAACACCCTGACCTCCGCTGCCGCCGAATCGAATCTCACTCTTCCCTAGCAGCTTCCATCCCCCTCTTTGAGACTTCCGCGACAGCTTCATTCAGGGTTGGACGATGCCTGCCGAGGAACTCTCCGACTACTATCCTCGAATCCAACTCGTCCGGTGTCAGCCTTCTGCTTTCCTCCACCGACACTGCCTTCTCCCTGAATTGCTTTAGGATAGCCCCTGCGTCTCCGTACCCGGACCTTCTACCGAAACCCACAGGGCACTGGGTCACCACTTCGATGAACCTGAATCCGTTCAGCTGGAGCGCCTTCTTTATCGAGTCTCTGAGTTCCTTTGGATGGGCAGTCGTCCACCTGGCGGAATAGGTCGCCCCCGCTGCCATTGCGAGCTTCACCGCATCCACCGGGTGCTCAAAGCTCCCGTAAGGGGTGGTCGTGGTGGTGGTGCCGAAGGGGGTGGTGGGCGCGACCTGCCCCCCGGTCATCCCGTACACCATGTTGTTCCCCATTATGACGAGAATGTCCGTGTTACGCCTGGCAGCATGGACAAAGTGGCTCATTCCTATCCCTACGATATCTCCGTCCCCTCCGAATACTACGACATTCAGGTCGGGGCGCACCAGTTTGATGCTCGTCGCCACAGGAATGCTTCTGCCGTGCAGAGTGTGGACAGAGTCAGCCATGTAGTAGGGGGACGGGATCCATGATGCGCAACCAATGCCGCTAGTGAAGCAGAACCCGTCCAAGTTCCTGTGACCGAGCTCGTAGACAGCCCTGAGGAACGTGTCGCTCAGGAGGTACAGACCGCACCCGGGACAGAAGGGAAGCTTGAGGTTCCGCATGTACGTCCGCGACGAGAATCCGGGGGCGGTCTCAGCCTGCATGCATAATCAGCTCCAGAATGTCTTCAGGGGTGATGAGCTCGCCCCCTCCTATCTTGTTCAGCTTGGTGACCCTGCGCCCTCCGACCCTTTCCACCTCGCCTGATATCTGGCCCAGGTTCATCTCGGGAACGATGATGGCCTTCGCGCCTTCGGCCAGCTTCGAGACGGCCTTCTCCGGGAAAGGCCAGATCGTCTTGAGGCGGACGTAGCCTACCCTCACCCCTGCTGATTCAGCCCGCTCGGCTGCCTCGTACACCGATCTGGAGGTGCACCCGAAGGACACTATGCCGATGTCGCAGTTCTCGATGTTGTGGGACTCGGTCTCTACAATCTCTTGTGTGTTGTTGTAGATCTTGGCGTTCAACGCCTCAATCAACCTCCTATGAACCGGTGCGCCCTGCGTGAACCTCATCCCGAGCTCGTCGTGGGTCGATGCCGTCACAGCGACGTTGAACCCCTCGCCAACGGCGGGCATGGGCGCGATGCCTTCAGAACCAAAGAATCGGGTGTCCCCTAGATTAGGGTGCCTGCGATTCACGATTTCGAGGTTCTCCCTTGGCGGGAGGCTGACGCGTTCCCTTACGTGGGCGATGGTTTCGTCCGCCAGCAGGACGATGGGAGTACGGTATCTTTCAGAAAGGTTGAACGCCCGTAGGGTGAGTTCGAACATCTCCTGGGCTGAGTTGGGTGAGAGGACTATTGCAGCGTAGTCGCCGTGGGTCCCCCAGCGGGCCTGCATCACATCTCCCTGCGCAGATTTTGTAGCCTGGCCTGTCCCAGGTCCAGCCCTCTGCACATCCACTACAACGCATGGCGTTTCTGTCATGAAGCCCCACCCGATTGTCTCTTGCATGAGTGAAAAACCAGGACCAGACGTCGCGGTCATAGCCTTCCTGCCGGCCCAGCTCGCCCCCATCACTGCGCCGATGCTCGCCAACTCGTCCTCCATCTGCATGAAAGTGCCTCCCACCTCGGGCAAACGCTCGGAGAGATGCTCGCTGATTTCGTTGGCGGGCGTAATGGGGTAGCCTGCGAAGAAGCGGCAGCCGGCCGCCAGCGCCCCTTCGACACACGCCTCGTTACCGGACCAGAATCGGGCCTCGTTCATGCCCGTCGCCGTTCTCAAAGCTCGTCGGCCCAATCTTGTCGAGCCCCTGATAAGGGAGAGAGTCGATTCTCGCGGTTAGAAATGATGGGTGTCGCCATGGTAATTGGAATGTCGGCCGTTAGCCGAGAAGGGTGAAGCCGTTGCTGAAGGTATGAGCGTCTGGCTGCAACCCTGGTTTTCGGAGCAGTACTGGCGTTTCGACGTGGCAGTTCGTCATGGTCCGAGTCGCCGGGCCTATCACTGGCTGGACCAGCGCCCTTGCTCAGATGGCCTGTATAATGTTCTTGATCTGCGAGCTCACGTCTTGAATCGACAAGGTCGTTGAGCAAAACTCGCATCTGACGAACCGGCCGTTGGGCATTGGCAGGGCAGCACCGCAGTTAGGGCACTTCAATTCCACCGCTCCCAGACCCCCCTGACGCTCCGGCGTGGGGAGGCCTGAGTTCCTGGCCTCGTCTTCCTGGAGTATCTGTGCTGATAATTCGGAGATTTTGTTGTCTATCTCTGCTTGGAGCGATTTGACCTCTGTCGCGTGCATCTCCATCTCCGTGTCTTTGTGCAGCCTTGACGACAGGGAAAGGAGGGCGCTGCGCTGTATGCGGCTCTGTTCTCCGTTGAGTACTTCAGAGATGGCAAAGATATTCCGCTGTATCTCGGCGAGGCTAACGACGGCTTGCCTTATGCCCGGTGAAAGGCCTTCCTCGCTAACGGAATGCCCTACCTTGGCCTCCAGCTTCCTGAGTACCTCCTCTTTTGAAACTCGGGACAGCATCTTAGCTTACATGAATCGCATCATTTGCTGATAAAGAGTTTTGATTTCCTCGGCGGGACCAGATAGGTCCATTTCCGATTTGAACCCTTGCACTTTGATTGTTCCCCTCTTGGCTATGATGCCTTCCTCACTGTACCTTACTCCTTGCAAGTCGTCGAGCCTTTGGACGACGACGTCATCATTCTTGAACAGAGTTCCCCTCTCGGCGTACAGCAGAATACGCCTGTCGCTGAGTATCACCTGATACCTCTTGGTGCCGTAACGCACGTTCCGCCTGCTCGAGAACTTCACCTCCTCTCCCGGCATCAGATAGTCTCTCAGCGTCATCCTGTTCAGCTCGATGATGACAGGAAGCTCCAGGCGAGCACGGACAGGACCATCACCGTGGATCCGAAGAGGCCCGCAATGAGGGCCTGACTCGTGTCAGAGCTGAGTCCGATGCTTTGAACGAAGTTGAGCACGGGAGTCTTGACGATCCACGCGAAACCGCCTAGGACGAATCCTGCTATCCAGAAGCCGAACAGCGCCGCCTTCCTACCCAAGTTAATCCATGGATGAATGTCGGGCGCCGGTAAATCAGGACATGATAGAATTGCTTTACATGGAAGTCGAAAGTTCTAGACGACTTTTGCCCACTGATTGAAGAAATCTAACGGGCCACTGGCCTCTCACGCCAATCTGGCGGTCGAATGCAGAACACTTTCACAGGGTACAATAGAAAAAGTATTCACATGTGTCTTGTCTTAAATAGCGGACGAGGTCAGCCCCTTCATGGACTCTGTTGTCCACTTCGAAATCCCTGCCAAGGACGTAAAGAGGGCTTCAGCCTTCTACTCCAAGGCCTTTGGGTGGAACCTAAACCAGTTCCCGGGCTTCGAATACTGGAGCGTCGTCACCACCGACTCGGATGAGAACGGGAGACCCAAATCCCCAGGCTCGATCAATGGAGGCATGGGGAAAGGGGGCGAGATGGCGCCGAAGGCGGTGACGGTCACCATCAATGTGTCCGACATCGATGCAGCCCTGAAGAACGTAAAGAGCCTCGGTGGAAAGCCCGTGGGCAAGAAGATGCCCGTGGGGGACATGGGCTGGTCGGCCTACTTCGAGGATACCGAAGGAAATGTCATGGGCCTCTGGCAGAACGCAGGGATGTAAGATTGGTTCGGGGCCTTCGGGCCCTGACCTTCCCATTTATGCAGAAGTCACGAACCTTTGGACTCCGGCATGCGTCCCCTTCAGTACGGGTAGGTGTAGGTAGTTGAGGTGGAAGTGGTTGTGCTGGTCGTTGTCGAAGATGTCGTAGATGTCGACGTGGTCGACGAACTGGTCGTGGCCGTGTTTATGGTCGATGTCGAGGAAGTGTTTGAAGTTGTGTCGCTGCTCGTTGAGGTTGTGGTTGTGCTCGTCGATGGGGTGGGCGACTTCGGGGCCGGGAGGTTGAGGGCGAACCATATTCCCTGTATTCCCTGCCCATTGACGTCCCCGGGCTTATGATCACCGGCGAAGAAATAGAGTGGCCAGCCATCGTACGTAAGCTGTTGCTTCCCGTCTGCCCTAGTCACAACCTTGAAGGAAGTCGCGTTCAGCCCAGGCGGGAGTGTGAGATTCTTGGTGTAGAAGATCGGCCAGTTCTGCACGCAGGTACCGGTGCAGGTGCTGGTTCCGTTGGAATTGTTGTCAGTGGACCTGTAGTAGAGTGTCATTCCGGAGCCATTGACAAGAAAGAACCCCACTCCGCTTTTGTACGCGACGCCGACGGAAAAGGGGCCGGAGGCACCATTCGTAACAGTCGTCGTATTGGAGATGGTGGTGGTAAAGGTGGTCGTGGAGGTGCCTGAGCCCTGGGTTGACAATAGGTAACCTGTGGACGCTCCGAACACCACCGTCAACACAATGAACGCTGCTGCGATTGTCTTGAAATTCAAAGGCTTGGATTCGAACAGCGGCTGTTTACTAAATGAGCTTTCTTCCAAATCTCGTCCAAATCACAACCGATCGGCAACAGGACCCAGGGCATCCAAGGACATGGGTTCAGAATGGATAAATCAGCCGAATCGCGAAATCACATGCATGAGTGTTTGCCCTCGATGCAGCATGCCCATTGAACACGTCGAATTCTGTTCCCAAACGGGGAAGTTCGGGTTGTCGGGAATAATGCACAAAGACGGGAATGCAGTGATCAACTTTGGGGGAGATTTGAAGAAGGAACCGGGGTTCTACTGCCCGGTGTGCGGTGAGCAGCTCACTGAAGATGTTCAGACGGCCAGAAGAATCCTGAGTGTCCCAGACCAGAGTTCCTCGGTCTAGACGGGGTCCGGGCCCAAGTATCCGAGTGGTGCTACCTCAACGTGTGAAAGGCATGAACCTAAGAAATGAGTTGACGAGCCTGTAGCATTGCAGTTTCGCGGTCAGGAAGCCGAGAAGGACAAGTAGCGCGAGTTCGGAGAAAGCGAAGTTGGCCATCGTCGCCACAACAAGAGCAACGGCAAGCAGGAGCCTCCCTCGCCTAGCTGGCGGCAGGACAGAGGCGACCAGAGCCCCAGTCGAAATGTAGAAGCGGGAAGCCTCGGAGCGCGTCTTCTCCTTCCACTTGTCAATAGCTCTAAGGGTCGCGGCTGTGCTGATCCTCAAGCAAGGAGCCCTGGTTTGAGAGGTATTTACGGCCTAAATCACGTATTGCATAAATCCCACCCCTGCGTCTGCTAATTTGGCTTTGAGCGCCCCTTTCCCTGACGACTTGCAGAAGATCCTGAGCCCGAATGAGCAAGCCCAGCTCTACATCGCTCAGAAAATCTATCACCCCAAGATAAGCATCGACTCCGTCCTCATCACCAATCAGAGAATCATTCTCAGGCACCCCCACGCCATGGGACTGAAGAAGGACTACACAGATTACAACTACCAGGACATAGTCAACGTCGTAATGGACAAGGGGTTTACGCGTTCCACCCTCAAGTTGAACCTGAGGTTCGGCGGAGAGCAGCTTGCTTTGGAGAACCTGCCCAATTCAGACGCCGAAAGGGCCTACGCCCTCATACGCGAGAACCTGAGCAGGTATCAATCCCCCTTCTCTCAGAGCATGATGGGGACCCCTGCATATCAGCAGGCCCCTCCCGCTCAGCCTCCTCCCACCATGGGACCGACGACGGTGGTCAAAATCAAATGCAGATACTGCGGGGCCCTGAACGACGAGACCGCAAATACTTGTGTAAGCTGTGGGGCCACCCTCTAAGGCACTTCACTCTCGCCCAGCCATAAATTCAAAGCACACCTCCACATTAGTTCAGAATGCCCTTGGAGTCGCATCCGTTGGCCCGGAGAATCTGCATGGTAACGGGTGCGAGTTCAGGCATCGGCAAAGAGACGTCCAAGAAGCTGGCAAGACTCGGGGCGACGGTGGTTATGGTGTGCAGAAATCAAGAACGAGGGGAAAAGGCGAAATCTGAAATCAAGAGCGCAAGCAACGATGCTGAGGTCGGACTTCTGCTAGCTGACTTCGCGTCTCTCAATTCCGTTAGAGCTCTTGCCAAGGAGTTCCTCGAGAAACACGATTCATTGCACGTCTTGGTCAATAATGCTGGAGGGGTCAACGTGACGCGCTCGGTGACAGCCGATGGTTTCGAAACCACTTTTCAGGTCGACTACCTGTCCCATTTCCTGCTGACCAACCTCCTTCTGGACGTACTGGAGAAGAGTGCACCATCACGTATAATCAACGTCTCGTCTACGTCGCATTACGGGGGGCATTTGAACTTCGACGACCTGCAGATGAAGAAGGGATATCGAGTCATGAAAGCTTACTCCCAGGCGAAGCTGGCCCAGGTGCTATTCACCTATGAACTGTCCCGGCGGCTCGAAGGAAAAGAGGTTGTGGTGAACGCTCTTCATCCGGGAGCCGCAGCGACCAACATTTGGAAGAGCCCACTGGGCCCCTTCTCGTTCCTAGGGAACGTTTCTAGGCTGTTCCTGATCAGCCCCGAGAGGGGGGCTGAGACACCCGCGTACCTGGCGTCATCAGCCGAAGTCGCGGGCGTGACAGGGAAGTACTATGACCATATGCGTGAGAAGCAGTCTTCGGCAGAATCCTATGACCAGGCGACAGCAAGGAGGCTCTGGGATGAGAGTGAGAAGATGACCGGGCTCTCGACTTAGCGGGGCTTTTTCCCCCTCTCGAACAGTCTGGTCCTCCATACCTTCAACCAACAAGGTATTTCTGCCAATCAGGGAGGGCCAAGTACGCGATGTCGGCAGGCAAGGGAACCAAGAAGCCGTATTCCTACACGTTCCGTACACCGCAGAAGGACCTGCAGGGTCTAGGTGGTACCAACCCCGAGACGCTCTTCTCGATCAGGGACACCCTGCTGTTGATGACCGAGGACTGTCTGGTGGTCGAGCGACCAGAGGGTCTTTTCTGCGAGAAGCACAGCCTCCCAGTCATGAAGGGAGCGACAAGGTGCAAATACCTCGCTTCACGTTTCGCTAGCAGGGAAGGAGAGGAGCAGTCGAAGACCCAGGTCCAGCAGTACGTCAACGATATCCTCGGAATCAAGGATCCAAAAACCGTCAAGCGTCTTACTGGGTTTTGACTACGTTCAGACCCTTTTCGGTGAGCCTGCCGTCGTCCCCGATGTATCCGCCTAGCTGAAGCCTCGCTATCTCTCTGCCAAGGGTAGCCGGAGGGACCTTTGTGACCTTGTCAAGCCTTTCTATGGTCCCGACGTGCGGAAGGGCACGGAGTATCTGCAGTTCCAATTCTGAGAGCTCTTCGTTGCCTGCCATCGACGATAACCGAAGCAATCGGTACCATGAACCCTCAGAAAAGGATGACCCACACTGAGCTTGGCCCCGACGCCGTTGGTGGAAGGGGTGACGGGAGACCTCTAAAATAACCCCAGGACTGGAACCTCCCGTGCCAATTTTCGATGCGAATGGGATTCCTATCTACTATGAAGAGTCAGGAAGCGGCGAACCGGTTGTCCTTGTTCACGGTACCGTGTGCGACCACACCGTTTGGCAACCCCAGGTGAACGCGCTTTCTGCGAAGTACAGGACCATAGCTTACAGCAGGCGATACGCCCACCCCAACAACAGGCAGGGCGATATGATGGACAGCACCGTCCAGAACAACGCGGAGGACCTTGCGGCTTTCATCAATGGGCTCGGGCTGGGGAAAGTGCACCTCGTGGGTCATTCCTACGGCGGTTTCATAGCCGCGTTCTTCGCGCTCAAACATCCGGACAGCGTGGGGTCTCTGACTCTGGCCAATGCGGCTGTCGCCACAATGCTCGTCGCAAAGCCAAGTGCTATGGCATCTGTCTCCCTGCTGTTTAGGTCGCCGAGCATAGCATTCTCTGCCCGAAACCTGATCAACGCGACTAAGGACACTGTCAGGGCCGTGGACAGCGGCGATGCCACGGCAGCCTTCCGGATCTTCGTGCCAGCGCTTTCGAACCACAGGACTGATCTGCCTCCGAAGCCCTCGTCATTCGAGGCGATGGTGACCCGTAATGCGAGAACCCTGCGGGAGACGACAGCTCCCTTCCCTCCGGTTACAAAATCGGAAGCGGGAGGAATCAGGGTTCCGACTCTGGTCGTTTGGGGAGAGCTCAGTGCTCCATGGGACTACAAGGTCAGCCAGCTGCTCGCCCTTGCAATACCCGGGGCCGAAGCTGTCGTGGTGCCAGGCACAGGCCACTTCTTCCTCTTGGAGAATGCTGCGGCCGCCAACGAGAAGATGCTGAAGTTCCTGGAATCCTCACAGAGTCGATGAGGCGCGTGGCGCTCCGTGAGGGATGGAGTGGGAGCCCTAGGCAGATAAGACGCCCGAATACTTCTCTCTCAACGGCTTCTTGTCGAGCTTGCCTGTGCTCGTCTTGGGAAGCGCCTCGGGCAAGATTATGAATCGCTCAGGGACCCAGAACTTCGCGATCTTCCCTTCGTCTACGAACTTTTGGAGGTGGCTTGTGAGCTCCTCCTCGCTCGTAGCCTGCCCCTCCCTTAGCGACACAACCGCGACCGGCCTCTCGCCCCAATGAGCCTCGCGCGCACCAATGACCGCAGCCTCCAAGACTGCAGGGTCTCGCATTATCAGATCCTCCAATATGAGGGTGGGTATCCATTCCCCTCCGCTCTTGACGGCGTCTTTGATCCTGTCCACTATGGTCAGATAGCCTTCTTCGTCCATTACTGCCATGTCCCCGGTGTGCAGCCATCCGCCCGCCCAGAGTTCCTTTGTCTTCGCCTCCTCCTTGTAGTATTCCTTGGTGAGCCAGGGCCCCCTCACTACAATCTCCCCTGCGGTCTTCCCGTCTCTGGGGACATCCTTCATTTCTCCGTCTACCACCCTGATCTGCACAAGTGGTATCGGAATCCCCGTTTTCAGAAGAAGATTGTCCACGAGTTCTTCGTCGCTTAACATCCTGAGCCTTTCGTTGGGGTTCGCCAGCGTGAGTATGGGAGCGGTTTCGCTAAGGCCGTACCCCGACATAACCTTGATCCCAAGCCTTCTCGCTCTGACGGCCAGCTCCCTAGGGAGGGCGGCTCCGCCTATGACCACCTTCCAGTGCGAAAGCGCCTCTCTGTGAGTCTCAACCGAGGGATGGTTCACAAGCATGTTCAGTATGGTTGGGACCATGTCTGAGAAGGTCACCTTCTCGCGGTCGACCAGTTCGAGGATGTTCCCATAGTCATACCTCCCTGCGAGAACGAGTTTCTGGCCGTTCATCGCCACGGCGTAGGGAATCCCCCAGCAGTGAACATGGAAAAATGGGACGAGCGGAAGGACTACGTCGCTGGGGTCCATCCTATTCAGAGGAGTCGAGCTGCTCAGCCCGACAAGCGAGCTTAGAGTGTGGAGCACGATCTGCCTGTGGGTGAACCACACCCCCTTCGGCATCCCTGTGGTCCCCGATGTGTAGAATATCGTCGCCTGGGTGTTCTCGTCCAG
>Ga0187780_10001795_pt1 | contig 16179 bp, 17 predicted proteins | sample 1015_Q2_SP10_20__FD_132429 | JGI IMG/M metagenome (GOLD analysis project Ga0187780, IMG submission 132429) | Tropical peat soil microbial communities from peatlands in Department of Meta, Colombia - 1015_Q2_SP10_20_MG | ecosystem: Environmental > Terrestrial > Soil > Wetlands > Peat | place... | reverse complement strand
TTTTGAATGCCCGGACATGACAAACCCTCTTCTCTTCTGCGTGACCCGGCCTTCGCTGGGCCATCTGTTTATGTATTTTGGCGCCGCAATGGCGTCTTGAAACTCCACCGCCTATTTGCGCTCGCAAGATAACCACACCAGTGCGGAGACTTACGGTGACCGCATACCCCTGCGGAACTGCCTTAGTTTAGCACACCCGCACATCCCGCGAAACGGGTTATGCATTTCTCTCAGGCGCTTTTCAGTAGCTGGCAAATACCGCCTTGCAACATTCTCACGCGCCAGGAGAGAAGTCCTTGCTGCCTTTGGCTCGCGGATGCTTGCTTAACGTTTCACCTTTAGGATTACAACAGGAATGTTCGTGCGCACCTGCTCCACCCTTTTTCCCAGGAAGGTTTGCGCTTCTTCCTGAGCAATCGGGGTCAGATAACCTAGTCTCTCCATTTCTGCGAGCGGCCTTGCAATGGCAGGTGGATAGTCCGGTGAGCGCACCACATACCCGATATTCTGCTTTTCAAGAAATGTGGTCCAACTTTGAGGGGTTTGCATGTTCTCCGGTTCTAGTTCAAAGCTTGTTAGAGGGTCACCATTTACGTAGGGAAACTCCAGGTAGTATGAGTGGCGCAGAAAGACGAGAGCCCGTTGGCTTTCCTGCCTGCCTAACAATGCGTTTATCGTCTGAGCTATTTGATAATCTGGGGCTCGCTCCTTCAAATACTTCTCCTCGTCTTCTAAGCCAACTGCAACGCGAAGTGCGGGCTTGCAGTACAGTACAAGACCAACAGCACCGGCCAGGAGCGCAAAAACCAATAGGCTTCCCGCGATCCCCCTGACAATCTTCCACCCTTTGTGGGACGTTTGTTCAAAACCTGCGGCCGAACAGGCAAGCGCAATGGGATAGACGGGGAGTAAGAATCTCGCTAGCCCTGAGGTAGATGAGATGCCAAGGCTCGAGGCCAACCAGACTAGGATCAGAACCCTCCACCGCCGCTCGTTCTTAATGGCCAAAATCGTTAGCGGCGCTAACACCAGCACTGTAGGACCATAAAATTCCCAAAGGCCGGCTCCACTTGGCCGTACCCCCGCGAAGAAAACAAATGGCAGCACCTGGATGAGACTATGACGGGTGGCAGTTCCCGTGTCCGTATACATGTTTGCCAAGGCTGCTGATGTGACCAGCCCGGGAGACAACCTTGCCGCCAAGAAAGGAAAGATGGGATTACCCGTCCACGCCAGGTTTCGCAGATAAGGCCAGATCCCTGAGGCCAGTGAGCCGGCTAATAAGAACGAGGCGCTTACCACACTCCGCAGTTCGATGACTGCTGCGAGCGCCAGGGCAGCCGCTAGGAAGCACCCGGTATATTTTGCGCCCGCCACTCCCCCTGCAAGAAGACCCACGAGCAATGCCTGGCGCCACGAAGCACCGCCTTTCTCTTGAACCAGAACGATCACTGCAGTGGACGCCAGGAAGGCCATGTAGATGTCTGGGGAACCAGAGGACGTTAGCTGCCAAAATGCCAGCGGTGAAAGCAGGAAGATCAACGCGAATCCCGTCACAATCACAGGAGAGGCCCAGCGTGAAGCAAGGCAAGCCAAAGAAGCTGCAGTTAGAACTCCCCCCAGGAAGATGAATCCCAGCGACAATTTTTCACTCCCGAGTCCCAATCCCAATAAGATGAGCAGATGGTGCTGGCCGCAGGCGAAGCTATGGGAGTTTGAGAAGATCGGATGAAACCCGTATTCCAGGATTTGTTTCTGGATCGTAAAGTGATATTGGAGGGCGTCGGATCCAGTCAGCGGTGCCAACGCAGAGAGAAACTCCACGGAAGCTACGATTGCAATAAGGATGAGAAGAAAACGGCTCGACCGCGATTGCGGCGCCATCTCCCGAAGAGCGCCGCGTGCTTTTTCCCAAACCCGGCTCCAGTTCCGCAGCAGCAGAACGCACAGCAGGCCGGAAATCAGCCAGCATCCCAGCCTGATCCGTTGCGTAAGTTGGACCATGAAAAGAAGAACCTCGGTGGTGACCAGGCCAACTGCAACGGCGCTAAGAAAGTGCTCGGCATCCGATTCAAATTCAAATCGCAAATATCGCAGCAGCAAGTTTCCTAAGGATGCGAAAGCCAGGCAAAAACCCAGGACCTCGAAAAGCGTGATTGCCGCCCGTCCTAGTGCCATATCCGAGGTAGCAGTCTGTGGATTACCGGAGTCAGGGCAGGGGAGAACCGATGGACATACCAGGCGAACGAGGCTATGCACCAGCAAGACAGGACGATTTGCTTGACTCTGCTTCTTTCCGCTACTTCTTCGTGGGCCATTTTTCGCCTATCATCTATCAAAAGCCGCTCCAAGGAAAGCCGTGGCCTGGCCGATGTATAATTGTTTTTTGCGCATCATTCCATCACATCTCAACTTGACCTCGTCACCGGGAGACATCCTATCCAATTAGAGGATAACTGTGCCTGAGTCACGCTACCGCGTTCTCATGATCGCATCGCACCCGGTGCAGTACATGACCCCTTTCTTCCGTCGCACACGCTTGCAGACCTCTCTGGACTTCCAAGTGGCATACTGCAGTCTTCGCGGCGCTGAAAGCGGCCACGACCCGGAGTTCGGCACCAACATTCAGTGGGACGTCCCTCTTCTGGACGGATACGCCTGGACTCATGTTCCCAACAAAGGCTCCGGCGCTGATTCTTTTTTCGGCTTGTGCAATCCAGGCCTCTGGAGGCTCATTCGCAACGGCCATTTCGACGCCGTTCTCTGCTATATCGGCTATGTTCGTGCCTCCTTTTGGATCGCCTGCCTGGCCTCGAAGATTTCCAACGCCGCTTTCCTGTTTGGCTCCGATGCCACTTCCCTCACTCCGCGCGATGGAAGCGCATGGAAGTTGCCCCTCAAGAAGTTTCTCTGGCCAAGGCTCTTTCGCCTTGCCGATCAAGTCAGTGTCCCTTCCTCGGGATCGCGCGATCTGATGCTTTCCCTCGGCATCCCCGGCGACCGCATCACTTTGACACCCTATTGCGTCGACAACGACTGGTGGACCCTGCAATCTTCTCGCGTCAATCGTGCAGCTACCCGCGCTGCTTGGGCAATCCCTCCGGACGCCGCCGTGGTTCTCTTTTGCGCCAAACTTCAGCCTTGGAAGCGCCCCTTGGATCTTCTGCTCGCCTTCGCCAAGGCTGATCTTCCCCACACCTACCTTGTTTTCGCCGGCGAAGGCCCATTGCGGCCGCAGTTGGAGGCAAAGGCTGCCGCTCTGGGCGTCGCTTCGCGCGTGCGCTTTCTCGGCTTTGTGAATCAATCTCAGCTTCCGGCTGTCTACACGTCTTCGGATCTCATGGTCCTTCCGTCGGAGTACGAGCCTTTTGCTGTCGTGGTCAACGAAGCGATGTGCTGTGCCTGTCCTGTGGCCGTGAGCGACCGCGTCGGAGCGGGGCGTGATCTCGTCGCTCCGGTTAATCCGGGCTTCATCTTTCCTGCCGGCGATGTGGAAGCCATTGCCCGTTTGATGTCGAGAGCCGTTTCAGATCCTGCCGGTCTTCGCGAATTGGGCCGGCGCAGCGTCGTACACATGCGCAGTTGGTCTCCGGAGCGAAATGTGGCCTTAACCGCAGAAGCAATCGCGGTGGCAGTCTCTCGAAAGCACCACAGGGCGGGCAACTCACCTGTTCCTGCTTCAAAGTCCTCCATCCCCGGATCGCGCTAGACTCCCTTTTTTGGCCGCCCAGATTTTGTCTGCTGCCAGGATGTTTAGCTTGTACCCTGCGGACTTCAACCACTCGGAGCAACGCTTAGTAAGTTCATCTGAATGCGTTGACAGGAAGATCGTTGGAGCAAATTCGGCGATGAGCCTGCGCGCGCCCTGGAGCACCTCAAGTTCCGCACCCTCCGCGTTTATTTTTAACGCATTCGGTGGTCGCCTGCCTTTTTCCGACCAAAGAAAATCATCCAGCGTCAAGGTGCGCACCATCACTCGTCCCGCTTCGGAGAAGTGCCCTGCGGAATCATGAGCCGTTGGGTCAAAATGTCTCAACCCTGAAGAATCGGAAACTGCCGCCTCAATAACCGTGCAATTCGAGAGATGATTCAGTTCGATGTGCCGCCGCAAATAAACGAGGTTCCGTTCCAGCGGCTCGAACGCATACACGTGCCCCTTCTCGCCTACTCGAACGCTCGAAAGCAATACGTAAAGTCCCACATGTGCGCCGATGTCATATACAACATCGCTTTCGTGCAAGTGGGATGCGAAGAGTCTTTGATTCTCCAGTTCCCAATAGCCCAGCCAAAATCCGCGAGTTGTGGAATCGGAAATCCATCGTTTGCCGCGGGCCGGCCCTCTCAGCACGCGAACCACCGCGCCTCTTGGCAGAAGCTTGAAGGGTAGACGAATAAGTCGACCCAGCAAGGAAGACTCAGGAATTTGCGACGGATTCATGGCAGGATTGTCGCGGCGGGAAGATACCTTTGTCAAATTCAGTCGTTCGAAGGCAAGAGGATCGGTGAGTCCGAGATATTCTGAATTCAGTCGTCAGGCCGGCTGCTCTTTTGAGAGTTGCTTGTGAAAGTGCTTATTTATTCGCACGCGTTTGCGCCTCAAGTTGGGGGTATTGAAACTTTCGTTAAGCACTTGGCGACCGGCCTTACCCGGCTCCAGAGCCAGGGCCAAACTGCACCCTTTGAGGTCATTGTGGTTACCCAGACCTCCGGCGGCCAGGATGAAACCTCCTCCAGCGACGGCTTCCGCGTTGTGCGCAAGCCCGGAGCTTCGTTGCTGTGGTCGTTGATTCGCCATTCGGACACTGTGCTCCTCGCCGGGCCGGCGATCCTCCCTCTGCTCTTTGCCCTTCTCCAACGCAAGCGCACCATTGTGAGCCATCATGGCTATCAATCCATTTGCCCAAACGGAATGCTGTTTCAATTTCCTCTACGACATTCTTGTCCCGGGCACTTTGCCGCGGGCCGCTATCTGGAATGCCTGAGATGTAATGAGCCCCAGGACAAACTGGCAGGCAGCGCTCGGCTTCTCATCCTCACTCTGGTGCGCCGAGCTCTGTCACAATTCGCACATTCCAACGTGGCCGTATCTGAACATGTTTCGGGACGAATCGCCCTTCCCCGCGCGTTGGTCATCCGCAACGGAGTACCCACATCACCGGCTCCCGGAGCGAATCTTTGCTCTCCGCAGGACGGAACGATTCGTTTTGCTTACGTCGGAAGACTTGTCACTGAGAAAGGCGTCAATGTTTTAATCGACGCCTCCCGCATTCTCATGGATCGTGGTTGTCCGTTTGAAGTTTTGATTATAGGTGACGGGCCCGAACGCCAGTCCTTGGAGGAGCAAACCTCTTTGCTGCGACTGCCCGGACACATTCAGTTTCTTGGCTTTCTATTCGGAAGCAGCCTGCAGCAAGCGCTCAGTGGCGTTTCGGCCCTCGTCATGCCTTCTATTTGCGAGGATGCGGCCCCATTCGCACCCCTCGAACAAATGATGCAGGGCAGGCTGATCATCGGCTCGAAGATTGGCGGCCTGGCTGAAGAAATCGGAGAAGCCGGACTTACTTTCGCTCCTGGGGATCCTGTTGCTTTGGCTGATCGTATGGCACAAGTGATCGAAAAACCGGAACTGATGCCCCAACTGGGCGCTCAGGCACGCGAACGGGCCATCCGGTTCTATCCACTCGAACGCATGATCCACGAATATCGGGATCTCTTGGCATCAGGCAAGTCGTCATGAGAGTTGACGAACGAGTGTTTTCTCGTCATCTTTACTAAGTGGCTGTGGCTCGTTCTCGGCCCAAAAGAGCAGCCCATGCGGACTCAGCTGGTAATTATTGATGCCCACCGTCTCCGAAAATTTGCAAATTTGGAACGCCTCCTACGACTGGCGCGACTCCGGTGATGATTGGTCTGCGCCCTTTGGCGGCACCGATGCCCTGTGGTGGTTTGTCCTGTACCCGCGCATTCACCGCTTTCTTCCTGCCCCAGCCATCCTGGAAATCGGGCCCGGCGGTGGTCGTTGGACTCAGTTCCTAAAGAATCACTGCCAGTCTCTCATCGCCGTGGACATTTCCGAAAGGTGCATCCAGCATTGCAAAGCCCGCTTTGCTGCCGACTCTCATCTCCAGTTTCACGTCAACGATGGTTCCTCGCTTGCCGCTGTTCCCGACCATTCCATCGACTTCGTTTTCAGCTTCGATTCGCTTGTGCATGCCGAAGCGAGCGAGATCTCTGGCTATCTTCATGAACTCGCCGCTAAACTCAAACCCGATGGCGTCGGATTTCTCCATCACTCCAACATCGGCTCTTACCCGCGGCGTCTGGCTTTGCTGCGTGCGTATGAGCGCGTTCCGGCCGGCCTCCGCAAGCGCCTTTTGAAAAGAAGGATCCTGGACTTCTTGCTTTCGATGAACACCGGGGGCTGGCGAGGAACTTCCATGACCGCGGCTCTCTTTCGCCAGCAGTGTCAGCAGGCCGGCCTCAAATGCGTTACTCAAGAGTTGCTCAACTGGTTCAGGGGAAATTGTCTGATTGATGCGATTTCCGTTTTGGCTCGGCCCGGCTCTTGCTGGGATCGCGAGGGCCTGTCCTTCTCCAATGCCGAGTTTGTCAGGAACGCTGTGCTCACCTCTCGTTTGGCAGCGCTCTACTGTCGCTAACCGTGCTCTCCACCATCCGCGCTTCCTTGAACTTCGCTTCTCGGCCATAATCATTTTGAGGATTCTTGGATGGGTCTTGCTCTCCCGGCTTTGACACAAAAACTTCGACGGGGGCCATTGGCCACTCTGGCCTATTTCGGCCTCGCTTTGCTTGGCGCATATAAAGCGGCAGGCTATGTAATCAGCGGAGACATGACCGGTCTGGCCTATGTCGCTCTTCTCTTCATCGGGGGCGCCTTCGTCATCGCCATGCTCAACGATTGGCGCAGGGCCGTCTACTTTTTTTTGTCTTGGCTTCTTTTTGAAGACTTTGCCCGCAAATACCTTGGCAACAACATGGCCATCTACTTCGCCAAGGATTTTCTCGCTCTCGTCGTCTACCTCTCTTTTTTCCTCGCCTACCGCCGCAAGCAAGTCGTTTCCTTCCGGCCGCCTTTTCTTGTCCCGCTTCTGCTATTCGTCTGGTTTGGCATCATGCAAATCTTTAACCCTGCTTCCACCCACATTGTCTATGGCTTGCTCGGCTTTAAATTATTTTTTTACTATATGCCGCTCATGTTTGTCGGCTATGCGCTTCTCAATTCGGAGGCCGACTTGCGCCGGTTCTTTTTTGTAAACATGGGCCTCGCGGCTATTATTGTCTCCTTGGGGATTGCCCAGGCGATTCTGGGTCATACCTTTCTGAATCCGCCGAATATTGCCGAAGACATTCGCGAGCTCAGTACAAATTACAGGGTCGCTCCTATCTCGGGCCTGGTCATGTACCGCCCAACTTCTGTTTTTGTCAGCGCAGGACGTTTTGGCGACTACCTGTTGGTTGTTTGGCTGATGGTCTTTGGCTTTAGCGGTTACCTTCTGCTTCGCCACAAGCGCGGCAGGGCGGTCGCTTTTCTGATGCTTGCTTTGACCTCGGCGGCTCTCGCTTTGGGTTCTTCGCGCGGCGTCGTTCTCTGGAGTAGCGCGCTGGCCGTTACTGGTAGCGCCTTTTTTGTCTGGGGAGCCCCTTGGAGGCAGGGTGGCGTTCTACGAGTGCTTCGAACAGTCCAGCGCGCCGCCTTAGGGATCGTTCTAGGAATCAGCCTGCTCTTTTTGCTGTTCCCGGACGCCCTCTTGTCCCGTGTGGCCTTTTACACGGAGACCCTCGATCCGAGAAGCAGCGCCAGCCAACTGCAAAATCGCACTTGGGACTATCCGCTTGCTAATTTTCTGGGAGCCCTCAACTACCCCCGCTGGCCTTATGGCTATGGTATTGGCACGACTTCCAACGGCACACAGTACGTCGCCAAATTCTTCAACGCCAAGCCCCCCGTCATCGGTGTCGAGAGCGGCTTTGGCACCTTGGTGGTGGAAATGGGTATTGCAGGTCTCATACTCTGGCTGGTCATGTCCTTTGCGATTGTGTTATCAGCCTGGCATGTACTGAAAAAACTCAAGGGGTCACCCTGGTTTCCGATTGCGTTTGTCATTTTCTGGTATGCGGCAATCCTCCTGCTTCCCATTACCTTTACCGGTATGGCGACCTACGAGGATTTCGTGTTGAACGCCTATCTATGGTTGCTTTTGGGCATTTTGTTCCGCCTGCCCACCCTTGCGGTCTCGGCGCAGTTCGAAGCCTTGCAGTCAGGTCTCCAGACTCAGAGTCGTTGGGTGCGCTGACTTGCGCCTTGCTGTCGTCTCTCCCTTTGTGGACCGGCGCCACGGCACGGAACGCGCCTTAGCCGAGCTTCTCGAACGTCTGGCCCGTGACTACCACTGCGAAATCCACCTTTATTCCCAGCGTGTGGAAGACCTTTCCCTGCAACCTCCCTCTTCCGATCCTCAAAAAAAGGCCGGCGGCATAATCTGGCACAAGCTCCCTTCTCTTCCCGGACCTCACCTCCTCCAATTTCTTTTCTGGTTCTACGCCAATCGGTTCTACCGTTGGTTCGACCGGGCCTTCCGCAGTATTTCCTTCGATCTCCTTCTGTCCCCCGGCATCAACTGTTCCGACGCGGACGTCATCGTCGTTCACGCTCTGTTCCACAGGCTTCGTGAAATCTCGCTGAAAGCTCCGACGCCCTCTTTGCTAAAGCCGAACTTCTTTCGCAAACTCCACCGTAACCTCTACTACGCGCTTCTCACTCGCCTCGAAAAACGCATCTATTCCAATCCCCGTGTGGTTCTCGCGGCGGTCTCTTCGCGCACCGCCTCCTTGCTCGAAACCTACTTCCATCGTCAAAACGTTGTCGTCATTCCCAACGGTGTCGACACTTCGCAATTCTCTCCTTCCGCCCGCCTTGCCCGCCGCGACGCCGCGCGGGCACAGTGGGGATTTCAGCCAGGCGAGATGGTCTTGCTGCTGGTTGGAAATGATTGGGCTACCAAGGGCCTTGCCACCATTCTCGAAGCGCTGAAAGAACTATCGGATACGCGCGCAAGGCTTCTCATTGTTGGCGGTGACCTCGTTTCCCCCTGGCGCGAATTGGCTCAGCGAATGGGCGTTCTCAACCGCTGCGTTTGGGAATCCGCTTGCCCGGATATTCTCAATGCCTATGCCGCCGCCGACCTCTATGTCAGCCCCAGCCGGGAGGATTCCTTCGGCATGCCCGTTGCCGAAGCCATGGCCTGCGGCCTTCCCGTCATCACGTCTGCCTTTGCAGGCGTTTCCTCCCTCTTGCACGATGGTGCCGACGGTTTCATTCTCCCCGACCCGCGGCACGTCAAGACGCTCGCTGATCTCATCCGTAGGCTCCGTGACCAACCCGAACTGCGCACCCGCATGGGACAATCTGCCGCCGATGCCGCTCGTCATTGGACTTGGGACGGCAACGCCGCTGCCGTCTGGCAATTGCTCCAGCGCACCCTTAAGGCCAAGTGAAGACCATAGAGGACCACGGCGGCGGCTGACGCCGGTCCGGCACTTTTCTGCTACCATTTCCCGCGAAGAAGCCCAATGGCCGCCAACGCAAAGGCACCCGTCGAGATTCAGCGCCAGTACTACGCCGACACCGCCACTCGCTACGAACAGATGCACGCCGATGAGGCTGACCCCTTCAGCCTCCAATTCTTTTACTCCATCCTGCGCCTCGTGGATGCCCAGTCCGTCCTCGATGTCGGCACCGCCACCGGCCGAAACCTCCGCAACTTCAAGCAGGCGCTCCCTCACCTCTCCGTTTGTGGAGTTGAACCCGTTCGCGGCCTCATTGACCAGGCCATCCAGCAAGGCCATGCCGATTGCGGTCCCATTATTCAGGCCAGCGGCGAAGCCCTGCCCTTCGCCGACGCCAGCTTCGACGTTGTCTGCGAATTCGCCGTTCTCCACCACGTTCCAAACCCGGCCCGCGTCGTTCAGGAAATGCTTCGCGTCGCCCGCAAAGCCGTCTTTATCTGCGATAGCAACCGCTTCGGCCAGGGTTCCCTGCCCATGCGCTTCCTCAAGCTGGCTCTTTACAAAGCGGGCCTTTGGGGTATCTGCAATTACATCAAGACTCGCGGCAAGGGCTACCAGATCACCGAAGGCGATGGCCTGGCTTACTCCTACAGCGTGTACGACTCCCTTGACCAGATTTCCCGCTGGGCGGATCGCGTGATCTTGGTTCCCGCTGGAGCCGGAAAGGCAAACAGCTGGTTCCATCCTCTCCTGACCACCATTGGCGTGACCGTCTGCGCTCTCCGCGACTCCAAATGACTCAGCCCTCTCCAGCGAGTTGCCCCTTCGTCGGCCTTTCTCTTCTCCCTCTCGGTCTTCTCCTTGTAGGGGCACGGCATGCCGTGCCCGTCTGCCGTGTAGCGGCGACCGTGCGTAACCATCTCCGTTTTGGAGTGCGGCAGCCCTGCTGCCGCTTTCGTAGCGCCGGCGGCGCGCCACACTTTAGCCCAGCGCGTCAGCGCTGGGCTGCAAATCCCTCCAACCTGTGAGCGCCGTAGGTGCGACACTCTCCCCATCTCCCGTCGCCTTACGCAACGAAGTCCCTCGACCTTACAAGTTCTGTTGGCGGGTGGCACAACCTTCAAGCGTTGTGTGAAGCGCACGCGGAGCGTAGGATAAATGCGCCCCAGAGCCCGAATCGAGGATGCGGGGTAGATGTTCACCCTCCCGTTCAGAACCCCGAGCAAAGGAGATGCATATGCCAGTGGATTTGACGCAGGTTCGCAATATTTTCAAGAATCTGGAAAGGGGCGACGGGCAGAAGTTTTTTGCCCATGTAGCGGACGATGTGGATTGGACGGTCGAGGGAACGCATCCGCTTGCGGGTCATTACCACAGCAAAGCGGATTTTGTCAGTCACACTTTCGAGAAGCTAAACAAGGTCTTGCCCCAAGGGGCGGAGTTGTACGTGGAGCATGCGCTGGTGAGTGGGGAGTGGGCCGTGGTTGAACTCCACTCGCTCGCCACCGCGAAGAATGGCTTCAGGTTTGACAACCGCTACTGTTGGGTTTGCCGGTTCGAGGACGAAAAAATAGTTGAGGTCCGGGCCTACCTCGATTCGGCTCTGGTGACGCGGCTATTCGAAGAGAATCCGATCCCAGAAACGAAGCGGACATCGGGAGCTACAGCCTAAAGAGAGTCCTCAAGCATTTCGCACAAGGAACCAGGTAAGAGAAGCTGTGGCCGCTTTCATTCGGACTTTCGTCTGGTTGCTCGATCTCGAGAAAAGTTGTTCAGGCTGGCGTCTTCTGGTTAAGGGCGGATTCGAGGCTGACGACGCTTCAAGGCGCGTAGCGTGTGAAGACAAAGTCGCGCGAAGCCATCGCGTGGCAAGGGGAGCAAGTTTTGAGCAACGTCTCGCTGCCGGGCTTGCCGTCTTTGTCAAAGTGAGCGAATCCCCATCCCCCGGTGGAGGCGTATTTTTTTGAGTCTTTGACCATGAACTGAACGTTGGTTGGAGGCCCAGGAACGAAAGATTGCGCATCGCCAAAGACTTTGTTGTTTTCCTCGGATGGAACATGGCTAAAGTGCAACGCGGCAATGATTGTGCCGTCGGGATAGGGGAGTTTGCCTTCGCGGAAGGCGGTGATGGCAACATCGTTGCCTAAAACGGCAGCGAAACTGTGCAGGTTGCCCTCTTCGTGGGCCACCGAGATCAAGCGCCAGTCGCGGTAACCCTGGGGAATTTTGATTCCGAAGATCGGGACGGCCTCATCGCCGGAGCGGCCAGCTGCGGGGGCAAAGGAGGCGAGGACCGCGGCCACCGTTGCAACCGCAACCACGGAAAAAGCGATTCGTCTCGATGCGAGATTCAACCTTGAGTTCAATGTGCGCCGGTTAAAATGGCGAGGTGTAGCACTGGACTGGCTCATACACTGCCCCTTTCTGAAGAGTATTCGACTCCGCTGTCTCTGGACCTGGGGTTAATTTTCGTGCGAGGCTGGAAATACAGACTCCGTCGGTAGGTGCCTGTTACCTTATCACAGAATGCGCCCGCCACTTCCCGGGTGAACTGGATCTCGTCATACGGGTGCCGGTGCGGACCCGGTCCCGCACCGGGCTTCCCCCCAGGACCTGGCTTCCCATGGAACAGGAACACCGAAACGCCGGTGTCGCCCTGCTCCGCTCCCACAAACTCATGCGAACTTCCAACAAATGGCAGATTCTCTTGGCGCACGTGATGCATCCTTGCGGCCCTCCTGCCTGCATTGGATGACTCGTGCCACGCCCTGGTCACTCGCCACTCGTTTACCCCGAGCTTCGAGGGCCACTCGTTTACTCTGAGCGAAGTCGAAGGGCCACTGCTCTTCACAATCAACGGTCGGCCCTGCGGCTAGGGCCTGCCACCTGCTTCGGCACCCATTGTAAACATTTAAGGAGCATGTTATTTGTTACAAATGGAGCCCGCAGATGGCCGCCTCAGTTGGAACAACGCAGCTTGAGCTGTATGACGCCCCCCGGCAGATTTCCAAGGACTCTAGAGACACCACTTCGACATTCTCCGACAATTTATCCCTTCCCATCCACCGCTGGTTCAGATATTCCGCAGGATTCTCCGCAAGCTGGGCATGTCAGGTTATCAGAACGCAGAAGGAAGCCGGTCGCAATCGCGTCCTGGATCCCTTCGTGGGCTCCGGGACAACCATACTTGAGGCGGAGAAAAGCGGCTGCGAGAGCATAGGTATCGAGGCACACCCCTTTGTTGCCCGAGTAGCTCGCGCAAAGCTGCTGTGGCGCTCCGACGTTCATGCTTTCGAAAGGTTCGCGCACCGGACTCTTCAATACGCCACAACAAACCCAGCGGCTTGTAGCAACCCACCAATGTTGCTAAAAAAATGTTTTCCCGAAGCGACGTTGGCGAGGCTCTACTCTCTAAAGGAAGCCTGGACCAGCATGCATGATTCCTCCCATGCCTCTGAACTAACCTGGCTGGCCATGATGTCGATCCTGCGCGAGTGCTCGCCAGTCGGAACCGCGCAATGGCAGTATGTTTTGCCCAACAAGAAAAAAGCTAGGCCACTCGATCCGTTTAAAGCCTTTGCTGCTAAAGTGAAACTGTTCATAGGCGACATGATCCATCGTCAGGCAGTAGAACCCGGCCCCATACCGCTCGTGGCCGCAGACGATGCACGCCTCTGCAAGTCCGTTCCAGACGGTTGGGCTACGCTCATAATCACCTCTCCACCCTACGCGAACAACTATGACTACGCAGACGCAACACGGCTAAGATGACATTTGCCGGAGAAATAGGTGGCTGGGGAGATCTCCAACAAAGGGTCCGAAAGTATCTAATCAGGTCATGCTCGCAGCACGTAGCGCCAATTTGCGGACAAACCGACCGCATCATTCAGGATCCTATCCTCGGGCCCATCCGTCACGAATTGACGCAGGTGTGCGTAAAGCTCGCAGCCGAGCGCGAAAACCATGGCGGTAAAAAAACCTACCACACCATGATCGCCGCCTATTTCTCCGATATGGCAAGGGTGTGGGCATCACTCCGTCGCGTGGCAGCTCCGGCGTCGCTTGCCTGCTTCGTCATTGGCGACTCAGCGCCGTATGGGATTTACGTCCCCGTCGAAAGATGGCTCGGAGAGCTGGCATTAGCCGCCGGCTTCACCGGCTACCATTTTGAGAAAACGAGAGACCGAAACATAAAATGGAAGAATCGAAAGCACCGCGTCCCACTCAAGGAAGGGCGCCTTTGGGTGCAGGGATAGGAAATGGCCGAGTCTCCCTCTCACCAATTCGGGCAGGTCATCGGAGACGTATTGGAAGCGGCTTTGCGACCGGCTCTTCAGGATTTCGCAAATAAATACAACCTCTATTTAGACAAGCACGGACCACGCCCAGCCCGCGAGGGCAATAAAGTAACTTGGACTGACAAGAACGGAAACAAGCATGACCTCGACTTTGTCCTAGAAAGAAGCGGCACAGCAAACATAATCGGAACTCCAGTGGCCTTTATCGAAACCGCTTGGCGGCGATACACAAAACATTCGAGAAACAAAGCACAAGAGATCCAAGGGGCCATCATGCCGTTGGTCGAAACACATGGAACGAGCCCTTTTATCGGCGTCGTGCTCGCTGGTGAATTCACTCAGGGAGCGATCTCCCAGTTGTCTTCCCTCGGATTCGCCGTCGCGTACTTTCCCTATCCAACGGTCATAAAGGCGTTCTCGACAGTGGGTATTGATGCAAGCTCCGACGAAGAAACACCGGACGAAGAATTCGCAGCGAGGATAGTGAAGTGGAACGCTCTGGGACTGGCTCAGAAAGATAAGGTGTGCCAGGAACTGCGTCGTGTTAGCGAATGATTACGGAGCGCGGAGTTAAGGACAAGACAGCGGTCATGGGGATTCTGGAGCGCGATGGCAAGGTGCGAGCGATGATGCTGCCGAATCGCCGAATATTTGGTTAGCCTAGTATATTATTGCCCTTACGTGTGTGACATATGTAACCCCTTTAGAATCCGCTCTTACGAAAAACAGGGGGGTGGCGTACCCACCTTCTTCCCAATTTGGAACGCGCCTGCTCCTATCCCATCTTCCCCAACTCCGCCTCGCTCACGGCTTGCTTCTCCGCCCCTCTACCGCCTTCCGCGTCGCTTGCAGCGTTGCCGTCAGCGTTTCCCTCGGAATGCTGGTCACAAACGGCCCAATCAGCCAATTCAGCATCACGGGAATGTCCCGCGTCAGCGATACCACTTCGCTTTGCACGTACACGCCGCCGTCCCGCTCTTCCATCCGCCACCACGTTTCCATCCGCCAGAGGTACCCGCCGTCTTCCCCCGTGGGCTTCTCGCGCTCGTCGCTCTTCCCCGCGTTCTCCACTTCGGCAATCCGCACCGCGGAGCTGCGGCTGTGCGCCCGTTCCGGCGAATCGCGAAAATAGTCGATCTCATGCTCCGTGTTCAGCACCACCGTGATGACTTTGTGCCGCCGGAACCTCAGAAACACGCGGAAATGATCGCCATTGCGCGATTCAATCTTCGACCGCTCTACGTCGGGGGCAAAATACACGGAATGATGGTCGTAATCCTCCAGCATTCCCAGCACATCGTCGAGCTTCGCCTGCGGAATGAACGCCACGCCTACCCAGTGATGGATCAGCCCGCTCGGGCACGGGATGGATCTCCCATTCTCTTTCTGCTCCAGCCTCTGCATCTTGACTTCGCCGCGCTTCAACGCCGCGTACGCTTCCGCGCGCTGGTCCGCGGGCAAGCCGTCGATCCAAAAGAGGTTCGTGCCGCGCCGCAGCTCCTCCGCGTTCCGGGCTTCGGTCAATTTCAGATAGCGATCAAACGCCTCCACTGTGCTGTTTTTCAGCTTTGCGGGCTCGGGTTCGCCTGCTTGCGTACCCTGTGCCGGAGCGAAGCACAAAGCCGCGATCAACAGCGCGATGGCGAAGTTCAGCAGATTGTCGCCTGTTCCTTTCACCTGTCGCATCCTTCGCGCATTTCGCGCTGCAAGCGGCCTCACAACTCGTTCCAATCTTGGTGTTTTTCCCGGCTGCCCACAATGCCAGGAGTACAGAATGCAAGCTGCTGGCCGACGCTTGCAAGTACCCGCCGGAGCGAAACTCGCTTGAAGGAGAAGTTTCAGAATGAAGTGACAAACGCGGTGGAGAGATTGGCGGGTTGGGTAGCTCGCACACGACCCCTTTCGGGGCCGCTGTCCCCGCGCGGCCCCCAACCCGTTCTTCAGAGACTAAAGACCTGATTCGAGACCCTCAATGGGTCCGGAGAGCCAGGGGCCAGGGTACCGGGGTTGTAGTACAAGCCTCCCATTTTGGGGGCTTTCGGGAAGGAGGTTCTCCCAGAAGTTCTCCGTAAGGCTTGTATTTTCTATATCTTAGCAAGAAGCGAGAAATGAGCCTGTTTCAAGAAACGCACAAATAGTACTAGCGAGCTGCACGGCGCTTCTGCTCTCAATGGACGACGTTGCTGGTTATTGCACAATGACCTTCCCGGTCAATTTAAAATTACCTTGGCGGTCAGTTCACAATGACCTTGCCGGTCAGTTCACAATGACCTTGCCGGTCAGTTCACAATGACCTTGCCGGTCAGTTCACAATGACCTTGCCGGTCAGTTCACAATGACCTTGCCGGTCAGT
>Ga0187780_10001794_pt1 | contig 16184 bp, 8 predicted proteins | sample 1015_Q2_SP10_20__FD_132429 | JGI IMG/M metagenome (GOLD analysis project Ga0187780, IMG submission 132429) | Tropical peat soil microbial communities from peatlands in Department of Meta, Colombia - 1015_Q2_SP10_20_MG | ecosystem: Environmental > Terrestrial > Soil > Wetlands > Peat | place... | reverse complement strand
TACAACCGCTACGAGATCTACTTCACCGGCAGCGTGAGCGGGCTGGAGAAGGGCGCGTCGGTGCGCTATCTCGGCGTGCCGGTCGGGCGCGTCAACGACCTGCGCATCGACCCGCGCGATTCGAGCCGCGCCGAGGTGATCGTCGACGTCGACGCCTCGACGCCGATCTCCGAGCACACCGTGGCGCAGCTCCAGCTGCAGGGCGTGACCGGGCTGCTGTACATCGACCTGAGCGAGGACCGCAGCGGCAAACGCCTCGCGCCGCCGGTGGCGAGCCTGCGCTATCCGGTGATCCGCTCGGCGCCCTCGCAATTCGACGTGCTGCTCGCCGGGCTTCCGGAGCTGGTGGCCGCGGCCGGCGGTCTCGTCAACCGTGCGGACCGGCTGCTGAGCGACGAGAACATCGCCGCGGTGACTGCCGCGCTCGGCAATCTCGACAAGGCCTCGGGGAGCCTGCCGCGCACGCTCAAGGACCTGAACTCGCTGATCGCCGAGCTGCGCGGCGCGAGCGCCGAGATCAGCGCCAGCGGGCGCGTTGCGCACGAAATGCTCCAGACCGTCGACCCTGACGTGCGCGCCGCGGCACACCGCATGCGCGCCATCGCCGACAGCCTCGCCGATGCCACCGCTCAGCTCGACAAGGCGATCGCCGAGAACCGCCAGGACATCCGCTCCTTCACCCGCGAGGGGCTGCCGGAGATCGAGCGCTTCGTGACCGAGGGGCGCGCCGCGGCGCACGACATCCGCGAGCTCTCCAACAGTCTGCGCGAGAACCCGGCGCAGCTCCTCTATCAGCCGCCGCAGCGCGGCGTGGAGATCCCGCGGTGAGAATTGCGCTGACGACGCTGCCCGTGTGCACGGCGGCCCTGTGCCTGGCCACCCTCGGCGGCTGCGGCAGCCTCTTTCAGAGCCGCGCCAAGCCCGAGCAGACCTACGTGCTGCGCGCCCCACCGGCGGGGACGACGGGCGCGGAGGGCGCGGCAGCGAGCGCGGCCGGCGCGGCCGGCGCGGCGGCCACCGCCACGGCGTCGCCGCCGGCCGCAGCGCTTGCGCCGCTGCAGGTGGCGCATCCGCTCGCCGGCCCCGGGCTCGACGGCCCGCACATCATTCTGGTGCAGCCCGATCACCGCATGAACTTCTACCTCGGCAGCCGCTGGCCGGCGCCGCTTCCCGACATGGTCGAGGCGCTGGCGGTCGAGACGTTGCGCGCCTCGGGCGAGTGGCAGTCGGTGCAGGATTCGGGGAGCCCGTTCATCTCCGAGTACCTGCTGTCGATTGCGGTGCGGCGCTTCGAGGCCGACTACACCCGCGGGCGGTCGTCGGCGCCGCAGGTCGAGGTGGTGCTCGACTGCACGCTGGGGGCGCGCCAGGGGCGCGAGCTGGTCGCGAGTTTCGTGGCGGAAGGCAGCGCCACTGCGGCCGGCGATCACATGAGCGAGGTGGTCGCGGCCTTCGAGACCGCGGCGAGCGCAGCTCTCACCTCGATGTCGGGCCAGGCGGTGGCGGCCACGCACGCCTTCGCCGCGCACGGCACGGCGGCGGCGCACTAGTGTAAGGCCGAGCGCGTCACGGGTGCGCGATCAGGACCAGGGTGGGCGCACGCCGCCGGACGCACTCCAGGCACTGGCGCAGATTCTCCGGGTCCAGAGCCGCGAGGCTTTCGTCGAGCACCAGCACCTCGGCCCGCTGCAGCAGGGCACGCGCCAGGAATATGCGACTGCGCTCGCCTTGAGACAGCCGCCACCCGGTGTCGCCGACGAGCTGGTTGAGACCCAGTGGCATGCGGGCGATCAGCTCGGCAAGGCCGAGATCGCGGCAGATTTCTGCCGCCTCGGCAACATCCTGCGCGCTGTATGGATAGGCGCGTCCCAGCAGCAGATTGAAAATCAGTGATGCCGTGATGATGTGATTCTCGTGATATTGCGGCACCAGGGCGATGCGCCCTCGCCAGGCCGCATCGCCGAGCGTCGCCCGGTCGAGCCCTGCGGCCAGGACGAAGCCGCTGGTGGCTGGCCGCGAGCCGGCGACTACCGCCGCGAGCGTCGATTTGCCGCTGCCCGAATTGCCCTCGAGCAAGATCTGATCGCCGCAGCGGATCGACAGCGTACAGCCGCTCAGCACGGGCTCGATGCGAGCCGGATATACCAGGCTCACCGCTTGGGCGTGCACGACGGGAACACCTGGCGGCGTTGCTGCAGGCGCGGCGGCCGGGGCATCCGGCTGCACTCTTCGGGCCGCGGCCAACAGCGGGTCTGCGATCCGCCACGCCACCCAGCTTGCCGCCGCATCGGTAAATCCAAAGCTCAGGCGCTGCAGCGCCGCCGCAGCAAACAGCATGGTGCCGAAGGTCACCGCCAGTTGCTGCAGGCTCGAGGTGCCGTTCAGGAACTGCGGCGTCAGCGCGAGTATGCCCGCGATGACGTAGGCACGCGGCAGGACCGCGGCGATGCGCGCCGCGCTGGCATCGAGGTTGCGGGAGGCCTGCAGGTACCGCTCGAGATCGGCATCCTCATCGTCATGCCAGTGCGCGGGTGCCTGCTGTGCAACGCGGGTGCGGTGGGCGGCCATGTTCTCCACCAGCCGGTTCGTCAGGCTGAGCCGCTGCAGTGTCCAGGCGCGGCGCAGGCGGGCGTAGTGCGCGGTCAGGGCCGCCGACAGCGCAACCCACACGATCAGGAGGACAGCCTCCGGCAGCGCTGCCGTGCCCCAGTAGAAGAGCGGTGGCGCGATCAACAGCTCGAGCAGCGCCAGCAGCGTCGCGATCCCCGCGCCCGCGCCGAGATCGGTGATGGTCTCGGTCTCGAGGACCTCGCTCAGTATCTCGCCGGTGCCTTTGCGGCGGATCATATCGGGATCGCTGGCCATCGCGCCCGCGAGCAGGCGCTGCCTGAGCAATGCCCCGAATCCGAGCGCTAGCGTGCCCTGCAACCCGACGGACGCGGCGCGCAGCGGCACGGTACTGCCGAGGGCCAGAGCCCAGGCGGCCAGCCAGCCCGCATCGAGCCGCCCGCTGAGAGCACCCAAGCCGACGCACGCCCAGCTGCCGAGCAGCAACAGCGTCTCGCACAGATGCACTGCGGGCAACAGCAACGCGCGCCACAGCAAGCCGGCCGCACGCAGCTGGCCGAGGAAGCTGGCGCCCGGACCCGTGTCGGCCACTTTGCCAGGGACGCTTCCCCGAGCCGGGGTGCTCAACCTGTCGAGGTATGCCGCGAGCGCAGCGCTCATCGCGGACTCGCCCCGGCGGCTGGCGCCTCGAGTCCGCAGTCGCTCTCGCTGATGCGCCCGGCGTGCAGGCGCAACCGGCGCCACGCGGGACTGGCCCACAGATCGCGCCGCACCGCGCGTTCCTCCTCGAGCAAGGCGCGGTAGCGCGATCCTGGCCGGGCATGCAGTTCGTGTGGCGCCCCGTCCTCGATGATCCGCCCCTGCTCGATCACCAGCACCCGATCGAAATGCAGGGTGTCGCCGACATCGTGAGTGATGCAGAGCAGTGTGGCGCTGCTGAAGTGTGCGCGCAGCGATGCCAGCATCCGCCGGCGCTCCTCGCGCTCCAGCCCGCGGGCAGGCTCGTCGAGAATGGCAAGTCGGGCGCGGGCGCGCCCGAGCGCACGCCCGATGCGAATGCGTTGTCCTTCGCCTCCGGAGACCAGAGTCCCGCCCTCGCCAATGGGCGTCTGCAGTCCTTGCGGCGCGCGCTCGAGTATGCGCCCCAGGTCCGCGGTGTCCACGGCCATGCCGAAGGAGGCGGCGCCGTCATAGCCGCCGCCGTAGCGCAGATTCTCATAGAGCGTCGCGCGAAACAGATGAACCTGCGGATCGATCCAGGCAGTCTCGCTGCGCAGCTGCGCGAGACGCTCGCAGTCGAGCGGTTCATCGTCCACGAGAATCCGCCCGCTCGCGGGCCGGTACCATCCCAGCAGACATCCGACGAGCGATGACTTGCCAGCTCCGGAGGCGCCCACGATGCCGACGTGTTCCCCGGGGCGCAGGTGCAGCCTGATTCCTTCGAGCACCGTGTGCCCCCCCACGACGACACGCGCCTCCTCGATATCGATCTTCGCCCCGCCAGCACGCGTCGTCGGCGTGACCGCCCCGGCACACTCCCCGGGGGACTCGATCAGCTCCAGAAATCGCAGCAGAGTATTGCGCATGGCCGGCAGGCTGCGGGCGACGCCAGCCACCTCGCGGCCCAGCAGCGGGATCGATACCGCCCAGTAGATCAGGAGCAGCAGGCCCGCCGGACTCTGAGCGACCATGCCCTGCTGATAGACCAGCGCTGCGATGCACGCAAAGGTCACCGCCATCTGCAGCGCATCGACCCGTACGAACAGCGCCTGCCGCTTGAACCCCGCCGCCGCCCAACGCTCGAGCTGCGCCGCCTGTACGCAGCGCATCGCAGGCTGCGCGCAATGCGCCTGAATCGCGCGCGCGCCGAGCAGCGAGTCGAGGAACAGCGAACCCAGCGAGGCGTCGAGCTCGCGGTGGCGCAGGTCGCGCTCGGTCTGCGCCGGCATGAACAGCAGCGGCACGCCGCACGCCGTGATCACCGCCAGGCTCGTCAGCAGTGCCGATCCCGGGTACACGCAGGCGATCGCCGCGCCCGTGATGACGATGCTGACTGTGAGATAAAGGCAGTAGCCGGCGATCTCCGGGAGCTGCCGCAGGAGCTCGAGCCAGTGGGCCCTGAATGCCATGTCCGAGGTCAGCCGTGACTGGAAGTAGCGGTCGCTCAACCGCGGCACCTTCAGCATGAACTGCGTCCGCAGGAGCATCTCGAGCCGCCGGCCGAGCCTCCACGAGCCGAGCGCCGCGGACCAGTCGAGCGTCAGGAGCGTGCCGAGAAACACCACCAGCGCGGCGATTGCGCCCAGTCGCTGCGCGGTCGATTGCAGGTGCCGGCCCATGTCAAACAGCCCGCGAAACAGCAGCGCCTCGATGACCGTGCCGAGGGCCACCAGGCACAGCGCGGCCATCGTGGCCGCCGCCAACTGCCAGCCGCACGCGTGCAGCGCGGCCCATACCGGACCCCACACGCGTGGCTGCCGTTCGGTAAGCACCCGCGCCAGCGATGCCGGCAGCCGTTCGTGCGCTTCCGCAGGGCCGATGCCGGCCGCCGCCAGCAGCACCGCGCCACGCAGCATCACGTGCCGCGCATCCTGCGGCAGCTGCCGGACGGTCCAGTACTCCGCCGGTATCTGTTGGGGGTGGGCCGCGCACAATTCGAGGAATGCCCGCGCCTCGGCCCCCGGGCGCAGCTGCCCCGCCGCGTGCAGTGCCCCGCCGAGTCGCAGCGCCGCATCCTGATGCGCGCGGTCGGGCCACAGCCGCGGTGGCAGGCCGAGTGCGCGCAAACGCTCCTCGAGCCCTGCGGTGAAGACCGCCGATGCGCACCATTCATTCCAGGCGTCGGTGGCGACCGGCTGCTGGTGAATGTACAGCGACTCGAGAAAGCGGCGACGTCTGACCCACATGCGCCCGACGGCCGGATCCATGACCTGCAGCCACGGACCGTGGACCCGCCACAACACCACGAGGTGCGTGCCGCCCTCGGGCGGATTCACCACGAAGATGGCCGGCAGGCAGGCCGAGCGCTTCAGCAGCAGCAGATCCACCGGCAGCATCGACTGCGTCGCGCGCAGGCCGAGCTGCTGCGCGATCACCTCGAGCGTGTCGATCGAGGTCCCGTCGACGTCCGTTTGACAGGCTTCGCGCAGCCGGCCGTAGGAGAGGTAGCGATTGAATCCGCCGAACAGCGCCTTGAGCGCCGCCGGTCCGCAGTCCATGGCGGAGGTCTGAATCACCTCCGGAATCACGTAGCGGCGTCTCACAGCGGCCTCGTCAGCCACTGGCCTGCCGTGCGCAGCGTGAGATCGAGCGGCGACAGGCGCTCCACCGTCACCTCGAGCGTCCCTGGCATACCGTGCTCGAGCGAGCCGCGAAAGCTCGATCGGGGCATGAGTGCCAGCTCGACCCGCACCTGGCCGTCGCGCACCTCCCGACCCACGGTGGCCACCGTGGCAGACACCGTGCCGAACTCCGCCCAGGGAAAGCCGTCGAGGCGCAACATCGCAGGCTGGCCCGCGCGTATGCGGCCGAGGGCCGCCTGCGCCGGATAGTGCGCCACGACCAGCAGGCGCCCGGAGGCGACGATCGATCCGAGCCGATCGCCGTCGGCGACTACGGCACCTACCCGCAGGTTGACAGCCTCGCCGACCAGACCGTCCACCGGCGCGCGGATGCGCCGGCGCTCGATCTCATAGCTCAGTCGGGCGGTCTCTGCCTGCAGGGTGTTGCGCTGCGCCTCGAGCGTCGCGATCTCCCCCTGCAGACGGCTGATCTGCGCGTCGCGCTCGCGATTGCGGGCCGCCTGATCCTGCGGAATCCGGCTGGCGGCCATCTCCAGGGTGCTCGCCGCCGCGCGCAGCTGGCTGGCATCACTCTCGGCCTTCTCGAGCTCGTGCGCCGAAACATAGCTCTCGGCACGCAGCTCGCGAATGCGCTCGAGGTTCCTGGCGGCATAGTCCGCCGGAATCTTCGCTTCGTGCACGCGGCTCTGCGCCTCGCGGGCTCTGAGGTGCGCCGCGCGCTCCTCTTCGTCGCGCATGCTGCGCTCGGCCTCGATCTGGGCGTGCAGCTGCGCGATCTGTGGGTCGAGTCCCTGCGATTGCACCTGCGCCTCGCGCAGCTGCAGCTGCTCGGCCATGGCATCGAGCTCGATCAGCACCTCGCCGCGGCGCACGCGCTGCCCGGTGCGCAGATTGCTGGCGACGATGCGGCCTGCGAAGGGCGCGTCGATCGGATAGCTCGCGCCGTCGAGCTCCACGCGCGCATCGCTGGATACCTCACACAGGGCGACCTGCGCGTACACCGCCCAGAAAATCCATGCGCCCAGCGCGGCACCCGATACCATCGAGATCCACAGCGTGCCCCGGCCATGGTCGGCGCGGAGGCGCTGGAAACTGCGCACGAAGTCCGACATCTCGATCCCGGAGACGGTACCCGGCCTTCGCCGGGTACCGCTGCACGGTCTAGTGGAGCCGCCCGGGCGGCGGATCGCCCGGGGGGTTCGGAGACCAGCCCACCTTCACGTTGGTTCTCACGTTCATGGATGCTTCCTCTATTGCTGGTTGATTTACCCGCGGCTCGCGGCGCCTGCCGCAACCGCCTGCATTGACTAGATCGCAGGCACCGCCACAAAAGTGCCATGACAAACTGTGGACAGCGGCGGCTCGATGGGCGTATAGGCGGGCTGCGGCCGTTTTTGAGGAGAGGCACGCGTGAATGAATTTTCCGCCTCGAGCGTGTCGCTCGAGGATCTGAGCGCGCCTGAATTCTCACGACTCTCGGCGCTCTGGGACGAGTCGATCGAGATGGCACCGGTTGACCGGGAGGCGTGGCTCGCCGCGCTCGAGCGCAGCGATCCGCAAACGGCCGCACTGCTGCGCGCGCTGTCAGCCTCGCACGAGGAATCGTGCAAACGGGGCTTTCTCGAGACCAGCGACCTGCTGGCGAGTCAGGTAGCGCCTCTGCTCGAGGCGGATGCCGGGCTCATCGGCAGGCAATTCGGCCCGTACCGAGTGCTGTCGCTCCTCGGTCACGGCGGCATGGGAAGCGTTTGGCTTGCCGAGCGTGCGGATGGCCTGTTCACCCGTCAGGTGGCTTTGAAACTGGTTCACCCGGCACTCAAGAGCCGGGTAATGAGCGAGCGCTTCGCGCGCGAGCGCGAGATTCTCGCGAGCCTGAACCATCCCCACATTGCACGGCTCCTCGATGCGGGTATTGCCGAGGACGGCCAATCCTATCTCGCACTCGATTATGTGGCCGGTACCCCGCTGACGACGTATTGCGACGCGCAGCGCCTCTCGGTCAATGAGCGGTTGAAGCTGTTTCGCCAGGTCCTGAGCGCGGTGCAGTATGCACACGCGCACCTGGTGATCCACCGCGACTTGAAACCCGCCAATATCCTGGTGACCGCCGACGGGCAGGTCCAGCTGCTCGATTTTGGCATCGCCAAGCTGTTGACCGAAGGGGAAGCAAAGGAGACCGAGCTCACGCAGCTCGGCGGTCGCGCACTGACCCCCGACTACGCTGCACCTGAGCATATCGCCGGAGCGTCGATCACGACCGCTGCGGATGTCTACGCGCTCGGGGTGATGCTCTATGAGCTTCTGACCGGGGAGCGGCCCTACAAGCTCAAGCGTGATTCCCGTGGTGCTCTCGAGGAGGCGATCCTCAACGCGGACCCCGTGCCGCCGAGCCGCGGGGCCTCTGGCGAAGCGGTGGCGGCGGCGCGCGCGACCACGGCGAAGAAGCTCTCGAGCACTCTGCGGGGCGATCTTGACACGATCACCATCAAGGCGTTGAAGAAGTCCCCGGCCGAGCGCTACGCGACGGCCAATGCCTTCGGCGAGGACATCGAGCGGTATCTGCGCGGCGATGTGGTGTTGGCTCAGCCGGACAGCGTCGCTTACCGCATTCTCAAGTTTGCACGCCGGCACTGGGTCGAGATTGCCGCAGCGAGCGTGCTGCTGCTGACGCTCGCCGCGGGGCTGGCCGCCACGTCCTACGAAGCCCGGGTGGCGTCCGTAGAGCGGGATGCCGCACGTCAATCCCAGTCGCGCCTGCTGACGGAGGCCGCCGCCCAGCATCTCAAGGATTCGGATGTGGCGGGTGCGCAGGGCATAGTCCTCGAGGTACTCACTAATCCTGAGTTCACCAGGATGCGCACGCCCGCCGCTATCAGTGTGTTTCAGGACGTCCGCGCGGCCGACGCCGAGCTTGCGGTGCTCTCGGGCCATGCCGATGTGGTCCTTTCAGCGGCGTACTCGCCCGACGGCAGCCGCATCGTCACGGCCTCGATCGACAAGACCGCCCGCATCTGGGATGCGCGTACCGGGGGCCTGATCACGGTGCTCTCGGGGCATGGAAATCGCCTCGATTTCGCGGCCTTTTCACCCGACGGCACGCGCGTTGTCACCGCGTCCCAGGACAAGACCGCGCGCATCTGGGATGCGCGCACGGGGTCACAGCTCGCACTGCTGTCCGGCCATGCCGATAAGGTCTACTGCGCCAGCTACTCGCCCGACGGCACGCGCATCGTCACTGCGTCCGCTGACAAGACCGCCCGCGTCTGGGACGCACTCACGGCGACACAGCTCGCGGTGCTGTCCGGCCTGGATGATCGTGTCACTTTCGCCGCCTTTTCGCCCGACGGCACGCGCATCGTGACCGCCGCCGTCGACAAGACCGCCCGCATCTGGGATGCGCGTACGGGGGCGCAGCTTGCGTCGCTCTCGGGACACGACGCTCGTGTGTCTTCCGCCGCCTACTCGCCCGATGGCACGCGCGTCGTCACCGCGTCCCAGGACAAGACCGCGCGCATCTGGGATGCGCGCAGCGGGGCACAGCTCGCGCTGCTGTCCGGCCACGCTGGTGCGGTCTTCTCCGCCGTCTACTCGCCCGACGGCACGCGCATCGTCACCGCATCCGCTGACAAGACGGCCCGTATCTGGGATGCGCGCAGCGGGGCACAGCTCGCGCTGCTGTCCGGGCACGACGCGTTCGCGCATTTCGCCGCCTACTCGCCCGACGGCGCCCGCGTCGTCACGGCCTCCGGTGACAAGACCGCGCGCATCTGGGACGCACTCGCGAATCGTGCCCTGGTGGTCTTTTCGGGTAATGCCGATCGCGTCATTACCGCCGCCTACTCACCCGACGGCACCCGCATCGTCACTGCGTCATACGACAAGACCGCGCGCGTCTGGGATGCGCGCACGGGGGCGCAGCTCGTAGTGCTTTCCGGTCATGGCAATTACGTCTTTTTCGCCGCCTATTCACCCGACGGCGCGCGCATCGTCACCGCATCCGCTGACAAGACCGCCCGCATCTGGGATGCGCGCACGGGAGCGCAGCTCGTGGTGCTTTTCGGCCATCCTGATCAGGTCTATTGCGCCAGCTACTCGCCCGACGGCGCGCGCATCGTCACCGCAGCCGCTGACAACACCGCCCGCATCTGGAATGCTCACACGGGGGCGCAGCTCGCAGTCCTGTCCGGTCATGGGGGGACGGTCTATGAGTCCGCCTACTCGCCCGACGGCACCCGCATCGTCACTGCGTCGTACGACAAGACCGCTCGCGTCTGGGATGCGCGCACGGGAGCGGCGCTCGCGGTGCTCTCCGGTCACGGCGACTATGTCAGTTACGCAACCTGGTCGCCCGACGGCACCCGCATCGTCACCGCTTCCGGCGACAAGTCTGCCCGCGTCTGGGATGCACGCACGGGAGCGCAGCTGGTACTGCTGTCCGGCCATGCCGATCACGTTGATTCAGCCGCTTTCTCGCCTGACGGGATTCGCATCGTCACCGCCTCGGCCGACAAGACCACCCGTATCTGGGATGCTCGCACGGGAGCGCAGCTCGCGGTGCTATCGGGCAGTGGCGACGTCGTCGAATCCGCAGCCTTCTCGCCCGACGGCACACACATCGTCACGGCCTCTGATGACGACACGGCGCGAATCTGGGACGGGCGTGTACCGGCGACACTCGATGGCCAGATCGGCTGGTACACGGCGGCGCAAGCCGACTCCGTCGCGGATGCCGACCGAACCCGGCTTGGTCTGCCGGCCAACACGCAAGTCAGAACCTGGCCGAGACAAGGATCGGCCTGCGATCAAGCAGCTGCGGCATTCTATGATCCGGATCGCCTGGCATCGGGCGTTGCGCAACCCGACATCAGGGCGGATGCCGCCAATGCCGCCTGCGCGGCGGAAGCCGCGAGTCCCGGGCACGCCGCGCGCCTCGACTATGAGTGGGCGCGCGCCGTACTGGCGAAGCACGATGTGCCCGGCGCGCAGCGACTGTTCGAGATCGCGCTCTCCAGGGGCTATGCGGCATCCCGCATTGATCTCGGGAATCTGCTGCTCGATGGGACGGCAGCGACTGCCGATCCGCGCCGCGTGGTCTCACTCTACGAGCAAGCCTGGCGGGACGGGGTGCCGATCGCGGCGTTCGCACTGGGGCATCTCTACGAAGCCGGCGTGCCCGGAAGCCGATTGCAGCCCGATCGGGCGCAAGCCTGGGCGTGGTACCAGAAAGGCGCGGATGCAGGCGAGCCGACTGCACTCGCGCGCTTCGCCACGCGCGATGAGCAGGACGCTCTCACCGCGCAGGACCCGCTGAAGGCCGATGCGCTGTTGCTGCGCGCATTCCGCTTTTACGCGGCGGCGGCCGAACGGGCGCACGATGAGGACTGGCCGGACGAGGCGTGGCGCGGCTGGCGCCACCGGCGCGCCACGCTGGCGCGCCTTCTCGCGCGCGCGGGGATGATGCGCCAAGTGGCCGAGGTGTATGTCCAGGTCCACGAGCAATTCGCGCCGTCCCCCACGCAATGGCAGCGGCTGACCTCGTTCCTCGGAGCGGGTTATTGATCGTCAGTCTGGCACGCAGCTGCGGAACGAAACTCGCCCTTCAGCTGATGGAATAGATAGGCGCGAGCCTTCTCCCAGTCGCGCTTGACCGTGCGTATCGAGGCACTGCGCTGCGCGGCAATTTCCTCGAACGTATAGCCGCAAAAATAGCGAAGATCGACGAGCGCCGAGAGCTTTGCATCGCGGACGGCAAGTGCATCGAGCGCCTCCGATAGTCGCGACAGGTCCGTTTGGTCCTGGCCCGACTCCGGCAGCTGGGTCGGCAGTCGAGTGATCTGGAAGTCTCCGCCCCGCTTCAAAGCGCGTCTCTCCCGCACGAAGTCGATGATCAAACCTCGCATGACGCGCGCTGCATACCCGATGAATCTTTCGCGATCGGGGAACAGGGCATCGCGCCCTTGCATGTCGAGATAGGCCTCGTGCAGCAGTGTCGTCGGGCTGACCGGTACGCCGGCCGAGCGCCGCAACTGACGCTCGGCCAACTGCCGCAGCTCGCCATACAGCCTGACAAACAGCCGACTCTGCGTAACCGGCTCGGCCGCTTCCGGATGCTGTCCCGCCGACATCGCTTGCTTCCCGTCCCCAGCCCCTGCGCCACGGGGCGAATTCAGCGTATTGAATCGACGATCGGTTGGCAACCACGAGCGGCCCGATCGCGCATGGCACTCCTGGTTTTCAAAGTCCGATCTAGTAGGTGCAAGAACCAGCATTTGGACTTCAGCCTCCCGAGGGGGTCATATGTCGCGAAAAGTATTGTTGCTGTCTGCGCTTCTGGTTGCGACGCCGAGCTTTGCATGCGCCGGTGAACTCGTGCGCAGCCAGGCGGAAACCACCGTCGGCACGGTAGCGCTCGCGGACCTCGATCTGTCGAATTCCACCGACCTGGTGGAGGCCCGTCGGCGCCTCACCCGCATGTCGGAGCACCTGTGCCACCAGTTCCGCGACGAACGCAAAGTCGACGATTGGGAGAATTACGTCAGCTGCGTTCACAGCACCCTGGCGAGCGCGCTCGAGCGCCTGCGGGTGTCAATGTTGGCCTATGCGGTGAAAAGATAGACGGCGCGCCTGCCGCCTGCCGCGACGCGGCGGCGCTCCTCAGGCGCTGCGCGGCGCCGCCGCTTCCGCGCTCGGGCGCAGCAGGTGCGCGAAGGGCAGCGTGCCGGCGGCCTGGCGGGTGAGGAGCGCGAGCAGCTCGGAGGCGGTGCACGGCTCGCCAAACAGGCGCCCCTGGCCATAGAGGCAGGCGTTGTGGCGCAGGAACTCGAGCTGCGCACGCGACTCGACGCCCTCGGCGATCACCTCCATCCCGAGCGAGCGTCCCATCTCGATGATGGTGCGCACGATGGTGGCATCGCCCGCGTCCTCGCTGGCATCGCGCACGAACGACTGATCGATCTTCAGCGTGCCGATCGGGAACTGCTGCAGCGCCGACAGCGACGAGTAGCCGGTGCCGAAATCGTCGATCGAGAGATGCAGGCCCATGGCGAACAGCTCATCGAGCAGGCGCACGGTGCGTTGCGCATCCGCCATCAGCGTGGTTTCGGTGATCTCCAGCTCGAAGGCGGTCGGGGAGACGCCGTGGCGGCGGAACACCGAGCGGCAGCGCAGGATGAAACTCGCCTGGCGCAGCTGCCGCAGCGAGAGATTGAGCGAGATGCGCCCCGGATCGCCGCCCTCGCTCTGCATCTGCCGATAGTCCATGCACACCCGGTTCAGCACCCACTCGCCGATGTCGAGGATCAGATTGGTCTCCTCGGCGAGCGGAATGAACTGCGACGGCGGAATGTCGCCGTGCCCGGGCAGCCGCCAGCGCAGCAGCGCCTCGGCGCCGACGATGCGCCCGTTGCGCAGGTCGACCTTGGGCTGGTAGCGGATCTCGAGCTCGTCGCGCTCGAGCGCGCGCCGGAGCTTGCTCTTCAGCATCAGCCGCTCGACCGCGGCGGCGTTCATCTCCGGGGAGTAGAACGCGAAGGTGTTGCCGCCGTTCTGCTTGGAGTAGTACATGGCGGCGTCGGCGTTGCGGATCAGGTCGATGACGTTCTCGGCGTCGCGCGGACAGAAGGCGATGCCGAGGCTCGCGGTCAGGAACACCTCCTGCTGGTTCAGCTGGAACGGCCGGCTCACCTCGGTGAGGATGGCGCGCGAGAGCTGGGCGATCGGCCCGCGGTTGTCGGCCTCCGCCGCCAGCCCGTCGACGGTGAGCGCGAACTCGTCCCCGGCAAGGCGTCCGACCACGGTCTCCTTCGGCACCGCGCGCATGAGGCGCTCGGCCAGCACCTCGAGCACGCGGTCGCCGGCGTCGTGGCCGAAGGTGTCGTTGACCTCCTTGAAGCGGTCCATGTCGAGGTACAGCACTGCCACGATCTGTCCGGCGCGCAGCGCGCGCGCGATGGTCTGCTGCAGCACGTGGTAGAACTGCATGCGGTTCGGGATCTTGGTGAGCGCGTCGTAGCGGGCCAGGTAGCGGATACGGCGCTCGGCGCGCTTGCGGTCGGTGATGTTGCGCGCCACGAAGATGTTGCCCTGGAACTGCGGGTCGTCGCTGGCGATCACCGAGCCGGTGAACGACACCGGAATAGTCTGCCCCGCGCGGGTGCGCACCACGGTCTCGCGCGTCTCCTGCGCCGCCTGCAGCAGGTCGAAGCCGGCCCGCTCGCGCTCCTCGAGGATCGCCGCGATGCCGCGCCCGACCAGCTCCTCCTCGCCGTAGCCGAGGAGCTTCAGGGCTGCGGAATTGGCGAGCCTGATGACGCCGTCGGGAGAGGTGATGAACACCGCATCGGTCATGCTGTTCAGCATGCTGTGCAGGTAGTTCTTGCTGATGGTCGAGGCGCGCAGCCGCCCGCGCATGCGCTCGAAGGCCTGCTCCAGTCCGGCGAGCGAATCCTGGGCGCGCACCTCGACCGGGCGCGCGTAGTCGCCGACGCTGATGCGGTCGGCGCTCCTGATGAGCGACTCGACCGGGGCCTCGAGCTCGCCGAGCGCGCGCCAGGCGAGCACCGCGGACGCGATTCCCCCGCCGAGGGCGACCAGCAGCGCCAGCCACCAGGTGAGATCGGCGTGCGAGGCGCTGAGCGCGGCGAGCTGGCTGCGCAGCGGCACGGCGGGCGCCGGCGAAGTCTGCTCGAGCGTCAGGGTGAGCTGCGCCAGCGTCTCGGGAGTCATCGCCCCGGGGAAGCTCTCCATCATGAGGCGCACCGGCGCCACGGCCTGCGCGCTCTGCGCACCGGCGGCGGGCGCCGTGCCACGGTCCCACGAATACAGCGTTCCGCCCAGGCGGTTCTCGACCGAAACGGCGGTGACGGTGGGATCGTCGAGGAACGGTTGCAGGCGGCGCGCGATTCCGGCGGTGTCCTGGGCGCGTACCGCGCCGGCGACCGAGTCAGCGGCGTGGGAGGCGATGCTCTGGGCGCGCGCCTTGAGCTCCGCGCCCACGCGCTCCTGCGCCGCGGCCTCCGCAAGCGTGCTCAGGGTGGAGGACTCGGCCTGCTGGCGCAGGATCAGCAGCACCGCCACCGCGGCGCAGGTAAGCAGAGCGGTGAGAAACGCGGCGCCCGCGTAGCGGAATTTGAAACTGGCGGCGGTCACTCTTGCGGTGTCTGCCCGGAGAGGTGCTCCGGACAGGATCCCCTGGATTTTGGGGATTCATCTTACTCGCAAGCTCAGTAGTTGGCCCAAACTCTCTTTATATATCCCAGCATCAGGCCGCGCATGGTCCCCATGGGATCGTCGACGGCGGCGAAAATCGGCGGCCGCCGCCGCAGCAGCTGCCAGTTCTCGCTGCGCAGGACCTGTCGCAGAAATTCGACATTGCGGTCGATCGATTCGATGTAGGGATTGCGCCCGTTGAAGAGGATCTCGAGGTAGCGGTAGGCGGAGCCGAAATCACGGTCGAGACGATTGCGGCGCGTCTCCTCGATGAACTCCGGCGTCTGCCGCAACAGGTCGAGTCCCGAAGCATACTTCACCTGGCGATAGCCGCCGGAGAAGGGCAGCGCCACGCCGCCCAGGACGAACTCCGCATAGAGCCGATCGCGGCATTTCTCGAGATAACAGCGATCGGCGATCTGCGCGATCATGTCGGCCGTGCCGAGCAGGTGGCCGACCAGCACGTCACGCGGATCCGCAAGACGCGACTCGATCTGCGCGAACGGCACCTCATAGCCGGTAAAGTGGATGATCTGGGTCGCCATCGGCACCCAGGCCCCGAAGCCGAGCACCGGCAGATACTCCTCGAGAAAGCGCGCGCCGCGCGAGACGTGCACGCGGGTGAACTCGGCGCCGTTGCGCGACTCGCGCTCATCGGTGCGCCGCAGGTAGCCGACGTCGTGGAAGAGTCCCGTGACGAGTCCGACGATGGCGCGGGCACCGCCCAGGCGCGCCTCATCGCTCGCCTGCCGCTCGTAGCCGACGATGAGCCGGGCGAGCGCCAGAGTGATGTCGAGCGTGTGCTGGCGGTCGTGATAGACGGTGTCGACGCCGTGAAATCCGGGCACCTCGCCGGCAAACAGCCGCTCGAAGTGCTCGAAGGCGCGCTCGAGCGGCTCGAGCGACAGCCCCGGCCAGGTGGGCCGGCAGAGAGCCGTCACCGCCTCCAGCACCGCGCGCGGTGAGCTCACCTGCACCGTGTTGGTGACGTCGAAATCGCTGCGCCGATTGTTGAGCATGTGGAACGAGGTGCCGCTGGACATGAATTGGTGTTGGCTTCCCCGATTGGGCCTCGTTTCCCTGAAGCTAAAGCACAGTCTAGTTAGT
>Ga0187780_10001793_pt1 | contig 16189 bp, 15 predicted proteins | sample 1015_Q2_SP10_20__FD_132429 | JGI IMG/M metagenome (GOLD analysis project Ga0187780, IMG submission 132429) | Tropical peat soil microbial communities from peatlands in Department of Meta, Colombia - 1015_Q2_SP10_20_MG | ecosystem: Environmental > Terrestrial > Soil > Wetlands > Peat | place... | reverse complement strand
ATCCAGCACCACGACCACTTCGACCGCCACGGTCACGAGGACAAGCTACACGACGGCGACGACCACCATCCCGACGACCACCACCTCCACCGCCGTCGCTACCGCCACTCACACGACAACCCTGACATCCACCGTCTCCTCCTCCACAACGGCGCCGACGACCATCACCACGACTTCGACGACCACCATCGCCGCGACAAGCACAAGGACCTCCACGGTTGCTACCTCTACAACGTCTACTCTCACCACCACGCTGACTACCACCATCCCGGCAACCACCACCTCCACTTCCACAGTCCCCGCGACCACCACGTCGACCTCAACGGTTGCTGCCTCAACCACGTCCACTCAGGCGATTACCTTGACCACCACTGTCTGGAATACGGCGACTGCAACAACAACGGTGACCACAGTATCTACTCCCTCGACAACCACTTCGACAACCACCTCGACAAGTACCTCGACCGTGACCACCTCGACCACTTCGACCACAACGTCTACGACCACGAGCTCCACGACCCTGACTACCGCAGTCGCCCAGGTCGTCGCGACGGTCGGCGTGGGAAGTGATCCCTCTGGTGCGGCCTACGACTCCGGAAAGGGAGAGGTGTTCGTGACTAATGCAGAGTTCGGCACGGTCTCGGTCATATCCGACGCCACCAACACCGTCGTTGCGAGTGTGAATGTGGGAAGCGAACCCTATGGCGCGGCTTACGATTCCGCCAGGGGAGAAGTGTTCGTGGCCAACGAAGGCTCCAACACGGTCTCGGTCATATCCGACGCCACCAACACCGTCGTTGCGAGTGTGAAGGTGGGAATTAATCCCATTGGCGTGGCTTACGACTCCGGAAGGGATGAGGTGTTCGTCTCCACCATGGGCGGCATAGTCTATGTGATATCCGATGCAACCAACAGGGTAGTCGCGACAGTGAGCGCGCAGCCCGGCTCCTGGGGCCTGGCTTACGACCCCGGCATGGGAGAGGTGTTCGTGGCCAATTACCTCTCGGGCACAGTCTCTGTGATATTCGACCTCAGCAACACGGTTCTTGCGACCGTGAGTGTGGGAAGCGGCCCCGTTGGCGTGGCCTACGATTCCGCCAGGGGTGAGGTGTTCGTGGCCAACGAAGCCTCCGGCACGGTCTCCGTGATATCAGACGCGACCGACACGGTTATCGCAACGGTAACGGCAGGAATTGGTCCCACCGGCGTAGCCTACGACTCGGGCACGGCAGAGGTGTTCGTGACCAACGCTAACTCGGGTACGGTCTCAGTGATATCAGACGCCACGAACGCAGTCGCCGGGACCGTGGGCGTGGGAAGTGGCCCTATTGGCGTGGCTTACGACTCTGGAAAGGCAGAGGTGTTCGTGACCAACGCTAACTCGGGTACGGTCTCAGTGATATCAGACGCGACCAACACAGTCGTTGCGACTGTGAACGTGAGTGGCCCCATCGGCGTAGCCTACGACTCGGGCAAGGGGGAGGTGTTCGTGACCGATTTCTATTCCAACGGGGCTTCTTTGATAAACGACGCCAAGAACACAGTCGCTGGGACTGTGAGCATGGGAAATGGTCCCTATGGTGTGGCTTACGACCCGGGTAAGGGAGAGGTTTTCGTGGCCGACTACGGAAGCAACAAAGTCTCCGTCATATCCGACGCAACCAACACAATCGTGGCGAATGTGAGCGTGGCAGTTGGTCCCATCAGTTTAGCCTACGACTCCGGAAAGGGGGAGGTGTTCGTAGCCAACTACGGAAGCAACACTGTTTCGGTCATCAACGCGTCCACCAACACCGTCGTCGCTACGGTAGCCGTAGGGGCGGCTCCCGCCGGCGTAGCCTACGATTCCGCCAGGGGAGAGGTGTTCGTGACCGATTACGGGATCAATAAAGTCTCAATCATATCCGACGCTACCAACGCCGTCGTCGCGACAGTGAATGTAGGAAGTGGCCCCTTTGGTGCAGCCTACGACTCGGGCAAGGGGGAGGTGTTCGTGACCGACTACGGAGACAGTAAAGTATCGATCATATCAGACGCTACTAACACAGTCGTCGCGAATGTGACCGTGGGAAGCGGCCCCATTGGTGCAGCTTATGACTCCGGAAAGGGAGAGGTGTTCGTGACCAACGAAGCTTCCGGCACGGTCTCGGTCATATCCGACGCCACGAACATAGTCGCTGGGACTGTGACCGTGGGAAGTGGACCCTACGGCGTAGCCTACGATTCCGCCAGGGGAGAGGTGTTCGTGACCGATTTCTATTCCAACCAAGTCACGGTGATATCCGATACGGTTCCCTCATCAACGACGACCAGCACGACCACCACCTCTTACACCACCGTCACTTCATCCACAACTACCTCGCTCACGACTGTCACTTCAACGGTCTCCGTCACGACCCATTCTTGCTTCAAGAACTGTGACTAGCCGAGGGTTTGCGCCTTCAGAGGGTCACCTTGGGGCCATGCGCTCCGTCTACTGTTTGAAGTGGAGAAACCGATTGATTTGCCTTGACCACGATGTTGTCCCGGGCGTCGGCGCAGCGAGGTTTCTATCGTCCAAGCTGTCCTGGCAAGCCACTCGACAGAACCTCAACAAGGTGGCCGATTCCTTCCTCCGATCCCTGGTGAGAGGCTCAATCCGAAATTGCTTCTTCGCACAACGAAGCAGCCCCCAATCGATGATTTGCTGGGGGAAGGACGAACACTTCCTTTCATCCGCGGGTGGTAGACGCAATAGTACTCTAGCGTCCCCACAGCGTCGATGGAGACAGTGTGGCTTCCGTAGGGAGGAATTGCCCCGTACGTGATGGATGCCGGGCCGGCTCTCGTCTCGGCGAAGATGAGGGAGGCAGTCTCGGCTCAGACATACGGCACCCGACCAGCTTCGGGATTGTTCCCAAGAAGGTCCGGCAGGTGGGGTTCCTTAGGGAGTCTCTCGATGCATTCGGCTAATCACAGTGCTTGAAGCAAGAGTGGGTCGTGACTGAATACGAAGTGGTCGTAGTCTGCGAGGAGGTCGTCGAGGAAGTGGAAATTGTGGTCACCGTTGTTGTTGCCGTATTCCAGACAGTGGTGGTCAAGGTAATCGCCTGAGTGGACGTGGTTGAGGTTGCGATCGTGGATGTGGAAGTGGTGGTCGCGGGGACAGTGGATGTGGAGGTGGTGGTCACCGGGATGATGACGGTCGAGAGGACAGTGGAAGTGAGGGTGCTTGTCGCGGCAATGGTGGTCGTCGAAGTCGTGGTGATGGTGGTCAACGAAGTCGTAGAGGAAGGAACGATCGAGGTCAGGGTTACAGTGTGAGTGGCGGTGGTGACGGCGGTGGAGGTGGTGGTCGTGGGGATGGTTGTCGTCAGGGTCGTGGTGAGAGTAGAAGTTGAGGTGGAGGTCACGGGGATGGTTGTCGTCAGGGTCGTATAGATTGTCGTCATAGAAACGAAGGTCGTAGTGGTCGTGGGACCAGTCTCGGCGGTCGTTGCCGCAGGGACGGTCTGGGCATATGCAGCTCTTGTAACAAGAACAGACACGAGTACAAGGGCCACAAACAAGACGAGCAGCATTCCTACGTGGCGCAGGTCATGATGTCGAATCTCTCCCACCATCTCTTCTCTTTTACCTCCCCGCATGGAATCTGGATTACTTACAGCTTTCGAGAAAGAATTGACGCATGAGGTGGCGCTCCCTGACAGCAACTGACAGCGACAATCGCGATGCGCGATGATTCGAAAGCGAGGCTACCTGACACCGGCTAATTCGAAACCGCCGAGCTTCGTCCACGGAATGGAGCTTGTTGGACAGCTTTCATGATTCCAACTGCACCGACTAAGCCGAGATTCTCCCACCCTTCGGGAACTCGGTATGAGTTGATTAGCCAAGGGCGATCCGCATCAACATGTGTTCTCAGGCTAGCCTTTTTTCTTGGCATTAGCCAACTCAGCCTCCTGAAGACTCTCGGGAGGCCACGTTACCTTCGGGAGGCTGGGTTTCGTCCACCTGTGAGTGTACTCGGCCCAGGTTACTCCTCCCTTTGAGCCCGGGCTTTCGAACATTAGCCACCAATGAAAGTCACATAGGGGACGTCCCTTCTTGTCTGTCAGCAGTGGGAAAGACGTTTTCGGGCCCACGAAGTGTCCTGCCTCCGTTTGAATGCCAGACTGCTCACAGGAATGGCAGTACTCGGCCATCACACGCAGGAACCTTACCTGACCCTCTTAACCTTGTTCCTGTCGTGAGCGATCTCGTCATAGGGGCAGGAAGGCCTCAGGGCACAGCGAGGAATTGAGCATAGGTCTTGGCCGAAAGCGTGGGATTCAATCTGGCTTCCTCGGACAGCTCTCTGAACGGAGCGTCCCCGTAGTCATGGCCCGGGTATATGATTGTCGCCGGAGGCAACTCGAGAATCCGGCGCAGGCTCCGGAACATTTTCCGCGAAGAGCCTCCGAAGAGGTCAGTCCTCCCGCAGTTACCGATGAAGAGAGTGTCACCCGTGAAGAGGTCCGCACTGTCGTAGAGGCAAATGCTGTCTTCGGTGTGCCCGGGGGTGTGAAGCACCGTTACCTTCGACCTGCCAACCCACAGCTCGTCCCCTTCGTCGACGGAAATATCATGGGTCACTGGGGAATCTCGATAAGCCACGACCTTTGCGTCCAGAGCCTGCGCCAGTTGCCATACCGTGGAGGAGTGGTCAGAGTGACGATGCGTAACCGCCGCATACTTCACCTCGAGCCCTTCGTGACTCGCCACGGACAAGATTGGGTCGATCTCCCAGCCTGAATCAATCACCATTGCCTCTCCTGTGGGTTCATCGACTAGCAGATAGACGAAGTTCTGCTCGGTTCCGACCTTCAACTGCCTCACGGACATGGCAGACCTAGGCTGAGTCCTTTTTCTCAATAGAACTTCTTTGTTTCCGTGAAGTGCTCTTCCGCCCTGATCTTCCTCTTGCCCATTTCGATAAAGAACGGTTCCGGGTCGACGGTCGCCTCGGGGGGGAACACCCCAGGCTCATCAATCTTCCCAGTCCCTTGCCATTGGGAAACTACCGCAGGTGGCACCGACGTGTCCCGGGCTGATGGTATCCCTCTCTTGGGGTCGTTCCAGGTGATTATGTCGTACGTGACTGTTGCGGGTGATCCTCCCTGCGCTCCAAACACGTCAATTCTGAACGCGTCGTATTCGTACTCCTCGCTCGGTGGTGTGCCGTGCCTCGAGTTTGCGATAGCTCTCTGGTACATCGCAGTCAGGTAGTCGAGGGGCGAGATTTTCTGACCGCCGAACTGGATTCCTTCGGTGTCGCCGAAGCCTAGACTCTTTAGGGTGCTAAATGTGGCGAAATCAACACTTGGGAACCCTATGCGGAACGTCACGTTACGGCAGCCCTTGCCCACGTACCTTCCCAGGGTCGCAGGTTCGGAGTGTTTCACGTAGTAGGCTGTGATCTTGCCGATGGGATCCTGCATGATCACTGTGGTCTCTCCTGAGAGCACGGGTTGTTTCACATGCTTGCCGTTGAGCCACATGACAGGTTCTTGTGTGAACTCATCCATCACGGTCCGTATGGAGTACCCTGGCCATCCAGGCTCCTTGACCTTCAGGGTGTTGCCCCACGAGCAATAGATGTTGATTGTATCGACTGTGTCGAGCTTCGCGGCTCCGGCTGCGCCGGCGACGTTGGTCAGGCCCGGGGTGCTTCCCAGCCCTACGGTCGCGTTTATTCCCGCCTTCTTCCACTCCTTGTTTAATTCCAATTGCCTGAGGCACGTGTCGAAGAACCCTCCTAGGTCGGTGTAGTGGGCGCCTGCCCGGAGGCAGGCTTTCATGACAGCTATGTTGGTTTGGTACCACGCGCAATTCACAACTGTGTCGACACTCTCTGACTTCACCACTTTCGCGACGGCATCGGTGTCGCTCGCGTCGAGGTCCATGGTCTTCACCCGGTCTCCTAGCTTCAGGTCACCCATGGCTTTCTTGACGTTCCCGAGTTTCCGGCTTGCAGCTATCACGTCGGCTTTCGAGAACTCAACCAAGTCTTGGACGGTGTACGCCCCGATTTGGCCCGAGGCTCCCAGGACAAGCGTCTTCATGCCATTGCTGACCCGGTTGTGGTTGTTATATCTATTCGCAAGTCCGACACGAGGTCCTTTCAAGGAGAGTCCCTCCTCCCTCTGGCGCACCAACGGACGACCGTCCGAGGGATGCCGAGGACTGCTAGTTGGCCAGCTCCTAGTCACGTTAATAAAAGCGAAGACGCTTCCGCCGTGATCGTTCCAGGATGCCCCAAAACAGGACTCTGACAGCCCCGCACATCGTGGTCAAGCCCCCCGGTCCACGGTCGAAGGAACTTCTCGGGAAACAGGAGAGGCTTGAAACGGGGGCGTTGGTCTACAGCAAGGCGTTCCCCTTCGCGATCGACTCCGCCGACAATGCGACAATTCGAGACGTGGATGGCAATCTCTTCATCGACTGGGTAAGCGGCATCAGCGTGCTCAACCTCGGGCATCGCAACCCTGCCATCACCAAGGCAGTGACTGACCAGCTGGGGAAAGTCTGGCATGCACTGGAAGTTCCCACAGAAACCAGGATCAAGTTTCTAGAGAGGATCCATTCCGTTCTGCCTCGCGGCCTGAAAGGCAGGGCCAAGGTCATGACCACTGTGACGGGGGCCGACGCCTGCGAAACGGCGGTTGCAATCGCGCGGAGAGTGACAGGCAAGAGGACGATTGTTGCCTTCGAAGGGGCCTATCACGGCGTTCACCAGGGGGCGGTGACTCTCACCTCCTCGCGCAACTACATAGATTACGCTGGGGTCGTGAGACAGGGCGTCTTCAGGCTCCCGTACCCTTACTCCTACCGCTTCCCCTTTCCTGTGGAGAAGAAAGGGGACGAAGGAAAGGTAGTACTGGACTACCTCAGGCATCTCGTCGAGGACACGCACTCCGGGCTTGACGACCTTGCCGGGATCATCGTCGAGCCAATCGAGGGTGAGGGGGGATACATTCCTCCTCCGGCAGATTTCCTGCCGGGCTTGAGAGAGATATCCGACCGGGCCCAAGTTCCCCTGATTGTAGACGAGGTGCAGACAGGTTTTGGCAGGACGGGGAAGTTCTGGGGATGCGAGCTCACTGGAACCGTTCCTGACATCATGTGCGTTTCGAAGTCGGTGGGCGCCGGCATCCCGCTGTCGCTCGTCGCGTACAAGTCGGAATATGACAAGGTCCTCAGCGAGGGGTTCCATCTTGGCACCTACAGGGGGAACGTGCTCGCCATGGCCGCCGGATCTGCTTCCGTCGACTACATTCAAGCAAACAGGTTGCTGGAAAGGGTCACAAGGCTCGGGGGCAAGACGAAGCAGGAGTTCGAGCGGATCGCCTCCAAGTCGAGGAACGTGGGTGAAGTTCGAGGCGTTGGCTTCATGATCGGAAATGAAATCGTCGGCGCGAAGCACACGAGGGCGCCATCGCGGGCCCTGGCTGTCAACTTTAGGAAGCGACTCTTCGAGAACGGCCTCCTTATGCACACCTGCGGACACTATGGCAACGTCCTAAGGTTCATGGCACCCCTTACTATCGAAGAGCCCCTCTTGGAAAACGGACTCGAAGTCTTCGAAAGAGTCGCTGTGCGGCGCGAATCCTAGACGGTCAGCTTGCGTGAGACGGCAGAGCAGCAGCTCGCGCTCCAGGCTCGCAGGGTGGTCCCCGGCCATCCCCCGGCGCTCGTGGCGGAACCCCCGGCGAGGCCCTCAAAGTGCTTAAGGCGCTTGTGGTCATTGTCGACCCAGAGGATTGGTGTCCCAAAGCGGTCGAAAGGACCGCCTGAGACAGTTGGAGCCGGAAGATCAACTAACATCTCAGAGTCAGCCGCCTTCAGGACCGGCCGTAGGAGCTTTCGGCATAGTCCCGCTTGCGGTGCCTTACGAGGACGCGTCTCCGGAGTTGAGAATACTTAACCGAGCGACGGTCTTGGACTCCGGGCCGCAGTAGCCGCTGGCTAAGCGCAACGAATGCTCGCCGGACGTTGTCTCAGAGCCAGAAAAGCGTTAATACGAGAATCGAGCCCAGAATCGCAAGGTCTCGGTTGGGAACCAGCCCCACTGGCGTCGCATTCCGTCCGCCATCCCAGTTGGCCAACCTGCGGATGGACGACACCCTGCTTTCTGTAAATGACCTCTGCGTTGATTTCAACCTGGTCGACGGCAGAGTGAGAATCCTTCACGGTGTCTCTTTGAAGGTGAGAAAGGGGGAGATTGTAGGCATCGTGGGCGAGAGCGGCTCCGGAAAGACCACACTTGGGCTGGCAATACTCGGGCTGCTGGATTCACCTCCGACGGAGATCGCGGGCGGGAACGTGATGTTCGAAGGGATGGATCTTCTGAAGCTCGGCTCCGAAGAAATGGCGAAGATTCGCGGCACTGGAATCACCATGGTCTTCCAAGAGCCCCTCGACTCGCTCAATCCTGTCTACAGGGTTCAGTCTCAGATTGGAGAGTCGATCGAAGTCGAGAGAAGGCGGAACTCATCCATGAAGGACAGGAGCAGCGAAAACGATTCAACGCACGTGATGGCCAGCCTGCTCAGAGACCTGTGCATTGACAAGCCCGACGAAGTCCTGGAGCAGTATCCCCACGAGCTCTCGGGGGGGATGCGCCAGAGAGTAGCGATATCTATGTCAATCATCGAGAAGCCTAGGCTGCTCATCGTCGACGAACCCACAACAGGGCTTGACGCCTACGTCCAGAACAGGATCTTGGGAATGCTCAGCGACCTGAGGAAGAGCGGGGGGACGCTTCTTTACATCACACACGACCTTACGGTTGCTTCGCAGGTTTGCGATCGGCTGTACATCATGTACGCGGGCAGAATAATGGAGGCTGGCAGGACGCGAGAGGTCTTGGACGAATCCCTTCACCCCTACACCAGCACTCTCATCGCGTCGGTTCCTCAGGGATACGAAGACTCCCCCCCGCTACCGGTGCAGCTGGGTGAGCCCCCAAACCCGAGGGACCTTCCCCAGGGGTGCAAGTTTCATCCTAGGTGCCCCTATGTCAGGAGCGTATGCAGAGAGAAGGAGCCTCAACTCGTCGAAGTGACGCCTGGAAGACACGTCGCATGCTGGAAGGTTGACGGAGCCGATGGGGAATACAATAGAAATTGAGAATCTGACGGTGAGCTTCAGCTCGAAGCGTAGAGCGGGCCTCTTCAGCAGGGCTCCTCGTGTGAAGGCGCTGGACGACGTCTCTTTCCAGATCAGGGAGGGGGAGACCTTCGGTCTAACAGGCGAGACGGGATCTGGGAAGTCAACCCTTGCCAAGGTACTCGTGGGCCTGTACAGGCCCACTTCGGGCACAGTCAGACTCCTCGGCAGGGAGATCGACTTCAACAGCAGAGGGGATGTCGCGTACCTCCGGCAGAACGTCGGAATCGTCCTGCAGGACCCGGTCAGGTCCCTGAACCCCCGCCTCACGGTCAAGGAGATAATCTCTGAGGCGCTAGTTGCCTCAAAGACCTTCCCCAAGAAGGGGTACGAAGAGCGGATCCGGTTCGTGACTCGTCTCGTGGGGGTGACCAGCGACCTGCTGCCTAGAAACCCGAGAGACCTCAGCGGAGGTCAGAGACAGAGGGTGAGCCTTGCCAGGGCCCTGGTCGTTCCAAAGAAGCTCCTCATACTTGACGAGCCGACAAGCGCGCTCGACGTCTCGATTCAGGCCCAGGTCCTGAACACCCTAAAGCAGCTGAGGTCCGAGCTCGAGATGTCCTACCTTTTCATCACCCATGACATCAACGTCATCAAGTACGTCAGCAACAGGCTTGGCGTTCTCTTCTATGGAAAGCTCGTCGAAACTGGGCAGGTGCGCACCATCGCGTCAGACCCGAAACATCCCTACACCCAGAGACTGATGTCGAACGTCCTCACGCTGAGGCCAGCCCCGTTGCGGGGGGCCTCAATCTCCGAGCACCGGCCTTCTCCTCTTGGGTGCAGGTACCGGCTGGTTTGCGATTCCGCCTTTGAAAGATGTCAGGCGCTCCCCCCCATGATGGACTTGGGGTCAGGACACCTGGTCTCCTGCTTTCTCTACGAGAAGGGCGCTTCAGGTGGGGCGCCTCTTGCCCCCACGATGGCCGCTCGGCAGTCGGACTCCGACTCTTCCCGGGGATAGCGCGCATTCCAAATCCTCCGACTATCCGACAGGGGTCGGCCCCCCGCCCTTCCCCCTCTTCGGTTGCGCTCCGACGAGCTTCTCTAGGGCCCTCCCCTTCAAGAGGATGTGAGGTCGGAGCTTCACATCAAGCGACTCTCTGAGGCCCTCCCCGAGGAAGCTGAATCCGGCGACCATTATCATGACGACGAGCGCAGGAATGACGACCTGGGTGGGATACAGGTAGAGGTTGTATGTCACGCTCGACACCATCTTCCCAAGCTCCGGTAGCTCCGCAGGAATCCCTACGTTGAGGTAGCCGAGGGTCGAAAGCGTTAGCAGGGCCGACCCAATGTCCGTCGTAGCGTACACCAGGATGCTGGGAAGAACGTTGGGGAGGGCGTCCTTCCTCACGATGTAGAAGAACGACGAGTTGAGCGACTTCGAGACCGAGACGTAGTCCTCTGCGGCCACGGCGAGCACCGCCCCGCGGACCAGACGGACGTAGGACGGCCACCAGACTACTATCAGAGAGAGGGTGACGTTCAGGAGACTGCGTCCCAGCGTCGCGGCTATGGCGAGACTCATGATGATTTGGGGAAAAGCAAGGAACATGTCCGTAAGTCTCATGATGACCTCGTCGAAGGCGCCCCGGAAGTATCCTGCCAGAGTGCCGAGCACTATCCCGATGACTGCCGAGACCACGACCACGGCGATGGAGATGCCCACGTCGACCGGGAGCGCGGCAATGACCTGCGAGAATATGTCCGCTCCCTCGAAGTCGGTCCCGAACAAGTGGGCAAGTGAGGGTGGCAAATTGGCAGCCTGGAAATCGGGCGCGTAGGGGTTGTAGGGGGTCAGCCTGCCGAAGGTTATCGCTTCGAGAAGGGCCAGAACCACGAAGACCGTCACCGTGACGAGCCCAAACATGGAGAGTGGGTTCGACATCAGGAGTCTCCTCAGCCGCTTTGATTCTGTGCTCAACCTCCCTCCCCCAGCGTGATTCTCGGGTCGAGCAGCGGGTAGATGACATCGGCCAGGAAGTTGGCGACGATCACCCCGACCGTGAAGACGAAGACGCAGGCGACCAGGACGGGGTAGTTCGCGGAGATTATGGCGGAATATGAGAACTGTCCTATCCCTGGCCACGCGAAGATTTGTTCAACGATGATGGTTCCGGAGAACAGCCACCCGAAGGTCGTGGCGATTACAGTGGTAGTGTCGATTAGTGCATTCCTCAGTACATGCCTTCGCCTCACCTCCCCCTCGCCCAGACCCCTGGCGCGTGCAGCCTTCACATGCGTGGACCACCTGGTGTCCAGAATCGACGATCTCATTATTCTGGGAACGATTCCGAAGCTCAGGAGAGCAAGGGTGGTGGCGGGGAGTATGAGATGGTCGACCCCCGACTGTAGCGCGGGCCAGTTAGCTTGAAGCGCCGAGTCAAGGACAAAGATTCCAGTGATCGGCGTGTAGGAGAAACCGACCGTCCCGTTCCCACTCGACGGGAAAAGGGGAATGTAGCTTGCAAAGACGAGGACGGCTACGATGGCGCCGAGATAGTATGGGGTCGACCACGTAGTGAGATAGAACACCCTTATCGCCGAGTCTACCTTCGTGCCGAATCGCATCCCCGAGATGTAACCGAGCCCGATCCCTAGGACGATGATGACGAGCATGCTTGCCAGGACCAGTTCGAGCGTATTGGGGGCATAGAACAGAATCTCCGAAGCGATTGGCCGGCCTGTTTGGGGGTCAGGGCCGAAGTTGAAGGTCAGGAGTGCGAGGAGGAAGTAGTAGAGCTGGACGAGTATGGGGTCGTTGAGGTGGTACTCCTGCGCCACCGCCTTCACGGTCTCAGGATGTGCCTTGGGCCCAGCCCACAGAATTGCGGGGTTCGGGCTCAAGACATGGGATATGAAAAACACGATTAGGGCGACTCCTAAGAGTACGAACACGGAGCCCACGAGCCTCCTGCCTAGATAGGCGGCGAAGTCCCAGATGGAGACCGTTTCCCGTCCCCTGCGCTAACTGGTATAGTTGACGGTGTTAAAGTAGAGGAAGTAGGCCGCCGCCGACCCCGCGGGGTTCGGAGTCATGCCTGTGATCCCGTTCTGGTTGACTGTCATCATCTCCGCCACATACAGCCAGATGTCGGTGTAGTTGTAGTACATCGCTCTGGTTATGTTTCTGTAGCTCGAAATTGAGGTCGCACTGTCGAAGGAAGTGGACGCGGTCCTAGTCCAAGCGATGACGTTTGCGTCTGCGTAGTTCGACGTGCCGATGTAGTTGTCGGAAGTGAAGTAGTAGACATAGTCGCTTGTCGCAGTATAGTCCTCGCTGTAGAAACCTATCCCCATTGGATAGGATGTGGTGTTAGTCGAGGACGAGAATATCACGCTCGAATATGTCTTATACGGCAGAGCCGACAGAGAGACCGTAATTCCAATGGCACCCAGGTTCGTGGCTATGATCTGGGCGGCCTGGGTATCCGTAGGAGAGTCCGAGTCGTAGAGAAAGTTGACCCGCGGGAATGGGGTCCCTCCGGCGTTGAGTGTCGCCCCGCTGGGAAGGTGGGACACATAACCAGCCTGGGCCAGGAGTTCGGCCGCTTTGGTCGCGTTGTACTGGTATGGGCTCAGCCCCGTCGTCGACTCGTTGTAGTACTGAAAGCCAGGGGGCACTGGGCCAACCCATTGAACCGCATGGCCTGCGAAGACGTTGGCGGTGATGACCCGGTAGTTGATTCCGTATGCGATGGCTTCCCTCACGATAGTGTTGTTGAACGGCTCGAACGCTAGCGGATCCATGTAAACGTAGGTGACGGCCTCCGCTGACCCGTACGCCGGCGAGAGTACTCTTGTCGTTACACCGGGAAGCCTATTGGTGACGTTGTAGTAGGTAACCGGCACGAAGATCATCTGCGCGGTTCCGGACCGAAGGTCAGCGATGCTTGCGGCCGCAGGCTTGAAGTAGATGATTATGTTGTTCAGTATTGCCGGTGAGATAGCACCGTTCAACTCCGACTTCGAGAGCTTCGCTCCCCAGTAGTTGACGTTCTTGACCAGGCTGACGCTCTGACCGGGAATCCATGACTGCAGCTCGTAGAACCCCGTCCCCATTGCTGTGGTGGTCATCGCGCCATTGGGCAGCCCATCCGTGACCCCGCCGTGACTCGAGACGAAGGCAGGATCGACGGCCATCGCCATCGGCGTTTCAAGAGTGGCCAGAAAGTCCGAATACGGTGCCATGCCGTTGGTCCCGTACCCCAGGTTGAATCGTATGGCGCTCGAGTTGAGGACCTGAACCGATTGGTGCGGGTTCAACATCAGCGTGAGGTTAGACGGCGAAGGCGAGGAGTAGTTGATCGAGTTCAGCATGGCAGCGGTCACGTTGAGAGTGACCCCGTTTCCAGCAGCAAGGTTCTGGTTCAAAATCCAATAGGGCGCTTGTGCCATCGCGATCGTCCGGTAGACAGAGTACCACATGACGTAGGCATTGAACGAGTCTCCGTTGCTGAACGTCACTCCCTGCCTAAGCAAGAAGGTGTAGTTCATCCGATCGCTTGAGACTGTCCAGGCCTTCGCCAATACTCCCACAAAGGAGGTAGTGCTCGAACCGTTGTACGTTACGAGTCCCTGGTACACCTGGTCGACCACCTCCCATCCCGGGGTAACATATGTTACGGCAGGGTCGAGGGTGTCTGGCTGGTCCTCCTCTTCAAGCACGAGGGAGGTCTTGACTGGGGTGGCTCCCGCTGTCGGCGTCCGAGAATTGGGCAGGTTGCTTGCAGCGAAATAGGCGGCGCCGGCGGCGACGATCAGGACTATGACGATAATTGCTACCACGACTGTCCTGCCGACGGCTCTCCTCTTGGAAGAGCGCACAACCGCACGACCTCGTCCCGCTATTTACGGATTGCCAGCTCTTCAGGCCCCCATCGGTCACGTGGCCTCCCAGGCCGACCTCCTGGGGGCAGACTCGGGCTGACATGGCGCGACAGCTACCCCTGTAGCGCCCCTCAGGGCACTGACCAAGAGAAGCGGGAAGGGCGCCCTCTTGCTAGGAGAGCCGTCTGAGCGCCTGCTCAAACGCCTGGACCGTGCGAGTGATGTCCTCATCGCTGTGGACGGTCGAGAGCGCGACCCTCTCGTAGTTGTCTGGGTGGAGGTAGACGCCTTCGTCGAGGAGGAGTTGGTGCAGCATTCTGAATTTCTCCCAGTCAATCAGAAGGCTTTCTCGGTAGTTTGTTATTTTCGGGTACTTCGAGAAGCACATCGTGAATATGCCGGGGACGCTCTGGATGCAGGCCTTCTGTTTGGATTTCGCCAGCACCTCGGAGAGCTCTGTCGTGAGCCTGTCGGTGCGTTCCCTGAGGACCCTTAGAGCGTGGAAGTCCTGGCCGGCGAGGACCTCTAGGTTTGCTTTTGCCCCCGCCAGGGTTAGCGAATTCGCGAAGTACGTGCCCCCGTATGATACCTTTCCGGGGCCTATGAGATCCATGTACTCCTTCTTGCCTGACACCGCCGCCAGAGGGAGACCTCCTCCCAGGGCCTTTCCCCAAGTCGAGAGGTCGGCAGTCACGCCGTAGAACTGCTGGGCCCCGCCAGGGGCCATGCGAAAGCCAGTTATTACCTCGTCAAAGATCAGGAGGGCGTCATTTGATGCTGCGATTTCCTTTACTGCCTTCAGGTAGTCGGCGTTCGGCGGAATGACGGTCGAGTTTGCCATTACGGGCTCCATTATAATGGCAGCCACGTCATTCCTATGCCTCTTCATTATCCGTTCAAGCGCCTTTGCATTGTTCCACGGAGAAACGATTACTGTATCCAGGACCAGAGATGGAATGCCCGCGGAGTAGGGGAGCGACCTCGGGTATTCCTCCATTCCGGCAACCACGGGAGGCGCCTCGACGCTCACCAAGGCATAGTCGTGTTGCCCGTGGTAGTGCCCCTCGAACTTCAGGATGATGTCCTTCCCCGTTGCCGCCCTCGCGATTCTGACCGCGTTGCTGGTCGCGTCGGTCCCGCCGTTGGCGAAGGCCACCATGTCTGCCGACGGAACGAACTGCCTGAACAGCTTGGCCAACTCAACTTCGAGCTCGATGGCGGTCCCGAGCATCATTCCCTCTTGGGCCTGCTTGCTGATCGCATCGACAATTTGGGGGTGGGAATGCCCGTTGATGAGAGCTCCAAACGCGAGAAGATAGTCTATGTACGAGTTGTCGTCCACATCAACTATTCGAGACCCGTGTCCATTCTTCATGTAAAGCGGGTAAGGCTCATAGGAAGCCCATCGCATCGTCGAACTGGCGCCCCCGGGTATGAGCTGAACCGCTTCATCATGAAGCGCCGAGGTCTTCAGGGTGCTCCGTGTTCTGGGGGTGTCTACAGTGGCAGGAAGAGCCTTGAATTCCGGTCCTTGGGCTGATGAAGACAAGCAATCACTCCCCTCAGGTTCCTCCATTCTCGTTCGAGGCACTCCTCTTGTGCTTCTTGCCCAGGCGCTTTCTCGAGACCACCTTCAAACGGATCAGGACGTAGTTACCTTCCTCAATGCGCATGAGCTTACGGATCTCCTCGGGTATCGTAAGCCTCCCGCCCTTGATGACTTCAGCGATGAATGGGATTTCTCCCTCGGTCACGGTCTCTTCCGACGCCATGCTGCCGCACTTACCTCGCAGCACGCACATTGGCGTAGATTGTATAAAAACATATTTTCCCACCGAATAAATACGTAAAACGCCTCTTCTCGCCGTCATGCGCATCAGACGGTGGATTTTGTGCGAAGTTCTCACTAATCTGCCATTTTATGGCGATTTTCTCCAGTGTTGCGCCACTTCGGATTGGCCTCCCGGATTCGAGTCCATCGTCCAACGCGATCCGCCGCTAAGCTTGTCGGGGTCGGGCAATGCTCGCCTAGTATCTGTCCTTGCCGAAATGCTTAACTCGATTGCGCACCACTTTTCCAGTCGATTCGAATGCCAGTCGCTCAGCCGAGAATGTTGGTCGGCGGTGAATGGGTGGAAGCAGAACGAAGGGAAACCTATGACGTGCT
>Ga0187780_10001792_pt1 | contig 16190 bp, 18 predicted proteins | sample 1015_Q2_SP10_20__FD_132429 | JGI IMG/M metagenome (GOLD analysis project Ga0187780, IMG submission 132429) | Tropical peat soil microbial communities from peatlands in Department of Meta, Colombia - 1015_Q2_SP10_20_MG | ecosystem: Environmental > Terrestrial > Soil > Wetlands > Peat | place... | reverse complement strand
GATTGCGCTGGAGAACCCTGAGAAGCTCGTCGAGACGGCGAGTCCTACCACGAATGCCAGTATCACGTCGGGCGATCCCCCGAGGTGCGCGAATCCGCCGGCAGTGGCGATAGGGCGGCTCTCTGGGTGCACAGCCCCTTGGAGTGGGCATAGACTGTGAGCGGCATCCAGCAATCGGGGGCGATCGCAGCCGGGACTTCGGGCAAGCATGACGGGCCCCAAGAATCACATCCTTTGCCCCCGCAATACGACGAACGCTCAATTAGGACGAGGGGAAAAGGCGAGACGCATTGCAGACGAAATCAGACCAACGGTACCCCGAACCGACCGTAGGCGCGCTCATTCTGAACGGCAGAGGGGAAATGCTCCTAGTCAAGTCTGTGAAGTGGGGGAACAGGTTCACGGTCGCCGGGGGACACGTGGAAGTAGGCGAGACCCTCAGGGCCGCGCTCAAAAGGGAAATCAAGGAGGAGGTAGGGCTAGAAATCAAGGACATCAGGCTGCTGATGGTGCAGGAGGCAATCTTCACAAAGGCCTTCTTCCGGCGGAGGCATTTCATCTTCTTTGACTACGTGTGCAATGCCGCAAATGATCGGCCGAAGGTGGACGGGGTGGAGATACAGAGTTACAGGTGGGTCCGCCCGGCGAAGGCAATGGACCTACGGTTGGAGAAGTTCACGCGTAGGATGGTGCGGAAGTACCTGGCCGAGCTGGGCCCTACGGAGCCGAAGAAGCCCCTTCCTCTTGACGAGACATGGAAACGCGATAGAAGACTGCCCCGAAGAGTACAGCAGCAACAACCGGGAGGAACACGGCCAAGGAAATGACCAGAGGCTGTCGGGGGATGCTGTCGACTTCCGAAGCCAGTACAGCCCGCTCTCCCGAACCATTCCCCTGTGTGTTGGTCACGCCGTAGTACTCGATTGCCCCGATGGCGCTCTGAGGGCTCCCCACGCTCGAGTTGAGAGCCCCTCCCCCTGCGAAACCTGTCGTAGTGGTCGCAGCGAAGGTAATGGTTGAGGTCGACGAGGCCGTTGTAAGGCTGGGCGACGCCTGATAGGCGGGCTCATGGGATGCCATGAGGGCGGCCGGGGTGGCGACCTGACCGGGGGAGTACAGGGCCGTGGACCCGACTATCAGGAATCCTAGCAACAGCCCGGCGAAGAGCCCCATCCCGAACCGAGCGCGCATGTTCATTGTGAAGAATCCCCCCCGTAGATAGTTCTAGCCTTCAGAACGGCTTTCTCCTCCAGACGCGCCAGGCCTCATACCAAAACACGCATGTCCCCCCAAGGGTCCCGATGAGCGCATAGATGTCCAGCAAGCCAAGGGGAGTCGTGAGAAGATACGCCACGGCGATCGTGCTGAAGAACGCCGCGTAGAACCCCAGCCGCGGGAGAGTCAGGCCCGCGACGTTCACGAATGAATGCAGAATCCCGGTGTCCACCTTCTTCACGAGCACGTAGCGTTCGTATTCGTCCCTCTCGATTATTCCTAGATTGATCAGCTTGTCAAGGTGATGAAATGCAACGCTGGGGCTGGAAAACCCTAATTCCTTCTGAATCTCCCTCACCCCCACGGCCTTCCCATGCCTAAGAAGGTAGAGGTAGACCCGGAGAGTCTTGCCCCTCAGCTCGTAGTCGACCCTCTCCCTTTCCTTGGCCTCGGCCAACCCATGAGAGGCTCGTTCTTGATGGATTAAGGCGTTTGTTCGCGTTCGTAGAACAGGCCCGTCTGCCGCGAGGCAGAGAGACGGTGAAGGAATTGTCGGCTGAGGAAGGGGGATCGGAGAGAAGCGGGGTTCCTAGGACTGAGAAGCGGGCTCGACTGGGGCTGCCTTCTTGCCCTTCCTGCTGAAGATGTAGTAGATGGCCGGCCCCGACAACAGGAATATCGCAACCACCACCAGCATGAGGTACGAGAGGAGGTCGGCGGTCCCAGGCGAGACGTTGCTCAACATGGGGTGCAACGGGATACTCAATTCGACTTTCCACCCCCGCCCATGGGGTTTATACAAGCGTTGCTGCGCCAGCCGCCTCTTCCGGTCGATGCTGACTTCTCCGGGGAAATCATATTAAAGCCGAGAGCCTTTCCACCCTTCATGCCCAAATGGACGATTCGGCCCGCCGACGTCCTGCGGAGGTACAAGGTTGTCGCCGTGGTTGGCGCTTCTAAGACTCCTGACAAGGAAGCTTTCACCGTCCCCCTGTACATGAAGGAGCACGGCTACATCATAATCCCGGTAAACCCAACGGCCGATAGAATCCACGGGGAAAAGGCATACCCGAGCCTCGCAGACCTTCCCAGCGATCTCGCTAAGGCGGTTGACGTCGTCGAGGTGTTCAGGCCGTCAGAAGAGCTCCCCAGCGTGGCCGCGCAGGTAGCCGAGATGAAGGGGAAAACTGGGAGGCCGTTCGTCTTCTGGGCGCAGCTTGGCCTCGAGAACGAGGACGCCAAGAAGATCCTCGCAACAAACGGGGTGGACTTCGTGATGAACGCCTGCATGCGGACCCAGCATCAGATGCTGGCAGGCACCCCGTAGAGGACGGGAGCACAAGACGAACGCGTCATGGCACCGGGCACACCCGATGCCGCGAAACCCCACGAAGGAACAGCGCGTCGAGTGGCACCGGATACATGAGGAGAAGTGTGGATGCAGACCCGTGCCGGAAGACCTGCGAGCGGAGGTCTCCCAGTTGAGGGCCGGCCGTCGCGCTAAATAGCCGCCCCAAGTCGGCCCTCCTAGATTTGGCCAACCCGGCCTACGCGATCGTGGCCTCCATCATCTGGGCCTTCACCCCCATCTATTACGGGGCATTCATGAAGAAGTTCGACTTCCTGCAACTGAACCTCCTCCGGACGGCGCTGTCCGCAGCGGTCCTCGCCACGCCCGCGATACTCTTCGGCTTCGGGACGGGAATCGAATATGCCCTCCTCAGCGGGGTGGTCGCTCTGGCTTTGGGGGACAGCCTCTTCCTGCTTTCGATTGGGGAGATGGGCGCCTCGATTGCCACCCCAGTCGCGTACACGTACGTCTTCTTCGTTCAGCTTACGGCCACCGCCGTCGGGGAGAGGGTTCCCGCCTCGAATCTGGTCGCCGCGATTATGGTCGTGGGAGGAGTTCTCCTCATTTCCCGGGGAGGAGGGGTGAGGCCGAGGGCGAAAGGGACTGCGTTGGCGGTGGCCGCCGCGCTGGCATGGACTGCGGGCCAGGACATGATACGTCTGGCCACGAACTCAGGAGGGAGCGTCGTTGGCGTCGCGTTCACTCGCGTCCTCGCAGCCTCCGTTCCCCTTGCCGCGACCGCGATGGCGACTGGTAGGGTCAGGGCATGGCCAAGGGGCTACACTAGGAGGCAGTACGGGTTCCTTGCCCTGGTCGCGGTCGGCGACCTTGCAGTCGGCTCCCTGCTCTACGTCTACTCGATCTCCCTCGTCGGGGTGGCGGTCACCGTCATACTCACAAGCCTGTCCCCGCTCCTTACCCAGATCCTCTCTAAGGCCCTAGGGAAGGAGTCTCCGTCAGGGCGAGACTACGCGGGGGGAGTGCTAATCGTGGCTGCCGTCGTCCTTGCCGTGATTCTCTGATTCGTTTTCACTTCATGCTGGCAGCGACGAAGCCCTCGTTGTTCTCAGCCTTCAGAAATACCGGAACGTTCCTCTGCTTCGCCGCCTTGAAGGACACGAAGAGCCACTCTCCGGTCCCGAGGTCGGCCGACCGCTCGAGCACTTCGTATGGGAGGGCGAAGGCGTCGGCGATGACCATCCTGTCGTACATTCGGGGAAGAGTGCTGACGAAGTAGCTGTGGAGCTGCTGAAGGGCGTTGACGTTCAGCCTGGCGACCCTTTGGGTGGCCATCCAGCAGTGAAGCCGGTACTTCCGCCCCTGCCTGAGCAGCTGCTCGACCGCGCGGTTCGATTGGGTAGTGTACTCCCTGTCCGTGTGTTCGTCCGGGATGTACTCCTGGGCTTCGTCCAGTACCACCAAGACCCTCTGCCTGCTGCCGACCTTCTTCTTCAAAAAGAGGAGCCGCTTGATCAGGCGGTCCGCGGTAGCCCTCGCGTGCATCGGGTCGGGCATGTACAGCACGTTTAGCCTCGCGGCCTTTCCCCTGGCGAGAAGCTCGGCGAGCGACTCGGGCGTGAGCTTGGGCGATAACGGCGAGCCGAAGTCTCCTGTTTCAAGCATGTCGATGATCATGTCGAGGTCGGCCCTCAGACCCGCCCTTTCGTTGACCTTCTCGCTGATCTCCTTGAGCAAGAGCGCGAGTTCCTTTCTGGCATCTTCGTCGAGCTCCGTGAGCTTGGTCCCTGGACGGAGACCACGCTTCTCGTAAAAAGCTCCGGAGAGTTTCGTTATCCCAAGCTTGGCGGGAGTGGCCCCTGTCCTCGCGTTGTCGACGGTCGACTGGAGGAGCGTCTCAATCCAGGCGAGGTCTATTCCCCCAGCCTCCTGCATTGAAACCCGCTCGATTCCTCGCGAGTACACCTTCCTCAGGGCCTTCTCGACTGCTTCTCTCCCCACCAACTCCTCGAGGCTCTCTGGGATAGCTTGCGAGCTGACGAACTCTTCCTCGCTGTCGAAGCCCTCCGTCGACATCATCTTGGCGTTCTCCCCGAGCATGTCCAGGAGGTTCACGGCATACTCCCCCGCGATGTCGAAGACCACCACAGTGAGGGACGGGTCGCGCGCAAGCGCCATCCGCACGAGAGAACTTGCCAGGTTGGACTTGCCCGACCCCGTGAAAGCGAAGAACCCGCAGTGGTAGCGGATGAGGTTGTCCATGCTTACTGTAAACGGAACGTTGAACCCCGCCATCGTGCCGATGCGGTCCCCGCCAGCCACGCATACGAGCTTCTCGACCGCATCCTTGGAGAGGAGGAAGGCTTGGGCTCCTGGGAGCGGCACGTGAGGGGCCCTTGAGAACTCGAGGGAGTCCCCCTCGATCTTGGCTACGTAGGATGTAGGAATCGCGGCCAGGTCTATCCAGGTCTCCTGAGACTTCCCCCAGCTTTCCTTGATGGTGTCGAGGTACTCCTTTCTCAAGAGGGTGGGCATCGAAGAGTCAATCCCCGAGAGCTGGTAGTGGGTCGGACTCACGCCAACCACCTCGAAGACCACGTACCTCGTGTCCCCGTCGACCGTCCTCTCTATCGCTATGAAGTTCGGGAAGTACATCCTGTCGAGGACCTTGTAGCTGAACTTCGCTTCGACAACCGCGAGTGGGTTGGAGACTGTAAGCTCCCTGCCGTCGCTCTTGGAGCTCCTGGTGGTGATCGTGTTCCGCTTCAGGCGGGCATCGAACTCGCCGCCCATCGTGTCGAACGCCCAGTGCCCCGCGCTCATTGCTCCGACCTACCGCGCCATCCTTGCGTGCTCCGCCTCTGCCCTCTGCTCTCTATAAGTTGTGACAAGCCCGAAGATCTTCCGCCGCCGGGAGACCCCACCCACTCTGAGGTCCGCCACCCCCCGCAGGGAATTCCTAAGCATTCTGACGTCGGCCTTGACCGCCTTGTCCGCCAGATAGAGGAGCTGGTTGTGGCCGTATGCCTCGAAGACCTCGGGGTTGTCGTTCAATGAAAGTATGTGGAGCATGAGGTTGGAGAGGGAGCTCCCCCCGTCCCCCTCAAAATAGGCGTCGATGCCAGTCGTTACCCTGGCCACGCCAACACGCTCCTCGACCTCGAAGCTGCGTACGGCCGCCGAGTCCCGAGCCCCGTCGTACATTCGGTCGAAGAGGAAGACTTGAGATCGCACCGCTGGGTCACTCTTGAGGGTCCGCAGTTGGAAGAACGAGCGAGCGAAGAGCCTCTCCCGGGAGACGACCTTGCGGGCACCGACTAGCTTGCCGTCGAACTCGACCATCGTGGAGTAGGCCGAATCGTAGCTTATCGTTCTCCAGGGGGTCGAAATCGAAGGATTCTCCGAACTGAGAATCGCCAGGAAGGCTTTGTCGTTCTTGAGCCTTGGAGGTGGGGACGTTGGCTTCACGAATCCATTCTTCGTGGCGAAGGGGAGCACGGCCCTCGTGATGTCGGTGGCCGTGGTGTCCTTGGCGATGCCGACGAGCAAGGCTCTCGCTTTCTGCGCGCGTTCACAAAGCATGCAGAGCATGACGAGGGCCAGGGTGTTGATGTCGAGTATCGTCAGGTACTGGTCGGCCCCCACCAGGAGCGGATGCCTGTCCCCCCCGAAGACCGCGACCGAGTAATCGAGCGCGATTCCAGAGATGCGGTCCCAGTATCCAGAGGCGGTCTCATTCAGCTTGAGCCCTTCGTCGGAGGAGTCGGCGAGGAGAGTGTTTCCATGCCTCGCGTCGAGCCTTCCGATCACCTTCGCGGCGCGTCTGACTTCAGATTCGCCTACGCCGAGCGTCCTCGCGAGCGCCCCGTACCTCATCGGCTCTCGCATCAGGAGTTTGATCATCGCGAGATGGAGGAAACGTCGCCTCGTGGGCACGGCCATCATCGGAGAGCCCAAGCCCACTGCCAGTTCGATGTCTAGCATAGAGACGTTATGAGCTCTATTCCAGTCTATGAGCCGGCTCTCCCCCCGCTTAATCAAGTTCCTGGCGTCCCTCGACAGGGTGGAGAATGTGCCGGAGAGCGGGCGGTCGAGGAACAAGATTCTCGACCTTTCGCAGGCCCTCAGCCCGAGGTACAGCTCGCCCAGCGTCATGAACGAGTTGGGTACTCGCTCCATGGAGTGTTCGAGCTCTATGTCCAACTCCGGCTCGCGATTGAAGACAGTCCCCAGGTCTTCCGCCCACAGCGGAATGGCCGCCGAAGCCGAGAGCCTCTCGTCCCTATGCGCAGAAGCCAGGTCGAACCGCAGATGCTTCCCCACGGAGAACGGGCAGCTGTATGCTGTGGCGTTTGAGTAGAACAGCATCATCTGCAACCTCTCGTCGAAGTCCATCGAGCCGTCGATTCCGGTGGCGATGAATTCGCCTTCGCCGAAGAAACTGCGGGCGAACTCCTCTGCGGCGGATGGGTCCACCGTGACAACGAGGCGCGCAAGGTCGGACCTCCCCCTGAACCCGTTTGCCCTCAGCTCGAACCTGGAGACAAGGTCTCTCGTCTGCTTGGAAAGTTCCTCCGCTATCCTCGCGGACATCTGCCCCGCGTTGTTAGTCAGTGCCAGTTAATAGCCCCAGTCGTTGGGAAAAATGCTGACCGCCAGAATGTGTTAATAGGCGGAGGGCTGGCTGGCAATCCGTGAGATTCAAGCTCGAGCACGCCCTGCCGAGGAGGCTGAGGTACGCAAAGGTCTACCTCGAAGCTGGCTCGGCTTCCATGTTCTTCTCCCTTGACGGAACACGCGCCGACTGGCGCGCAAGCATCGGCCGCAAGCCCGCCGGACTGCAGATGACCGACCGCGAGTATTCTCGGCTGAGGGCGTCTGCTCCTGCTGCTGAGGCTGTCGCAGACGACGGGAGGATGTTCGTGGTGAGGAGCACGTCGGGCCGTCAGGAGACCTGGCTCAGGCCACGATGGACACTCCTGCGGAACGAAGACCCCAAGCGTCATGGCGACGCGCCCGACCGGTAGGGGACTGACCACTTATCACAACCCTGTCAAATCGCGGAGAATTGCAAACACAGTTTAAATTTGAACGCGATATCTTGACGGTCGGATGGAGAGCGTAGTGGTGCTTCCGGCAAACGGCCTGGAGGCCGCTGTGCAGATCATTGACATGGCCGAGACCAAGGGAGTCAGACTCAGACTCCTAGGTGGCCTTGCTTTCAAGAGTCTCTGCCCCAGCGCCAACGACTCCCACTACTTCCGGGAGAACAAGGACATCGACTTGATGGGGAAGCGGGAGAACACGAAGGAGATCATGAAAACCATGGAAACGCTTGGTTACAAACCCCGCGACGTCTTCAACAAACTCAACATGGGGCAGCGCCTGATATACTATGACCTTGGCAACAGACGAAGGGTGGACATATTCCTCGACGAGTTCGTCATGTGCCACAGGTTCAACTTCAAGGAGAGTATTCTCGAAGGAACCCGCACGCTTCCGGTGACGCAGTTGGTGATGACAAAGCTGCAGGTCGTCGAGAAGACCGACAAGGAGTATTTGGACCTGCTCGCCGTCTTCAGGGACTTTCCAGTCACCGAAGGCCCCGACGGAATTAGGGGAGACGAGATAGCGGAGCTCTGCTCGAAGGACTGGGGGTTGTACACGACTTTCCGCAAGAGCCTCGAGGCGACCTCGGCGAGGGCCCAGCTTCTAGACGGCGGGGAGCGTAACCTGATACTGCCACGAATCCAGAGACTGCTTGGCATGATGGAGTCTCGCCCTAAGAGTCTCTCCTGGAAGATGAGGGCGAGGATCGGGGAGAAGGCTCGTTGGTACGACCTGCCCGATTCTGACAGCGACGCCGTCTTCGGCTAGGGTTTCCTGATTCGCAGCACCGCTCCGCCTTCCCTGCCGATGGCGTAGTAGGCCCTCTCGTCAGACACGCGGACCTTCGTCCCTAGCGCTCCGACCACCATCCTCGCCAGCGTGTGGGATTTGTCCTCGATAATGACGAACACTTCGTTGCCCTTCCTGGCGCCGATCCTCTTGGCCATCTCCGAGGTCAGGAAGATTCCTTCTCCTTCGGGGTCGAAGTCAATCGCCAACTTCTGGTTTTCATAGGTGGTGGTCCCCACGAAGCCCTTCTCCGTGAAGGAGGTGACGTCCACCACAAACAGAATCTCCCCGCCCTCGGCGCTGGTCATGAACCGTCAGCTACTCTTCTGGCTCGTCTTCTGATCCGTCTTCGTCCTCGTCCAGCTGCACTTCGTCTTCCACGACTGCCTCCCCATGTTCTCCTGCCAGGTCCTCTATCGGATACCAGTGCTTCTTCCCGTCGAGGGCTGGCATCTCGACTTCGCAAAAGCCGGCAAGGGTGGTCCCGGTCATGACGCCGACCCTGCTGCCGTCGTCGGGGAGGGAGACCTTGTTCACTGCGACTGATTCATCTCCGAAAACGGCTTCTCGCCTGGCGTTGACTTTGACCTTAAACCCCTTTGACGGCTTGACTTCCAAGCGGTTCATCGGCGTCTCTCGGGTTACTTAAGTTCTAAGAGCTCCAACTTCCCCTCGGAACTCTCTTGGCCCTCTTTGTCTGCCGGTTCCCCACACCCGCCAGATAGCCAGCGCCAAGACTGGCTGCGACCAAGATAGCTAGGACCAGCGCGACGACTGCGCACCTCATCCCAAGTCGAGAGTTCAGCAGAGAGGTGACTATTGAAGCTATCAGAAAGAGAGTCGCAGGGCCGCGTCCTGGCTCCCAATCGGGTAGGCTAATTAACAAGCGTGGAATCGAACGACCAGTGCCTAGGCTCCTCAATGACAGCGAAGTGAGTGCGCGGCTCGCGAGACTCAAGGGGTGGAAGAGGGAGGGTCAATTCATAACGAAGTCCTTCGCATTCGAGACCTTCATGGATGGGATGCGATTCCTTGACAGAACCGCTGAGGTCGCCGAGAAGCAGGAGCACCATCCTGACATCCACGTGAGGTACACGGAGGTCACTCTCTCGATCCAGACCCACTCGGAGGGAGGTCTAACGGAGCGGGACTTCGACCTCGCGAAGGCGATCGACGGGATAGCCTCCTAGGGCGGCCCCTTTCATTCGTCTTATGGAAGACTTATAGCCCATCGGTATACAACCCGCCAGCGACAACCTATGTCCGCACAGGCTATTCCAGCTATGACGTCATCGGGGCAGCCCGTCTTGATTCTGAAGGAGGGGTCAAGCCAGAACAGGGGCAGAGAAGCCCAGAGGAACAACATCACCGCGGCGAAGCTCATCGCCGAAATTGTGAGGTCCTCACTGGGTCCCAGGGGTATGGACAAGATGCTGGTCGACTCACTGGGAGACGTGACGATTACCAACGACGGCGCGACGATGCTGAAGGAAATCGACGTGCAGCACCCGGCAGCAAAGATGCTGGTCGAAGTCTCCAAGACCACGGACAACGAAGTGGGCGACGGGACCACCTCAGCGGTGGTGCTCGCAGGCGCGCTGCTCGAGAAAGCCGAGGAGCTGCTCGACAAGAACGTGCACCCCACGGTAATCGTGGACGGCTATTCCAAGGCTGCCCGCAAGGCGGCTGAAGCTCTCGAAGCCATAGCCGAGAAGGTCTCGCCAGACGACAGAGACGCGCTCGTGAAGGTCGCCAAGACCAGCATGCAGACCAAGCTGGTCTCAAGGGAGGCGGCCGAGCTCGCTGAGCTCGTCGTGGGTGCCACCCTCGCTGTGGCGGAAAAGAACGAGAAGGGTCTCAGGGTGGACATCGACAACGTGAAGGTCGAGAAGAAACCTGGCGGCTCGCTGAAAGACACCAAGCTCATTCAGGGAATCGTCCTGGACAAGGAGGTCGTGCACTCGGGGATGCCCAAGCGCATCGAGAAGGCGCAGATAGCGCTCATCAGCGCGCCGTTCGAGATCGAGAAGACAGAGTTCGACGCCAAGCTCAACATCAACGACCCATCCATGATGAAGAAGTTCCTCGACGAGGAGACGAAGATCCTCAAGGGGATGGTCGACAAGATGTCTCAGGTCGGAGCCACTGTGGTCATCTGCCAGAAGGGAATGGACGACATCGCCCAACACTATCTCGCGAAGGCTGGAATCCTCGCAGTCAGGAGGGCAAAGGAGAGCGACATGACGAAGCTTTCAAGGGCCACCGGCGCCAGGGTCGTGAACAACTTCGAGGACCTGTCCTCCGACGACCTAGGCTATGCGGCCCTTGTCGAGGAAAGGAAGATCGAGGAGGATCGCTGGGTCTTCGTAGAGGGGTGCAAGAACCCCAAGGCGGTCACAGTCCTGATCAGGGGCGGGACACAGAGGATAGTTGACGAAGGAGAACGCTCCCTCCATGACGCGCTCATGGTTACGAAGGACGTGATTGAGAGGCCAGCCATCGTCGCGGGGGGCGGAGCCGCGGAGGCCGAGGCCGCCTACCAGGTCCTCAAGTGGGCCGAGAAGCTCTCGGGACGAGAACAGCTCGCGGCGCAGAAATTCGCCGAGGCCCTCGAGTCGATCCCCATAGCCCTCGCCGAGAACGCAGGCCTCGACCCCATCGACGCGCAGGTCGAGTTCAGGGCGAAGCACGCAGAGAACGGGAAGTGGTTCGGCATCGAGGCGGCTGACGGCAAGGTCAAGGACATGTACCAGAGACAGGTCCTGGAGCCGTTGGCCGTGAAGATGCAGATCATCAGGTCCGCCACCGAGGCAGCCTCCATGATACTCCGAATCGACGACGTCATCGCCGCGGGAAAGACGAGGGCCCCGCCGACTCCTCCGGGAGGGGGCGGCATGGGCGGCGAAGGCGCCGGAGAGTTCGACTAGGCGCACGAGGCCCGCGGCCCGCCGCGTGCAACCCTCTCTTTTCCTTCCAAAGCTTAATACCGCGAACTAGCTCGCTAGAACTTGATGCAGGCCGAACGGCGCAAGGTCATGGCAGCGAAGATCCTGCAGGCTGCCTCAGACCTCTTCTCAGAGAAGGGGTACGCCAACGTCTCCATCCGCGACATCTGTCGCGTCACCAAGACAACTGCCCCTGTCATCTACTACTACTTCGGAAGCAAGAAGGAGCTCTTTGACGCCGTCGCGCGGAAGCAGATATCCATGGACGACTTCATCAAAGAGCTGTCGCGCATCTCAGAGGCCGGCGACCCCAAGAAGGGGATAAGCTCCTTCATTGCGCAGTACCTTTCATCGTTCCCCGAGCGCTCGTTTCACCCGGGCCTTTACCTCCGCGACTCGGCCAGCCTCGACAGGCAGAGTGCCGAGATGGCCGACAGAGACCTCGAGAGGATCCGAGGGATGGCGGTCGGAATCATAAAGAGGGGAATGGAAGCGGGGCAGTTTCGGAAGTCGGACCCGGTGGCCGCCGCCGACTGCCTCTTGGGCATGCTGAACAGGGTCATCTTCCAGCACATCCACTTTTCCAAGACGTCGGACAGGGACGCCTACAGGAGGTTCGTCACCGACTTCTTCTTCAGGGCGATGGAAGCCCGTCCCTAGTCGAACTGCGAAATCGTATTCTACTTGAGTTTCGCAGCGTACTCCTTCAGCATCCTGTTGTAGATGCTTCTGGGCGGGAACCCGATGCTGCAGAGGTAGGTCGAGAACCTCACCTTCTTCCTAGGGTCCTTTATGCCCCGCTCAATCTTGCGTATGTCTTGGGCCACCACTGCGTAGGAGGTGGCATACCCCGGGAAGATCCCCTCGTGCGCAGGAAAGAGCTGGAAGTACATGCTGCTTCTCTGGACGCCCGTGTGTTCGTGGGCCCAGTCGAGGAACTCCAGGAGGTCCTTCTTGCCGGTGTTGACCCAGACGTCTCCCACGACACGGAGGAACCTGATCAGCCTCCACTTCCTCGTCATGAACTCGATTTCGAGGTTGATCTGCCTGAGTCCGCCGTACTTCTCCAGCACTCGGACGTAGTCCCTCTCGGCCTTGGTAAGCTTCTTCTTGGCCTCGAGGGCCTTGGACGCCTCGAAGAACTCCAGCTCTCTGTTGAGGGAGAGCCCTTCCGAAATGGGCCCGCCCAGGGCGGACATGGGGGCGAGCTGGAGCGGCGGGACCTTTCCCATGAAGCCAAGCGCACTATTGGAGTGGTGGACGCAGTGGCCGTATTCCTCGTGCACGAGAAGGTTGATCATTGCCGCCACAGACTTGTCGGGGTCCCTCTTGGGGTCCGTCGTCTGGAAGAAGTACTGGAAGGGCTTCTTCGTGAAGGTGTCGAAGAACTGTGCAGCCCCTGACGGCGTCGTGCCTGTCAAGTAGGACGGTGTCTCGATCAGTTTCGTGTTGTACTTCGGGTTGATGGCGCAGACGTCCTCGCTCGTGAATTCCTGGAGGACCCTGCGAATCTCTAGGGCGACCTTTACGAGCTTCTTGGGCTCCAGCTTCGTCCTCGCATTTATCTTGGCCTCGACCTCCTCGGGGACAGGCTCGCAGCCAAACATCTTAGCGAGCCTTTCCGTTACTCGGACGAACCGCGGGAGCTCGTCGTCTATCCATGAGATCGCCTTCTTCTCGAGTTCCGCAGGAGACTCCGTGTAGTCGAGGCCGGCCTTGAGGGCCCTGGGATAGAATTTCTGCCTCTTCAGGTCGAAACCCTGCTTCCTGAATATCTTCTCGACGTTCGGGAATTCTCCTTTCCCCCAGCCTTCCAGCTCGAAAAGCCTAACGTAGTCTGTAACCTTCTCCTTGAGGTCATCGCAGGCAGCCTTGACGGCGGAGCTTTTCGTCTGCCTTTTCACCGAGTCGAGTATGTCCAGGACCCCCTCCAGCCTGTAGAGGGTGAGCGCCTTCACGGCGACCGGAACCGACCTCCGCGCAAACCGCTTCTTGCAGGCGGCCACGTCCCTGGCTGCGTAGTCGAGGAGCGACAGCATGTGGGCGTCGATGACCCCCTCCTTTGCGAGGTGCGCGAAGATAGCGCTCACAATCTCGTCCATCACCGGCTCCGGCTCGTCGAAGAGTAGGCCGGCCTCGACCGAATCGAGAATCTTCCTCTGAGTCTCTGTCTCCGCCTTCGACCGGAGCGTTCGGGCCTTCTGAAGCGCAGCCCTGATGTTCTCCTCGGACGCTATGAACAGCTTCCCCGCGTACTCGTTGAACCCGACGAGGTACGACCCGTATGGGTTCGACTCCTTCAAGAAATCTATGATCTGCGCATCCATAGAGGCCTTGGCCATGGCGCGAAGGCCGCGCCTTCGGTTATTTCAGTTCGCCGCGTCCAGGGGCTGGAACTTCTCCACGGTCTCTCCAAGCTCCCTCGCGAGGCTCTTCTGCCATCCTGTGAAGCCCTCCGGGGACTCAGGGTAGCCGAGATTGATCTCGACGAGGGCGGCGCTCTTCTTCACCGTGTACCTGAGCCCCCTGGCTAGAGGCAGCTGCGCCAGAACCCGGAACCACATGGCCGGGTTCATGAGCCTGGCTCTGTTGAACGACGGGTGCTTCCGCTCCGTTATCGAGTTGACGTCCTCCTCGGAGAGGAAGTGCTTCATGCCGTAGTTGATCTGGTCGTTGGTGACGGTCTGCAGGTAGCGCCTAAGAACCTCGAAGCTGGCCATCGGATAGCCGTGGGTCCTCATGTACTCGGCGTTGTACTTCCATAGGAAACTCTCTCCCGTGTCCCCGGCCTCGATGGATTCGGCGACGACCTTCCCGAGAATGCTCCCGCCGTAGATCGACGGGCTTATGCCTCCCGCGTCGATGGGCCTGGGCATCCAGGCTGCGTCCCCCACGACGGCAAAACCGTTGGCAACCATGCAATCGTTGTGGCGTCTCACCGGGACCTGCCAGTTCCCCTTCGTGTTCCCCAGGTCGGCGTCGGTCTGGGGCTGCCTCGGATTCCTGATGACCGGGTTGTCTGCGACGTACTTGTCGATGAGGCTCTGCAGGTTGTCGTTGAGCTTGAACCTCCTGTTCCTCCTTTCGAGGCCAGATTTGGACACGCCGAGTCCTATGTTCGTCTTTGTCTTTCCCTTCGGGAAGACCCAGCCGTATCCTGCCGGCGCGATGAACTGGTCGAGGTGGATGATGCAGTAGTCGGGATCGAAGTACTCCCTCGCCTCCTTGCCGGGATCGAACTCGAGGATGTACCTCCCGGTCACGACGACGTCGTCCGCGTCGATCTCCTTCTCGATCTTCGACTGGATTGGGATTGAACGCCTGAGCACCGAGGAGGCGCCAGTGGCGTCGATGACCATCTTCGCGGAGACGCGGAATGGAGAGCGGTCAGATCTCCTCCCCGCGACTCCTGTGATTCGGCCCCCCTCGGAAAGGAGGGCCTCGGCGGTCGCGTTGAACATGAACTCGGTCCCGACCTTCCTGGCGTCCTCCACCTGCCTCCTAGGGGCCAACTTCCTGTTGAAGATGAAACCCTCTCCCTCGAAGAGGACCTTCGTCTTCCTGTCGGGAGAGTAGACGTAGACTCCCTTGACGGGGTGCTCCAGCTCGGGGGAGCCGTACCTGACCCCGACGTGCTCGGCCAGGTAGTCGAGGCTCCTCTTGCTCGTCGCGTCGCCGCAGGTCCACCCGTTATGGGTCTTCCTGCCTGGCTCGTTCTCAGCATTCCGGTCGACGACGAGGACCCTCGCCTTGCCCTTTGAGTGGTGACCGATGGAAGCGGCGGTAATCAAGCCGGACATGCCGCCTCCGGCGATGACTACGTCGTAGTCTTTCATCGACATTAGTAGGATTCGCTACTAAAATGCTATATAAGAGGGTTTCTGCGCATCGCCCGATTGGACGTCCGCGCCCTCGTCGAGCAATTGAAGAGTCTGGGACTGACCAGCTACGAGGCGAAGTGCTACGTTTCCCTCGTCAGGCTGGGGCCTGCGACTCCGCGCGCCGTAGCATCAGACGCCTCCATCCCGTACCCCAGCGCCTACGGAGCCCTCCGGACACTGGCGAGGAACAACTGGGCCGAAGTCGTCATGAAGAAACCGGCGACGTACAGGGCAAGGAAGCCTGCGTCCGTGAGGGCGACGGTCGCTGCGATGGTCGGGAGCACGTTCGATGAGCTTGAGCGGATGTACAGCCCGCAGCCGACAGCGGAGGCCCAGCTTGTATACACCATCCGGGGTCGCGAGAAGGTCCTTGCAAAGATCTACGAACTCGTCGAAGGGGCGAGGGAGAGCATCATCTTGGTGGCGCCGACGATGGGACTGGAGGAGGCTTCGCTGCTCGAGTCGCTGGAGCGCGCGATCGCCAGGGGGGTGGAGATAAGGGCAGTGGGGGACGATGGGGCGGGAGGAATACTCCCTCCCGGGACTGAGATCAGGACGGGCACCCTCGTGGCCGTGGACCTGCTGGTGGACGACAAGACCGCCCTGATTTCGCTACCTGACTATTCGGCGTGTGGATGGATAGACAGCCCTGCAGTGGCCAGCCACTTCAAGCAGTTCCTCGAGCTGCTATGGAACACGTCCTCGCCCGCCTAGGCAGAGAAGACCCTAGCCAAGAAATACGGGGGCCGTCCGGCTCTGCGCCGAAGGGCCCGTTGCGTTCTATTCGCTTGTGAAGATGGACTGCCCCGTCGTGTTGGGGACCTCGGGGAGCGATTCGCTCATCCTCTTCTCGGCTATGGCCGACGCTTCTGCGAGTATCTTGTCCGCTTCCTCACTGTTCTCGGCCTGGTAGAACGACGTGCCAGTTATCTGGCCGACGTC
>Ga0187780_10001791_pt1 | contig 16190 bp, 20 predicted proteins | sample 1015_Q2_SP10_20__FD_132429 | JGI IMG/M metagenome (GOLD analysis project Ga0187780, IMG submission 132429) | Tropical peat soil microbial communities from peatlands in Department of Meta, Colombia - 1015_Q2_SP10_20_MG | ecosystem: Environmental > Terrestrial > Soil > Wetlands > Peat | place... | reverse complement strand
TTCTATAAGATTGTTACTTTTGAGATTATAAATTTAAAGACAGAAGTTGATTACAATGGAAGGTGCGAGACTCTTGTGGGAATAGCGGGAAGGCTGAGACCCCGCAGGAGCGATAGCGACGAGGAGGCTAAAGCATCGCCCCACGGAAAGGGAGCAACCTGGAGTTGTAATCAACTAACGTATTCTAAAATAGTAACAATGTTTACGAAAACAGCCTTTATAAAAGATCAGTATAGTGTGTTATACTTAATTTATATGTAGAAAATGATTTTCTACTAATAATATAGTTTTAATTAGAATCAACTATTCAATGAAAGTAATGAAAAGAGATAGAATGTTATTTGTGGCATTTTCTTTCTAAAAAGACGTAAAATAATAGAAGACTAGTAGATAGGGAGAGAGAGACATGGCGCTAATAGCAATTGATATGGACGGAACTTTAATTAGTAATGAAAATATTATAACGAAGGAAAATGTAGAAAGCATAAAAGCGGCACAAAGCGAAGGAATACATGTAGTGATCTCTACTGGTAGATTGTATGATAGTGCAAAAGAAACACTTGATGAAGTAGGAATTAATTGTCCAATTATTAGTTTAAATGGTTCGAAAATATGTGATCAAGATGGAAATGTCATTTTAAATAAAACAATGGATAAAGATGTGTTTGCTAGAGTGTTAGCGGAGTGCGAACGGGAAAATAATACATTTATTATTAGTACAAATAAAGGTTCGTATACAAAAAATAGAGACGAATTATACGAAGAGTTTTTTACGGATAAACAAACAAAGAAACTAAAAAAGCTTACAACTACGTTAAAAAATATACAAAACTATCATTCTGTTGAAGATTTTACATTGCTTGATGTTTACAAAATATTATTTTTATCGAATGATCAGGCAACAATTAATAGATTAAGAAATAAATTATCGAGAGAAGAAAAAGTATTAGTCACTTCATCCCATTCAAATAACTTAGAAATAAATGCAGCAGGTATAAGTAAAGGAGCAGCGTTACTTCATTTAGCACCTATTTTAGGAGTAGATTTGCAACAAAGTATGGCGATTGGTGATAGCTTTAATGATGTATCAATGTTTAATCGAGTTGGATTTCCAGTAGCAATGGGGAATGCGACTGATGAATTAAAGCAGCATTGTGTATTTACGACTAAAACGAACAATGAATCAGGAGTAGCGCATGCTATTTATCATTTCATGAATTTGAAGAAGAAGATTTCAAACTAAGCAAATAGGATAATAGAAAAGCTGTCTCAATCTGTGTTATTTGCACAGAAGAGACAGCTTTTCTTTATCAGTTTATAGAGATAATATGCTGAAATTTACCTATTGGTATGAACTAAGTTTGCAATTAATACGTATCGTTGTGGTGCAGGTCCAATATATCGAAATGGATAACAAGTACTAACAGTCAAGGTTGCTCTTGGTTTTGGAACGATAACTGTTCGATCATCTTTATCCACGATTCGAATCTTACGAACTTTATACGTAAAGGTTCCTGCAGATGTAGAAACTATTAATTTATCATCAATTTTAACTTCTCCTAAATGACGGAAAATCGTATCACGATGACCGGCAAGAACACTATTATCGTTTTCACCAGGTAAGACAGATTTTGCATAATGACCAATTCCTTGTTCAAGCTCGTCCTCATCAGTTCCTTCATAAATAGGTAACGTAGAATGAATTGTAGGAATTTCTAATGTTCCTATTTGTTCCCCAACTTTTGGTTGACGGGAGTATAAAGATACTTGCTTATCTGTTAACTTTTTGGTTGCCTGCTCATCTAGTTGATGATGCCATTTATCGTCAGTTTGTTTATAAATTATATAGGCTTTTGCCATCTTATAAACATTCGTAGAAGTTAGATAAAATCCAAATAAAAAAAGAAGAAGAATGAGACCAGAATAAAATAATTTCTTTTTCATACTTTTAACGAGTCGTAAACATTTTTTTACGTAAAACGACTGAACCCAGCATGATTAAAAGACCAAGAATGCTCCAATCTAAATAATGGCCAGCTGTTTTTGGAAGTTTTCCGCCATTTTCTGTTTTTGATACAAATGCAGTTGGTTTTGCTACTATTTTAGTTGTTTCTTTTGCAATGTCGTTATAAAATCCGTCTTTAAATAGATCATCTGAAAGAGTAGCATCTAAAAGAAGTGTACCGTCAGCACTATAGATCTCAACAATAAACTTTTGGTTGTCTAACGAATCCATTGATAGAAAATCCTTTAAACTTAAATGTGTTTTAGTACCGTTTACATCTGTATAAACTTTAACATCGATTTTTAAAAGTGATTGTAACTCTTTTACAGTATGTGCAATTTGAGCAAGCATTTCCGGTGTTAAATCCTTAGTATCACTTACTTCAGTTAAGTTTTGTGATTGTTCCATAAGAGCTTCTAATTTCGATTGAATACTAGGATCTTGCTCTGTTACTTTTGTAAGGTATTCTGACAAGTTATTCAATTCTGTTTCAGTTACGCCAATTTTAGAGAAAATGTCAGAAAGGTCATTTGGAGAAAAAGCGCCAGTATCAGATTGATCTAAATTAATAATGTCCTCAACGTCAGATACAAAATAGAAAGTACCTAACAAAGTGTCCCCTTTTTCCATTTCGCCGTTTTCAATGGCAAGCTTAGTTACTTCTTGCTCAGTCATGTGATATTTAGCTAACAATGTTTTTAAGGTTTGAGGTGTTAGTGGGTCACCTAAAGTTTCCTTTAATTCTTTTACTGAATTAAAATCATCAAGTGTTTCATCGTAATTATAAGATAAATAATCCTCTAACTCGCTTTGAGTCATTGAAATACTTTTTAAGTAAGCACTCAACTCCAATTTGTTTGGTGCAGCTTGAGCAGTAAGACTAGGTGTTAAAATTGCAGCTGATAAGATAAATGATACTGCTAGTTTTTTCATGATGTTTCCCCCTATGTATCTTAGTTTGTATATTCAATACATTACATTGATGTAATGTGAAGAATCGAAATTAATTTAATGAAGATAATCTAGTATTCAGAATTTTGAACGTGAAAATAATGGCCAATTAAAAACGAGGATGTGAAATAAGCTTTTTAGCTAATACACAGAGATCCTCGTTAAAAATATTCATCTATAGGCAATGAAAATTGATTCATAATAAAAGTTCACATCAAGCCTACTAATCTATAAGAATACGAAGCTTAAATGTAAATACTTCCAACACCATTAGGGAAAATTATACTACAAGAAGAATTTAGATGGAAAGAAAAATTAAAGGGAAATTAAAGGGAAATTAAAATTTCATCCGATTTTTATAGTATGTTCTGATGTTTTTTTAGAGTCTTCTATTCAAAAATGTAAACTTAATAACTTTTGATTATTGAAGGGGATTTTTCAGAAAAAATGAAATTATGTTAGAATAAGTGTAGAGGACAAAGAAAACAGGATGAGGAGAAGGTAAAGTGATTCGAATTGCAAAAAAAGAAGAGGCAAATCAAATTGCACCATTAATAATGCAGGCTATTGATGAAATAGCATTGATGTTAACAGGAACAAACACTTATGAACAAGCATATCCAATAATCGAGTCATATGTTGCTTCGGAATGTAATCGATTAGGTTACCAAAATTGCATAGTGAAAGAAACAGAAGGGAAAATAGCTGGAGTAATAATTGGTTATTTTATAAAAGATTTACCCATTTTAGATGAAAAAATGTTAGAAACCATAAAAGCAAATTCTAGAAATTCTGGGGTATTGGTTGAAAAAGAAGCAGAAGATAATGATTATTATATTGATACGGTATCTGTAAATAGTGATTACCAAGGAACTGGGATTGGTACTGAATTACTTAAAGGGTTAATTGATTATGCAATAAAAATCGGAGCTAATCGCATTACTTTAAATGTTGATCAAGCGAAACCTGCCGTTCGTAGACTATATGAACGAATTGGTTTTGAGTTTGAAAAAGAACGTTTGATTATGGGACACTCGTATGATTATTTAGTTTATAAAAAGAAAAACAGTGTAAAAAATGAATATAAAACTGCTGAAGTATAATAAAAAGGAGATAAATTTATCAAGACAACTAAAGGGTTTATAGGAAAAAGAAGGATATTATAGTGTTTTATAGAATTAACATTTAGATAAATTTAGTTTGGAGGGAAGCAACCTTATGAAGTTAACAATTATTAATGGTGTGCGAACTAATAATTTTAATGATAATCTTTTGATGCAAAAGATCACGGGATTGTGGAAGGAGGCTTCTAATCGTTTAACTAATCAAGATAGTATTATCTACGGTGTCTATCATGATTACGAGAGTGACTATAAAGGTGATTATACATTAAGCATTGCTACAGAAGATAAAAAAAGCGAACCTTCACTGGAAATACCGAATAACGCAAAATATGAAATCTTCAATGTGGACACAGCAGAAGAACAAGGGATTATAAACACTTGGAAAAAGATATGGGAACGTGAGAATTCAGGGACTTTGAATAGAGCATACACATACGATTTTGAGAAATATTATCGCAATGGAGAAATTGAGATTTACATAGCAATTAAATAATTCAAAGGGTTATTTGTTTACTATGGTCTCATATTGAACAAAGTATCCTCTTCTAATTATAGTATGTTTAAAGATTCTGCTCCTTTTTTAACGGACATTTAATAAAACATTTTATCAACTATTTTCGAACATGACTATTTCTTTCAATATAATATATCGCTTGTTCAGCTCCGAATCTCATGATTTTTTTATCTAATTGCATTCCTAATTTTTCCAATAAACGTCTAGATGGTATGTTTAATATTTGTGTCTCTGCAATTAAAATTGAAAGGTTTAATGTCGTAAATGCAAAATGAATGACGGAATCAACTGCTTCAGTAGCAAAACCATTTCCCCACCATTTTGGTAAAAGTTGATACGAAACTTCAGTGCAAGTACCATCATGGCTTGGATGAAGAGAAATCAATCCGATAAATTCATTATTGCTCTTCTCTCGGACTACCCAATTGAATGTATCTTCTTTCGCATTAAGCATATCTGAAAAATTGACTTCGAATGATTTCTTATCAATAATTCCTCCAAGATATTTTCTAACTTCACTATTAAAGTATAGTTTTTCTATATCGTTAAAATCAGATTCTTGTAATCGAACAAGTAAACATCTATTTGTTTTAATCATAAAACCATTCCTTAAAATACAAATTTTAGTTTGAATCTATCATACATTATATATTTTGAAAATAAATAAAATTAATTTAACCAAAGTAATCGGTTTAAATTAATTGCAAATGTCGTACATTAAATCAGGGGTAATGAACGATTGTGATAAGGCATATTAGATGCAATCTACTTTTCTTTTCGATAAGATAAAAATTAAGGAGGGATTGACGAATGAATACGTTTATTTTCAAAAATCCAGTAGAATTAATATTTGGGAAAGACACTGTTTCAAAATTAGCAGATAAAGTTAAGTTATACGGAAACAATGTATTACTTGTATACGGTGGCGGAAGCATTAAAACTAATGGTCTATATGATCAAGTTACAGGGATTTTAAAAGAAGCAGGTAAAAATGTATTTGAAGTAAGTGGGGTAGAACCAAATCCACGATTAACTACTGTACATAAAGGTGTAAAGATTTGTAAAGAGGAAAACATTGATTTTATCTTAGCAGTTGGTGGCGGTTCTGTTATAGATTGTACAAAAGCAATTGCAGTAGGTGCGAAATTTGATGGAGACATGTGGGATGTTATTACTAAAAAAGCTGTTCCGACAGACGCACTTCCATTTGGAACAATCTTAACTCTTGCAGCAACAGGTTCAGAAATGAATGCAGGTTCTGTTATTACAAACTGGGAAACAAATGAAAAACTAGGCTGGGGATCGCCTTTTTCTTTTCCGCAATTTTCAATTTTAGATCCGCAAAATACATTTACAGTTCCGAAAAATCAAACAATCTATGGTTCTGTAGATATCATGTCTCATGTTATTGAGGATTACTTCCATCACGGAACAAATACAAAAGTTCAAGACCGTTTTTGTGAAAGTGTTTTAAAAACGGTTATTGAAACAATTCCAACAGTGTTAGAAAATCCTGAGGATTTCGATGGACGTGAAACATTAATGTATAGTGGTACAATGGCATTAAATGGTTTTCTTCGTATGGGAACTCTAGGAGATTGGGCAACTCATAATATTGAGCATGCCGTTTCAGCTGTAACGGATATTCCTCACGGTGGTGGATTAGCAATCATTTTCCCTAACTGGATGAAACACGTTATGCATGAAAACCTAGACCGCTTCTGTCAATTTGCAAAAAATGTTTTTGATATTGAACAGGGAACAAAAACAAAAGAAGAGTGGGCACTATCAGGAGTTAATGCTCTTCGTGAATATTGGAACTCGATAGGAGCACCAAGTCGTTTAAGTGATTTTGGTATCACAAAAGATCAACTTCCAGAAATGGCTGAAAAAACAGTTCGATTCGGGAATTTTGGTAGATTTATGGAGTTAAAGAAAGAGGATGCTCTGAAAATACTAGAAGCATCATTATAATAGAGAATGTAACAGGACAAGAGCAACCACCTTGTCCTGTTTTTATTTGTAGAAAAAAACTGCTTTGACTTATTAAGGAATAATCGTTAGAAGGAAAATCTAAAATTACCTCGAAACAAATAATAATCTTAATAAAAATAGCAATCAAAATTAGAGAGCTGTTGTTGAAATAATGGAGGTAATGAATCATGTTAATGTTTTTTCAATACAATTGGGAAGTAAGAGATGAGTGGTTTGAATGGTGCAAACAATTATCAGGCGAGGAGTTATTGTCAAAAAGAATAGGTGGAGTAGGGAATATCCTGCATACACTCTTACATATTGTTGATGTAGAATATAGCTGGATTCGTGCCATTCAAAATAATGAAGATTATGTGATAAATTTTGATGAGTATACGACTATTGAAAAAGTAAAAGAACTTTCCGACCTAAACAGAAGAGAGATTGAAGAATACTTACTAACATGGTCAGGTGAATCTGAAAATGAAATCACATTAGTGCCATGGAGTGGTGAACAATTCACTAAAGGTAAAATAGTACGTCATGTAATTGCTCATGAAATTCACCATATTGGTCAATTGTCTGTATGGGCCAGAGAGTTAAATCGAACGCCAGTATCTGCAAGCTTAATTGACCGTGGTTTATCAATAAAATAAAGATTTAATTTATAATGCAACACCAATGTTGAGATATAATATACTTTAATTTGTAACTTTAAAGACAGAAGTTGATTATAACGGAAGGTGCGAGACTCCTGTGGGAATGGCGAGGAGGCTCAGCTCACGCCCCACGGAAAGGGAGTAACCTGGAGTTATAATCAACTAAAGCATTTTAAAATAGCAACAATGTATACGAAAACAGCCTTAAAATTCTAATAAGACTGCTGAATCTATTAGCTCACCTAAAAAGTCATTAGTTTTCCAATCTTTCACTTCCCCTAAAGGATTACATATAACTGTTGAATTGATAAAATCAGAAACAATACCAAATCGATTGTGAGTATGACCGAAAATTGTATATTTAATCTGGTCGTATTGTTCGATAAAATCTCCTATTCTACTAGATCCCAAAAATCCAGTGAAAAAATTCCACTTCTCATCATTTTCTTTAAAGACTGTGAAATGTTTCCAAGGCACAAAATGATTACAAAAGATTATCTGATAGTCGCGGATCTTTTCAAATTGCTCTCTCCATTGCGATAAAAAATAATTTGTTGTCTGTCGGTCAGAGAAAGGGAAATTTAAGTGTTTTTCATCACACCACAAACGTCTCTTTTGATTCTCATAAACTGAAAGATTGTAAGTAGGGGTACCAAGTGAATAATCGAACCAACCTGCATCACCAACTAATACAAATTCACTGTTTAAAGGTATAATTTCATTCGAAATACAGCAAGGATGATTTTTTAAAGAAAAATATGCTTTCCAGAAACTCTCTTTACCTGCATATAGATCGTGATTACCTGGAATAAAATATATTTTTTTATTTACTTGGACAGTCAATTTATTAAGAATAGAAATGGAATTATGATAGCCAGTTGAAATGTCACCAGAGATTAAGACTGCATCTGCTTCAAATTCATTTAAGAAAGATATGAATTCAGGGAGTAACTCTTTATTTAACGAGTGGGAATTACGATCAATATGAATATCGCTTAAACATAGTAGTTTCATCAATACCTCCAATAATGAAAAACTAGCTTCCGAAAGAAGAAGCTAGATTCTAGTACTAATATTAATTTGCTTTAAAAATTGTTTAACAGCTTCATAATATTGTTGTTTGTTTAGGTTTAAGCTCATAGCATGGCCACCAAGCTCAGCAAGAAATAATTTTTTAAATCCCTTTCTTTTTGTTTTAAACAAAGTGACTGTATCTGTATAAGGGATATATAAGTCAGGTTTACTATGAATAAAGAGAATCGGTTTTTGAATCGACCGAACTGCATCAATTGGGGAAATATCATTAATAACATACTGATCACGAAAGCGAAGCCATATATTTCCAATCGGTAAAATAGCCCATTTAGGTATTTTGTAGTCTGTTTTCAATCGATAAGATAACTGCTCATGGAACGTAGCGAAAGCACAATCAGATACATAAAAATCAGCAGCATCCTCAATAAATCCAGCGAATTGAAGCATTGTACAAGCTCCCATAGATTCACCATGAATCCCTATAATAATCTGTTCACCTTTAAGTTCTTTTAAAAAGTGGAATATCGTTTGTAAATCATATTTTTCATAATAGCCATAGCTAGTTGTCTCTCCACCAGACTCTCCATGACGACGATGGTCGTATGATAAAACGTTAAAGCCTAGCTTAACAAAAAGTTCGACATATTTGATTGAATTATTTTTATTCACAGTTACGCCGTGGCAAAGGATCACCCATTTATTTGTTTGATATGGTTCGTAAAGCACCCCATTCAGGTTATAGCCATATCGTGATGGTACCGAAAATGTTTTTTGTCCGATAGTTAAATAAAAATCTTCATCAAATCGATGTTCTACTAGTTCTCTTTCATAGATTGCTTCTAATGATTGAGTTTTTATATACATTACTTGTCTTGTGAAAAAATTACCAACCAATACGAAATAAGCTAATATAATAAAGCATATGATAAAAATGGTTATGTACATAATGGTATACCTCTTAAGCTCTATTAACTGAAAGTATTGAAGTTAAAAATCCACGAGATTTAAAAACAAACCAGTCAAGTAAAGCTTGCACAACTTTAGACATAAACATCCCTCCATATTCCAATATTAACATATCAATCTTTACACAGTTAGTTGTTATTAGAAAAGTCAGAAAATATTTTTCGTCACAAACATACCCTTATCATGTTAAAATAATAATAAATGTAAAGAGGACTTGAAGTTCTGAGATTAGTTATAAAAAATGTAGTAGGTGATATAGATGAAAAAAAGAAAAGTACAACCAAAGACTCCATCATATGAAGAAAAAGAAAAAATTTCACTTGGATCCTTAATGAATGAAGAAGTATTAAATAAATTAAAAAATACGAAGAAAGCTCTACAAGAAAATGAAATGAAACAAAAAGAAGCTGTAGAAGCAAAAAAACGTGAAGAAAAACGTCTTCGTGAAAAAAATAAAAGCTTTGAAGAGTTATTTAACGAAAGTAATTTGACTTGGAAAGACTTTAAGTAATAGAGTAAACCGATTTCTAAGATAATTTGATAAAAATAAAGCTGTCTAGTTTTTGTTATAAACAAATAATTAGACAGCTTTTTATATTTATAAACACCCTGGTGGAAATTTTATTAGCATGGACGTCTTTTACATTATTGCTTTTAAGATTTGAAAAAATAATAAATTGGATACTTTTTCATTTACAACAGAATAAACTGAAATGTAATACATAAAAAAATAAAGAGGAGATTATTTGTGAAAAAAATTGCAAATAAAATTAACTTCTTATTTCTTTATGGTACTTTAATAATTTTGATTAGTGGTTGTTCAGATGAATATAAATTAGTATTAATAGGAACTTATTTATGTGACAAACTTCCTATGGCAACAATCGTATTTGATGAAGCAGATAACCAAACTTTTTATTACCGTAATCATAACGAGTCAGACAAAGGAACATATACAATGCAAACATATACAACGTATATAATAGATAGTCCTAAATTTCATAAGGTAAAAATCATCTCTGATGGAAAGGATTCTTTTAAAATAAAGATTAACAATGAAATATATGTATTTAAACAATTTAGTACAGTTCCGACGATTATTGTTAATTCTGATTGATTAGATCCTGTATACAAATTTAGTAGGCATAAACAAACTTAAGGAAGTCATATAAAGCCCAATACCTTGATAGATAAGGGATTGGCAAATACTAACTCAAAATCCCGAAAATTAAGGAGCGATGACACCATGATCGACAACGAATCAGCGCAAATCATTTTAAAGGCCATAAAAGAGTTAGATGATAAAGTAACAGTAATTCTTAATAGATTAGATAATAATAATGTAACAACCAATCCAATCTCACAGCTGAAGAAATCCGATAATGAAAAAAAGTAAAGTATACTTTTGAATTTGAGGCAGTTGTAGAGAAAATCTTCAATTACTCGCAGAATTAAAAGAAGAGATTGTTGGATTTCGAAATGACATGAAAAAGATCGAATTCAATCCTAACCATTTTCAAGAGTGGTGGATTTGGATGATGATTTGGACGATGACTATTTTGACAAACAAAGAGAAAAAGTTATAAAACAACTCGAAAAAATGAAAAAAGAAGACGATGAACGATTTGAACAAATGCGCGAGATCTTAGAAAAAAAACAATTGCTTCCAAATAAAGAAGACAATGAGTAATGACATTGCCCTCTTTATTTTTCCTCGATTCAACTACTAAGCGAATATGTTGGTTGTTCATATTCCATACTCTTTTCTTTAAATAATCTTCGTTGAACGATGAAAAAATGGGTATAGAACAAATCCGAATAAAAATAGTCCAATTCCAAGGAAAAATGTTACAAGCTCTGCTGTTCCAGTAATAACAACCCAACAAGAGTAAATAAAAGCACAGATACTAACGAAGATTGTCATTTTACGCTCTGTCTGTTCATTTTTGAAGATTTCTCCAGTATAAGCAATTTTCAATAGGAACAATGAAGAAATTAAGTAGGGTACTAAATAAGCTAATGTAGAAACCTCAATTCCAAACATAAATGCTTGGTTAAGGGTCTTTGATAAGATTGAAAATAGAAATAGCTGTGTGAATAGATTTGTAAGAGTTAACGATCGAACAGGACACCCATTTGGTGTAGTTTTTGCAAAGTACTCCGGCATATATCCCTTTTGAGCAGCAATAAAGGGAACTTCAGTTGTTACAATTACCCAACCAACAACAGAACCTAATAAAGCTAAACATGCAATGAATGCAAGGATGTATCTACCATTTCCTCCTCCAATTGCACGATCAAAAGCGTCTACTAAAGGAGATGTAGAGTGCATAAGATCTTTCATCGGTAATGCACCGATTGTTAAAATTGTGATACCAATATAAATAACCAAGGCTACTACCAACCCTAGGATTGTTGCACGTTCTACGTCATTTCCAGATTTTGCCCGATTATAAAGCATAATGGCAGACTCTATACCGATAAATGCCCATAAAGTTGAGATTGCACCGGAATTCATTTGTCCTAGTATTCCATGTTTCACACCGCTCGGACCAACTACTGGATAAGAAAAGGGAGTAAAATGAGATGATTGAAATGCGCTTAAAGCTACAATCATAAACAATACGAACCCCAATACCTTCATAATAGTAGGAAGTAGATTGATTTTTCCTGCTTCTTTATAATTTAGCTGCAATATAAGTTGAATCCCCCATAAGAGGAAACTACTGACAAGAAAAGTAATCAAATTTCCTTCAATAATAGAAAAATTACCGATTGTAAATAATACTCTATTACTTTTTAAGACTGGAAAGAATGTTGATAAATAACCAGAAAAAGAAATAATAACGGCAGCAGAACTTGGCCAATTGGCTGCCCAGTAGCCCCAAACCATACTATATCCAGCGATATGTTTAGCTCTAGGCTTATTGAATAATGCCGCAGCATAATCCTGTGGACCATTTGAAAGTTCAGGTTTTAAAATAGCAAGTCTTCCAAAAACAATTGCCAGAAAAAAGACTCCAATTCCAGTAATCCCCCATGAAGCTAAAATACCAAAGGGACTAGCCACTTGTGCTAATGTAGCAGGAAGTTGAAAAATACCACCACCAACCATATTACCTACAACAAATGCAGTTAAAAGTAATAAACCCCATTTTTGTTCTTTCATTTTTAAACTCCTTACCCTTTTAATTGAATACAAACAACATAGACTTTTAGGATAGGTTTTGTTAAAATTGGAAATTTATACTTAAAAATAGACAAAAAAAGCCTCGCTGCACTACTGTGCAACAAGGCTCGTAAATAAAATAGACTAACGATGATCGACATAAAGTTCTTTAGGTAAAATTTGATTAAGTGAGAGAATTTGGTGTTTGTCGATTGGATTTTTATAATAGTGAAATAAATTGTCTTTCAGTTGATTTGGATTCCGTGCACCAATAGCAAGTGAAGCAATAGCTTGATGTGATAAATAATAGTGTATTGCTAAGCTATGTAGAGTTTGATTCTCATCAAGGATAGTTTCTATTTGGGAAATCAAGCGAATACATTCATTTTTTGAATGCAATAGATATCCCTTATCAGATAACTTATTCATCCAATTTGAAGTGAGAAGACCTTTTGCGATTGCTCCTCGCACTATGACAGATACTTGATGGTCTATTAAATATGAAAAGAATTCTTCAGGTCGACGATCAAGAAGGTTATACTGCATCATAATAGACTGAATTGAAGAGTGTTCTACATAACGATGGATAACATTAGGGCGGATAGAAGAAATTCCATAATATCGAACAGTGCCCTCTTTAACTAGTTCTTCAAATGCTTCTATTACTTGCTCAAAATCATCTTCTATCGTACCACCATGTAACTGGTATAAATCAATATAATCTGTTCCAAGGCGACGTAAACTTTCTTTCACTTGTTCTTTAATGTAAGCCTTTGAAGGATCCCAAGTCCAACTAGTTTTTGACTCATTCCATCGATTTCCAACTTTTGTAGCAAGGATCACTTTATCTCTTCGTCCTTTTAAAGCTTTTCCAACAAGTTCCTCATTTTTACCGAAATCATATAAATCTGCGGTGTCAAGGTAGTTAATTCCTTCATCGATTGCCATGTGAATCGTTTGAATTGCTTCTTGTTCATCTGTACCAAGAGACATGCAGCCGAGTGAAAGTTCACTTACAGAAAGATCGGTTGATCCAAGTTTTCGAAGTTTCATATAAATCCCTCCGCAAGTATTGTAAATGAAAAATTGATTATTTTACAAGATATAGATGCTGAGATTTCTCATGAGTAATCCATTCTTGAACGGTTTTAAATTGCTGGCTAGTCGTTTGTAATGTTTTTAAAATCTCACTTTTTTTACCAACTAAAACAATCATCGAGCTTGTCCGAAGTGTTTTCATAAAGATTCTCCCATCCTTAAAGTAATTATGAATAATTAGTGATAAAATGTATGAAAGAACTATAGATATTAGAACAGGAGATAAGAGAAATGAAAAAATTTGAAGAAAAAACAATTAGTGAAGAAAAGATTTTTGAGGGACGAGTTATTTCATTATTTTATCAACAGGTAGAATTACCAAATGGAAAAACAAGTACACGTGAAATTGTGAAACATCCTGGAGCGGTTGCGATTATTCCAGTGACAGATGAAGGGAAAATAGTATTAGTTGATCAATATCGAAAGCCGATGGAGCGTGTATTACTTGAAATACCTGCTGGGAAATTAGAAAAGGGAGAAGAACCTTTACGAACAGCCGTGCGAGAGTTAGAGGAAGAAACAGGTTATGAAGCTGCAGAGTGGAATCATATTCAATCTTTTTATACTTCCCCTGGATTTGCTGATGAATATATACATATCTACTTAGCAACGGGATTACGTAAAAAAGAGAATAGTGCGAGTCTTGATGAAGATGAATTTGTGGAAGTTCGTGAGTTAACACTTGAAGAATGTTTAGCGGAATTACAAAAAGGTGCAATTCATGATGCAAAAACATGCTTTGCTATTCAGTATTTGCAATTGAAAAAATAAGAGAAACTGTCGAAGTATTTCTTTAAACATGTTAGTATATATTGGAAAAAATGAGAGGAGAAACTAAAAAATGCAAATTTCAAGTCTTAAAAGGCAAGCAAAAGACAGTTTAGATGGATTCTGGTTCAGAACCATCGGAATAGGAATTTTAGGTAGTATCATACAATTTATAGTACAGAGTTGCTTATCTGTTTTAGCTGGGACTGTAACAAATGAAGGAGTAATTTTTAATCCAGATAAACTAGATTTGGCTAGTTCTATCATTGTTATAATTTTTTCTGCGTTATTTAATATGGTTATGAGTTATGGAATGACTGTTTATTATATTCGATTAACTCGTAATGAAGACCCAGGTGTTAAGGAATTATTTTATTATTTCACTTCAGGAAGAAAAAGCATTAAAGTCATTATTACACAAATTTTAGTTGCGATTTTTACATGTTTATGGGGGTTACTATTAATTGTTCCAGGAATCATAAAAGGATTTTCATATATGTTAACTCCTTATATCATTTATGACGACCCAAAACTAAGACCGTTAGAAGCAATTACTTTAAGTAGAAAAATGATGGATGGATATAAATGGAAGGCATTCTTAATTGCTTTGTCATTCATTGGATGGTTTATACTTGTCGTCTTTACGTTAGGATTGGCCGCTTTATTTGTATCGCCATATTTAACTACGACATATGCTGAGTTCTATAATGAAGTAAAAAATGCATACGAAAATAAAGAGTAAAAGACGCTGATTTGCGTCTTTTTTTTATGAACCAATAACTTTAGGAGTTTAATAAATACATTTTCAGTTAAAGAATACACTAAATTAAAACAAGCTACTATTAGGGTGATCGTGTGTTTATTAAAGGAGAATTAGGTACATATTATGCAAAAATAGTCAGTAAAGGAAATAAGATATTTTTATTGGAATCCGGGATGATGCGTACTCATCAACAATGGCATCAACTGCAAACAACCCTAAGTAAATATGGAACCATTATCTCTTATGATCGTCTTGGGTATGGGTTAAGTGAGAAGAGTATTTTAGAAAAAACATCAAATCAGCAAGCACTAGAGTGTATTGATCTTTTAAAAGCATTAAATATTAATAAACCAGTAGTTATGATAGCTCATTCATTAGGCTCGTATATAGCACTCCTTGCCCAGAAACATTTTCCAGATTGGTTTTCAACCATAATTTTATTAGATCCTACACATCCGAGAATAGAAGAAAATTATCAAAAGATTTTCGAAAAAGTGCTATATCAGTATTCAACAACTATGTATCTTATTTCAAGAAAAAAGATACGTAAACCTATTTTATTTCGAAAAAATAAGCAGGCAAATTTAATAAATAACCCAAAACATTGGAAAACAGTATTAAACGAATGGGTTCATTTAAATGAAAACAACAAGTTAATCAAAAAACTTTCAAGTGAAAAAATGAAGATTCAAACGCCAGTACTAGTTTTAACAGCAGGAAAGCAGAGTGGAATATTTTTATCAAGAAAAAGTAAAAAGGCTTTTTTACAAGAGGTAATTAAAGCACATAGAGAATATGCTGATTTCTCCGTTCAAGGCAAACAAGTTATGATAGAGAAATTGAATCATAATAAGATCTGTGGATCAAATGAGAAATCATGTTGTATGGTCGAAAAAGAAATTGTTGATTTTATAAAAATGGTTAAATCATTAAAGAACTGAGTAAGTAACAATGAAAAGAGAAGTACAATAATCAATCAAGGGATTACTGTACTTTTTTATTGTTGATAAGGGTTTCTATATAAGTCAACAATTCTAGAGGTTTTTCTAAAAGATTGTTGCTTTTGATATTACAATTTTTAAAGATAGAAGTTGATTACAATGGAAGGTGCGAGACTCCTGTGGGAATAGCGGGAAGGCTGAGACCCCGCAGGAGCGATAGCGA
>Ga0187780_10001790_pt1 | contig 16193 bp, 13 predicted proteins | sample 1015_Q2_SP10_20__FD_132429 | JGI IMG/M metagenome (GOLD analysis project Ga0187780, IMG submission 132429) | Tropical peat soil microbial communities from peatlands in Department of Meta, Colombia - 1015_Q2_SP10_20_MG | ecosystem: Environmental > Terrestrial > Soil > Wetlands > Peat | place... | reverse complement strand
TCCGCAGTTTGGTTTGACAACTTACGATGCTAAGGACCCGGACACGAAATATCCGCCGATTAGAGAGATACGTCCGCCAGCCGATGCTCCGAATGTTCTCATCGTGCTGATTGACGATGCGGGTTTCGGTTCTTCTAGTGCGTTTGGCGGACCGTGCTACACGCCGACCTTTGAGAAGCTGGCTGCTGAAGGATTGCGGTATACGCGCTTCCACACAACGGCCCTGTGTTCGCCTACTCGACAGGCGCTCCTGACTGGTCGGAATCATCATTCCGCTGGAATGGGTGGTGTCACAGAGATCGCGACCTCAGCTCCGGGTTACAGTTCGCTCTGCCCGAACAGTAAAGCACCGTTGGCGATGACTATGAAACTGAACGGTTATTCAACTGCCCAGTTCGGAAAATGTCACGAGGTCCCGGTGTGGCAAACATCCCCCTTGGGGCCGTTTGACCATTGGCCAGCGAACGGTGGCGGTTTTGAGTATTTCTACGGCTTCATCGGCGGTGAGGCGAATCAATGGTATCCTGGGTTATTCAACGGCACCGTACCGCTTGAGCCTCCCCGAACCCCAGAGCAGGGTTACCACCTGACCGAAGATCTGGCCGATAAAGCAGTTGCGTGGATACGACAGCAGAAGGCGCTCATGCCTGACAAACCCTTCTTCGTATATTTCGCGCCTGGCGCCACACATGCTCCTCACCATGTTCCCAAGGAGTGGGCTGATAAGTACAAAGGTAAATTCGCGCATGGTTGGGATAAACAGCGAGAAATTACATTCCAGAAACAGAAACAGCTTGGGGTTATTCCGCAGAATGCTGAATTAACGAAACGCCACGCTGAAATCCCCGCCTGGGATGCCGTGGATCCCAAACTGAAACCGGTCCTAGAACGTCAGATGGAAGTGTATGCTGGTTTCATGGAGCATACAGATCATCAAGTGGGACGGGTGATCGCCGCGATTGAAGACCTCGGAATCATGGATGACACGCTAATCTTCGTGATCGTCGGAGATAACGGTGCATCCGCCGAAGGAAGCATTCAAGGCTCGTTCAATGAAATGATCATGCTAAACGGAGTTACTGGTGTTGAGACTCCCGAATTCCTACTGTCGAAGATTGACAAGTGGGGTTCACCTGACGCGTACAATCACTACGCCGTGGGCTGGGCGTGGGCGATGGACACACCGTACCAGTGGACAAAGCAGGTAGCCTCACACTGGGGCGGAACCAGGAACGGTACTATAATTCACTGGCCGAAGGGCATCAAAGAGAAGAATGGAACTCGCAGCCAGTTCTGCCATGTTATTGATGTCGCTCCGACGATCCTCGAGGCGGCTGGTATTCCTGAACCAATTATGGTGAATAGTGTTATGCAGTCGCCTTACGAGGGCAAGAGCATGCTTTACACATTCAATGACGCTAACGCGTCGGAACGGCGCGACGTCCAGTACTTTGAGATGTTCGGCAACCGCGGGATCTACTATAAGGGCTGGTCAGCGGTAACGAAACACCGCACTCCCTGGGTCCTTGGCAACCCTCCACCATTCGATAAGGATAACTGGGAACTCTATGACGGGAGCAAAGATTGGACTCAAGCACACGACTTGTCGAAGGAGATGCCGGAGAAGCTGACTGAACTCCAACGCCTCTGGCTGATCGAAGCGACCAAGTATAACGTATTACCGTTGGATGACAGGACATACCAACGCTTTAACCCCGATCTGGCTGGACGACCACAACTGATCAAAGGTAACTCCCAACTACTCTTCGCTGGGATGGGACGGCTTTCTGAAAGCAGCGTGCTGAACATCAAGAATAAATCATGGACAGTTACGGCTGAACTCGTAATTCCAGAGGCAGCAGTGGAAGGCGTAATTGTCCACCAAGCTGGCAAGTTCGGTGGTTGGAGCCTCTACACAAAGGCTGGAAAAGCTAAGTTCGCTTACAATTTCCTCGGCCTCAAACTCTTCACCACTGAAGCAACGAAACCTATACCATCAGGCGAGCATCAGGTGCGTATGGAGTTCAAGTACGACGGCGGTGGCCTCGCGAAAGGCGGCAACGTCACATTATACTATGACGGCCAGAAGGCTGGCGAAGGGCGAGTTGAGGCCACTCAACCTATGGCCTTCTCAGCCGATGAAGGACTTGATATCGGCCACGAATCCGGCACGAACGTCACACCTGAATATTCAACGCAAGAGAGCGAATTTTCCGGGAAGATCAAGTGGGTGCAGATTGATCTAGGCGAAGATAGTCACGACCACCTGATAACCCCCGAACAACGCCTCAACTTAGCTATGAACCGACAATAAGAAATCAGGAAAACGATTCGACGGGTTCGCCTAAGTAATTCGAGGCATTCGAATGTCTGAACGCCAAGTTATGATCGTTGCCGAGTGCACCATCTCTCCTGGAAGACTTGATGATTTTAAGAAAATCGCGCAAGAGACGATTGACGCGATCAAAGCCGGATCCAAAGTACTCGAGTACCGATGGTACTTCAACAGTGACCAGACGAAATGCTACATCGTCGAGCAATACGCCGACCCCAAAGCACTAATCCACCACCTCGAAATTCTAGCCCCTCACCTCCTCAAAATTCTCGAAGTATCGAAGATGACCAGGTTCGAGATCTACGGATCTTTAGGTCGATTGGAGTCTGTAGAGCACCTGTTGAATAATCTGGCCAGAGTGCTCAAGATTGAGAAACTGGAATGGAATCCACAAAACTTAGCATACTGGAATGGTTTCGGGCGCTAAGCGTTCTGCAGAGAGACATCTCGTCAGGTCTTCACGACTATCCGACTCGCATCATTTCTTAGCTACAATATAATGTCAATTAAGCCGAGATAGCGCCCAAGGGCTCTGACGCGACGTAAAATAATTCTCAAGACTGATTAGGTTGATATTTGGGTGAGAATGTGGAATCAACTCATATACTAATACGGACCATTCACCCTCGGAGAGTTGGAATGTCACAAGGCACCTACATTTGTCCTGCTTGCAAACAGCTTTTCAAAACAAAAGAAGAACTTGAAGCACACGCGAAGACGGCTCATCAAAGTTGAGGAAATCGAAGGCGAGATTAAGAATCTTCTGCGCATCAGAACGATGAGAAATGTTTAGTTATGATTTACGATGGCATGCACTCAAGATTGACGAGAACTCCGAGGTGACACTCGAACAATAGTCAACGCCAGTTCCATGGTGCGAGTGTCTAGGGGTGCGGTCTACCAGCCATACGAAAGGGAGGTGGGGAAAGTAGACAGGGCGGTCAACTGGAGGAGATTTGGGTGAATGAACATATGGTTCAGACCGACTGATAATATTCGACCTTTGTGGTGAATTACTTTGCAAGCGCTTGTTACGGGCGGAGCAGGATTTGTTGGGTCACACATAGCAGACGCTTTGGTTGCGCGCGGGGATTCAGTTACTGTTCTTGACAATCTTGATCCTCGCGTACACGGTAACGACCCTCCATCGTTGCCAAGGAAAATAGATTTCGTGCAGGGCGACATCTCTTCTCCAGCAGCCCTTGATAAGGCACTTGCGAAGCCACCTACGGTAGTGTTTCACGAAGCAGCAATGGTGGGGCTGGGGAAAGGGGGGGCTGATGCGGAGGCCTATGCCACGACAAACCTCATAGGAACGGTAAGGCTGATAGACGCTATCAACAGGTTGCAAATCCGACCTCGTTTCATACTCGCGTCAACCATGGCGTTATACGGAGAAGGGGGCTATGAATGTGAAATGTGCCATAGCCCAAGAGAGGGCCAACGTAAACTTGAAGATCTCAAGAAGGGGCTCTGGGAGCCTTATTGTGACAAGTGTGGGAGCAGACTACAACCTATTCCAGTCAATGAGACACAACCCTCTCGTCCAGATTCCGTCTACGCGATTACAAAGCTCTGTCAAGAACAACTCTGTATGAGTCTAGGCAAGCAATACGACGTACCCGTGATAGCACTTCGCTACCACAATATCTACGGACCGCGTATGCCCCGTGACACGCCGTATGCAGGCGTAGCCTCCATATTCAAAAGTCAACTACTCGCCAGAAAATCACCAATAGTCTTCGAGGACGGTAGGCAACTTCGAGATTTCGTGCACGTCTACGACATAGTTCAAGCAAACCTCCTCGCCGCAGACGGTCCCTTGGAAGAATTCGCGTACCAGTCGTTCAATGTTGGAACCGGAACGCCTCACCATATTCTTGATTTTGCGAAACGCCTTGCGGAAGTTCTAGCTCCTCAAATAGAGCCAGAGTTCCCAGGAAAATTCCGTTTTGGTGATGTGCGGCACGTCTTCGCCTCTATTTCAAAGATTAGGCGTCTCGGCTTCTCGCCGAACGTTTCCTTCGAAGAAGGCGTGGCAGAATTCGCGCGTGAACCAATTCGGAGCTCTCCTATGGTGACTTTATGATGAGTTTGACTAATGTGGCGGTGGTTCTTCCAGCGTTGAACGAAGTGAGTTGCGTGGCAGAAGTGGTAAGAGGATTTCGAGTTGAAGTTCAACGAGTTATTGTGGTAGATAACGGTAGCACAGACGGTACAAGTCAGGCAGCAACGAATGCAGGCGCTGAGGTAGTTCATGAAACAGAGCGTGGGTACGGTAATGCCTGCCTTGCAGGAATTACCCACCTTGCTACAAATCCACCAGAGATTGTTGTCTTTGCTGACTGTGATGGAACGTTAGATCCGCATGATCTACGCAGTATGATCATTCCAATAGTTCACGACCAGGCAGACTTGGTCCTTGGTCGCCGGACATGGGTTGAGAAGGGAGCACTGCCTATGCATCAGAGGTTTGGCAACGGGTTTGCATGTTTTCTGCTCAGAGTCTTCTACGGGCTTACAGTCAATGATATCCCGCCTTACCGTGTTGTGCGGTGGTCCTTGCTTAACAAATTGAATCTATCTGAGAAGACGTACGGTTTTCCAGCGGAGACGGTGGCCCGTGCCAGATTACGGGGCGGTCGGATAGAAGAAGTCCAGGTTGCTTATCGAGTTCGAGCCAGTGGCCGGAGCAAAGTTACAGGTTCTATTTCGAGTTCACTGAAAGCGGGTGCAATCATGATGAGTGTCCTCTTATCGGTTCGGTTTAGAAGGTCTTCGATTTGAGAAACGATGCAGTTCTCATCTTCGCCCGAAGGCCCGAGCTAAGTGCCGTCAAGACGCGACTAGCCACTTATTTGGGAGATGAATTTACATTGAAACTTTACCGCGCATTTCTTAGCGACACTCTCATGGCTGCACGCGAAGCCGCTGGAACCGTACTACTTGCACATACGCCTGGACCTAGTTTTCCTGAACAGAAGCTTGCTGATGTAAATTTCGAGCAACGGGGATTAACTTTCGGAGAACGTTTCGATAACGCTCTGTCATACGCGGCTAGGAACCTACCAACAGATACGCGAATAGTTCTCGTAGGAGCGGATACCCCGCACCTTCCCCCTCACTCGGTGAGGCAAGCTCTTGAAGCCTTGGACGATGCAAAAGCTGTGATCGGTCCATCGTTCAACGGGGGCTTCTATCTACTCGGATTTTCCATTTCACCAATCTCCGTCGCAGAAGCCTTCGAAGAACCCGCCGATAGAGAAGTCCCAGAGGTGGTCCGACTGCTGCGTAAAGCAGACGTCATGCCGAAGCTTCTGGAGTACTGGTTTGACATAGATGAACCAGAAGATCTCTTCAGACTGAAGTCATTCATCACGCTGGCAGAGCGCACGGAATCGGCATGGATTCCTGCACATACTCAGACTGTCCTCGCCGAAATGTTGATCAAACCAGTGAAACAATACAGGCTTTATCCGAGCTCAACAGGACGACCTAGAATCAAGACTGGCATCTTATAATTAGCAAGGTGATTTCTTCATCGAGACCGCGAGCCCGATCAGAATTGAACACGTATACCAGGACCTCGCCTCAGTTGAAAACACTCATGCTCGCGGCCGTCCTGTCACGAATCTTCGTTTTCGCGGTAGCATGGGGTTCAAACGTGATCATTGGGGTTAATCCAGAATGCAGATTATGCGGAGATATCGGGATCCCGTTTCTAAATCTCTTCTCACGTTGGGATAGCAGTTATTATGCTGACATTGCGGTTCGAGGGTATAGTCAGCTGATTACTCAAAGATGGGAGTTCTTTCCCTTTTACCCATTCATAATGGGCATCTTTGGGCGCCTTCTTACAATCACTCTCGGAATTCCGCTTACACTGTCGGTTAATCTGGCAGGATTCATTGTGAGTAATCTGGCCTTCCTAGGTTCTGTCTACTACCTGTACAGAATGTCGAACCAGGTTCTAATGAAAACGTCACTGGCCCTAGACGCGGCACTCTTCCTAACGATCTATCCGGCCGGAGTCTTCTTGTCAGCGGTGTACTCCGAATCTCTTTTTCTAGTTCTCACGTTCAGTTCGCTCTTCTACTGGCGCTCGAACAAGAAAGGAAAGAGTGCTCTGTTGAGTTTCCTCGCTACCTTAACAAGACCCACGGGCCTCTTTCTTGCTGTACCGTATCTGTATGAAACAGTGAAGATACCAGCGAAACGCAAGGTGGTCAGCGAATACGGACCCGCAGTAGCTAGTTTGCTAGGGTATCTCGTGTTCGGAGCATACAGTCAGGTGATAACAGGCACACCCTTCGCAAATATCGCGGCTGAACACATATTCTGGCATGTAAGCATGAATCCGAACACTATCTTGGTGCAAGCTGAAAACGATATTATAGCTCATCCAATTACGCTCATCTTCCTAGCATTATCCGTACTCACGTTGACTGCATCTGCCCTAAGGTCAAGGAGAACTGAAGAGAGAGCTATTGATTTTTATGCGATTGTATTGTTCGTCTCATACCTAGTTAACCCCATCATCTCATTTCCGAGATATTCAATGACGCTTATACCATCATACTGGTCGCTCGCCAGATGGTCCGAGCGAGCGTGGGCTAAAGTCCTCCTCTACACATTCTTCCTCGCCCTCTTAGCGATATGCACGGCCCTCTTTGCAAACTGGTACAGCTTCTACTAAATCAAACATGTGGGGCAGTGTTCGAAAGGATCGATCGGAGCTGGGCAAATTTGGCTGGAATTCTGGTCAAGAGTTATCAGATTACACTAGACCCTAGGGCAGGGAGACAGGTAGGCTTGTATCACAGTCAATTATCACACATACTGATGGAAATTAACACAAACCGCTCTCGATCAACTAGTTCACGGAGTTTTGTGAATTGAAGCAGATAAGTCAAGGGATCGCTGTTTCTATATTCCTCGGGCTTATTCTCATAATGGTGCTCGGAGGAATCGGATGGCACCTCCTCACCTCGGCATCCTCTACGCTCTCAACAACAATGAGCACTCCGGTATCCGATGAGACTCTGAGCGTGGCAGGCACTACGATCTCATCGTCAACCCCTTCCTCCACCGCATTCAACGTGACAGCGGCTCTAATTTCAGGGAGTCCTCCAATCCTGGGTTCACCTAACGCTTCGGTCACTATCGTTGAGTTTGGAGATTATCAATGTCCAACTTGTGGGGCTTGGTTCAGCACGCAGGAAGCGTCGCTAGTTCAGAACCTCGTGAACACGGGCAAAGCGAAGCTTGTCTGGAGGGATTTTGATTTTTATGGATTAGACTCCGTTTCCGCGTCTGAGGCCGCATATGCTGCTGGTGAACAGGGAAAGTTCTGGCAGTTCCACGACCTGCTCTTCCAAAATCAGCAGATCCCTAATGGAGGTTGGGCCAGTCGACAAAACCTTGTGAAACTAGCTACTCAGTTAGGGTTGAACATGACGCAGTTTAACAGTGACTTTAACAGCGGAAAATATGACTCTCTCATTAGCGCTAACCATGCCCTTGGGGTCCAGGCTGGCGTAACTGAAACGCCAACTTTCTTTCTCATAGGTTCGAATGGTAAAATGATCACGATAGCAGGTGGTCAACCAGAGTCCGTGTTTGAGCAGGCGGTCGCGCAGCTCACAGGTTGAATAGAATTGCCTTCTCCGACGGTGGACACGTTCAAAGACGTTCGATACCTTTGTGTGGCCGTTACTATCCTCTTTGCGTATGGTATTATGCTCCTCTTTCTTGATCAGTTTCTCTTCTTCACTCCATACTTCACGTTCTATGTGCCTCCGTCAGAAGCTTTGAACTTCAGCCTTGACTTGATATTGGCAATTCTAACCTCGATAGTGCTCACAGTATCGGTCAGACAGATCAATCTTCAGAGAGGAAGTGGAGGAGCTACTAGGGCTGGCGCGCTAGGAATCGTTGCGGCCATTATTGCGGGGGCGTGTCCATGCTACTACCTCATTCCAGTGCTGGCAGTGGCGGGGACGGTGGGGGGAGCTTTGGGGGCTTTAGGGATTCTCCTAAACGCTTTTCAGGTTCCAATCAAATTTGCCGCGACCTTGATCCTTATCTTCGCAGTCTACAAACTTAACTCGTCAGGCGTCTGTAAGATTAGCCTACCTCTTGAGATTACGAAACAAAGTGAGTAATCATGATGAATCCGAACCGTCGTTCAAGTTCTGACTGTATGCGTCCGCTCGTCGTTGGTTGAATGGTTACTGTCTGATTGAGGAGATTACGAAGATCAAGCCTAATGAGACGACGAAAATCAAACTTGCCCAGTAGGCGAATTTCCACGGCAATGAGGACACGTTCTTCCCCATAACTGTCTCATCTGAGGCGATTCGCCCCATCATGACTCCTGGCGCAATTAGTATGAATACAAACACGATCATTAGACTCAGAATACTATTGACCAGGCTGGAGCTCGCAAGCAGGGCAAAGACGACGGCGGGTAATGATTCGATCAGATAAATTCGGAAAGCCCGGTTCCTCGGCAAACCCAGTGCTTCCACTACACCCCATGCACTTCCTAGGGAGATTACAGTTAATGCAAGGAAACCTGCCGCCACAAGTCCTATCCCGAAGAGCCAAGGCGCAAATTCTCCCGCGATAATCCGGAGCCCAGCGGATAATGCATCAGGACTAGTTACATTCGTCGTATCCAAGCCTGCACTGACCATGACGACCACCACTATGAGACATTCACTGACAACCGCACCAAGCAACGTCTCCACACGTGAAGCAACCGGGCTGCCCGCATTCTTCTCGGCGGTCGCAGAGGCCTGATAGAAAGGCATACAAGGAGTGATGAGGGCTCCGCCGTTCGCAGCGACCAGAAACAGAAACGCCATGTGATTCGAGAAGTAGAACGGTGAATATGGTCCTACGCCGCGGACAATTAGCGAAGCCACATAACTTATCATCAGTACACCTGACACGCCGAGAAGAACACTTTCCACTACGGCGTACCTTTGTTCGTAAACGAGAAGGAGGTGAAGGAGGAAAGCTGTCGGGATTGAGATGTATGGTGGTATGCCAAGAATTTGCATGCCAATAGCGATTCCCATGTATTCGGCCACATAGGTCAGGAGATCCGTCAACGCCATCGGAACGGCCGCCGCTAACGCGACATTTTTCGAATAGTTCTCGTGAACAATCTCCCCCAACCCCTTCCTCGTCACCACCCCGATCCTCCCGGAGGCCTCTTGAATGAAGAATAATGGAATCGTTAATAGGAGAATCAACCAGATCAGACCATAATCGTACAATGCCCCAGTTGCAGCGGCCGTTATGACGCTTGGAGCGTCAACGTTCGTCATCATCACAATCCAAGCTGGACCAAAGGACGCGGCAAAATCCCGAATCCTAAGACCCAACTTTACGACCTGAGAATAAATGGACATGCAGAGAGTAAAAAGCTCGCTCAGTTTGTGAAATCTTTGGTTAGAGATTTCAAGCGACCCACGAACTCAAGTATATTCCTGATCTACGTGGATCAGCCAAGGATTGGCTGAGAAGCTTCTAATGCGCGAACTATTTGGACTATGACTTTAAGCGGTAGACTTCGTCAAACCTTCCGTGTTTCCAGATGACAACTGAAACTAACCATGAGACCAAGAAGATGATTATGATCCCAAACCCGATGGTCTCAAAATCCAGTGAACCAAGCCAACCCCAAAATGTACCTGTAAGGTTCATTTCATTCGCTATTACCTGAAGCAGCTCGGCCGTGCCTACTGCTAGCGCTACAATGACCGAGATCACCGTTACCGTCAAATTGTAGTATATCTTGCGAAGCGGGTTGAGGAAAGCCCAACCATACGCCATACGCATCGTCACTCCGTCAGTAGTATCGATAAGAACCATGCCACATGTGAACATGAGTGGCAGTACGAGAATCATCCAGATGGGGACTGATGAGGAGACCCCAACCCCAACGCTGACTGCTATTAACGCGATTTCCGTTGCCGTATCGAATCCCAACCCGAACAGGACGCCGATCGGGTAGATCTGCCACGGTCTCTTCACAATTCTGAACAATGGCTTGAAGTAGCGGTTCAAGAATCCACGGTTATCCAATAAGTTCTCAAGTTCAGAATGATTCAACTTCCCTTGCTTCAACTCCTTGAAAATTCTGTATATGTTAACGACGATCACCAGGTTCACCATCCCCATGATCCACAGAAAGATGCCTGAAACTGATGTTCCAATCATTGCTCCACCAGTCTCTAACGCCGGTATATGACCGATTATAGCTCGAGTGGCAAAGATCAACATAACAATAAGGCTGATGACAATCGTAGAATGCCCAAGCGAGAACCACATACCCACAGTAAACGGACGCTGGTCATCTTGCATGAGTTTCCTCGTCGTATTATCAATCGCGGCGATGTGGTCGGCATCAACCCCGTGCCTTAATCCGAACACGTAAGCGATTATTCCAAGCCCGGCCAGCAACCCTGAAAGTTTGCCCACCACTATCGATGCCACAAACGCGAAGACAGTTGCAAGTCCTAGCAATGAGTACACTATAATAATCTTGAACTTCTCATCTGCCGACAGCCCCACCGAACTAGCTTGGGAATCATCCGGCATGGGAGGTATTACCGCTCATAAAAATCGTAATAACCATATTAAAGAGTTCCGAACGAACCCACGAAACGACATGTGCTAAGGCTGTCCTTGGAAAGCGACCTATGCCGCGTAGACTCCTTCTTCTACGACATATTTCCTACGAGCCAAGTCCATTAGGTTCCTTGTGAATACTATTCCGTAAATGGCCACGACTATGGCGAAGAGTAACGAAACCCATGCTGCGTTGCCAACCTGTCCGTTCGCCATGTTAAGGCCGATGTACTTCATCATACCATCACGGACTTCAAGTGAATGAGTACCGTCAATGTTCGGCCAATATTCTCCAATCTCTATTCCGGCCCAGGCGCTATTGATGGTGCTGGAAATACCTGTTATGAGGTATGGGAATGTTCCCGGCACTATTATGCGCCTCATTCGAGTTCGGAAACTGAGTTCATGATTTCGCATTACCTCCCAGAACTGCGTTGGAATCGCTTGAACTCCAATCCAGAAATCGAAGAACACGTAATAGAAACAGCTGAGGAAGCCTAGAATGAATACGTAGATCTCCGTGTAGAAGCCTTTTGGCAACGTTGCTGAGAATAAGGGAAACGTTGTGATGAATATTATGGGGAAGTAGGCTGGAGCGGGAAAAGCGGAAATCGCCTGAACGACAGGTGCGAGGATAAGACTTGCTCTGCGGTGGGTTGCCAGAGCATATCCAAAGGTTAACGCCACCCCTAACGCAGCCAATGTTACAACCAATACCCTAACGTAATCAGCTCCCATCGAATACAGAAGATATGGCGTGGAGGCGAAGTAACGGTTCCATTGTTCTCGAGGAACAGCGAATGCGATTAGGATAGAAGAATAGATCAAGTAGATGAACACGCCGACGCCCATACAAAAGATGAGCGATTTCATGGCTACCCGAATGATATGTCGAACTGGCGTCGGAGCCCCAACTTCACCTTCGAATCCGCCACGATGCCTAGGATGAGCCAACCTAGCAGCATAACGAGAGAGGTACCGCGATCGAACACGAAATAGATCCAATCCTCTAAACCGTCGACTCATGGGCCCATGATGCTTAATCTCATGCGTCGAGTCGACGCCGTACTTCGCGATAGCGCTTCTACTGAACATATTCAGTACTATCGTGACGGCCACCACGCCGATTGCGATGAATCCAAGTGAATAGTAGACGCCGATGAAATTCGACTCCTGAACGAAGTTAGCTATTAGGGTGCCAATTCCAAACGTCTGGTACGTCTTCACACCAACAATGAACACTTCGCTAACTGTGATGTAGAAGAATGCGTCAGCGAAACTTGCGAACAGATTGGAAGCTACACGCGGAATGGAGTGAGGGATGTAGAGTTTCAACATTGTTCTTCCGAAACCGAACCCGTAGTTCTCCGACACTTCTAGCAGATGTTCTGGAACTGTTTTGAAGGCCTGGTAAGCTCCGATCCAAACATTCCAGGAGACGGCGTCGAATACTAGAAAATCCGCTGCAATCTCAACTCCCCAAAACCCTCCCAAACCCTGAATGAAAACCAAGAGAACTATCGGAAGGAAAGCAATTACAGGGATGGATTCCAGCACGTTTACGAATGGCACGTAAATGTTCTCGAACCTTCTACTTTTTACGGCGAGGTAGGCGAGACCCCAACCGGTCAGTACAGAAAGAGCGATTAGCCCCAGGATCCTGCTGATGGTCGCAAGGGTGGCGAGCGCGATAATGAGAATATCCATCCCTGTTCACCAAGGAACCGTTACTGTTTCAGGTTCATGTCCAATTCATTGTATAATCGGTCGACGAAGTCGAAGAATGTTGGGTCTCTCGGCGACCGTGGTCGTGGAATGTTGACGTTGATCTCATCAACCAATGTCGCTGGACTTCCATTCATCACATAAACTCTATCCGATAATTCAATGACTTCATTCAGGTTATGTGATACTAGAACAGCTGACTTCAGGCTGGTTTCCGGGTTAAAGACCAGATTGTAAATTTCCCTTCGCATACTTGTCGCAGTCAGTTCGTCAAGGTGCACAAACGGTTCATCCAATAGTAAGATCTCTGGAGATGCGGCTAACGCTCTTGCGATGGCGATCTTCTGCCTCATTCCTCCGCTCATTTCTTTCGGATAGTAATCTTCCACTCCGTTCAGCCCGACAAGTTGAAGCATCTCTCTAGCGGTCCTGTCAGCCTCCGCCGGATCGAGCTTCTTTGAAATCAACGATAATTTCACGTTCTCTAAAGCCGTCATCCAAGGGAACGTAGCTATCGACTGGTGAACTAGAGAGATCCTAGAAGAGGGTCGCTTCACTTCGCTCCCGTTTAAGAAGACATGACCTGTTGTGGGAGGCGTCAAGTACGCCAAGTTTCGAATGAGCGTTGATTTTCCGCAACCAGTGGGACCGACAATCGCTACGAACTCGTTCTCACGAGTCCTCAGGTTAATGTTTTGGAACACCACTTTCAATTTACTATAAGCATAGCCGAGGTCACGGCACTCAAGCTCAGTTCGGTCTTTACTGAAAACCGCTTCCTCACTCATAATCATCATGTCCTAACATTGGAATGCAGGGCGTTTCAGTCCTCGAGAGATAGCATCGAGTTGCCGCCAACCGCACTCCCTCTTTTCAAACCGCGGGCATACTTCAACCCGATATACGCGTTTCGCTTATGGCAAAGATCACAGCCGCTATTCTGTCCAGTCCGATCATGATTCACATAGGCATTTTTGAACCCGTCACTTGAGAATGATCGCTAGTGCTTGAATTGCCCTTTCGATGAGTCTCTCGGCCTTCGTGCCAGGACCAGACAGAGTGAGACAATTGTCATGATGACTGACGTATACGGAAATTCAGGAACAGGTGTCGGAGTATAGTAACTGAACGGAATGTGTTGCGGCAAAGTTACTGTTCCTTGGAAGTCCCTTGACCCCATCAGGACCGCATAAAGGTCCAGTGTTGAGATTCGGCTCGTACTGTTGTCACAAAAGCACATTACATCATTCGTTTCGTTCGCAGGTGCCTCCACGAGGCCTAAGACATGCCCCAATTCATGGTTGATGACTTGTTGAACGTAGTCTGTAGAATTGCGGGAAGCATCTGGCAGTATGATTTTAACCGTCATTTTATGGAAGGAACCATCGGCATTCACGGTTGGCGAGGTTAATGCTGCATAGGGATAACTCTCGTTGTACGGGTAGAACCGGAAGTTCACCGGCCCCGATGCGGATTCAACTAACTGATAGGGGCTTGCGGTTTGAGGGTAGTAGGTTTGCATGAACCAGTCTAGTGCCGCGTTCCACTGCATCATGCCTTGTAGTACTAGGTTGTGAGCCCATTCAGGGTCATCTTGAACGTTAACTCCAACCATGCGCTGCTGCCAACTGTACCCATAAGTCACTACTGTGTAGGCTTGATTCTCAGCGTAGACGGCGCTCGTAGAGAGCAATGGAACAATCAGGAACACAAGGAAGATGACTAACTTGTTAATTTCTGCCACCTACTGCCAGCTAAGAGTCAACCAATTCCGCTTCAACTTGATAGGTCTGAATCTAGCATCAAATTTCGTCATTAGGCAAGATATCGTCCTTAAGAACCTTTGCCACATGCGACCAAGATTCCCGTTGAATGACGACCTGATCAGATTATGTCTCGAAGACATGGAAACTGATATTAGTGCCGTCATATTTAGTTAGTCTTGGCTAACATTTTGACGACCGATTCGCAGATGGGTAGTCGTTTTTCGAGGGCGGTAGGATTTTCCGGATCGTTCTGGAAGTCTGGTCTATTGACGTTCTGGGGTCCAGCCATAATTGCTAGTGTTGCATATGTGGATCCGGGTAATTTTGGGACGGACATTAGCGGTGGGGCGAGTTTTGGATATTTGCTTCTTTGGTCTGTTATGCTTGCAAACTTGATGGCTATGCTACTTCAGTACATGTCTGGAAAGCTTGGCATCGCGACTGGAATGTCGCTTGCGGAGATCGTGCATGATAGGCTGAAGACGCGATCGAAGATTATTCCATATTGGTTAGGATCAGAAACTTTCGCTGTGGCCACGGATCTGGCAGAATTCCTAGGCGTAACCTCCGCGATCCACTTACTCTTCAACGTGCCCCTTCTAATCTCCTGCTGGATAGCGGCTGCAGATGTTATTGTGATCTACGCGCTGGCAGGGAAACATTTTCGCCGGATTGAAACATTCATAACGATTCTGATCTCGACAATGAGTTTGGGTTACGTGTATGAACTCTTGACTACAAAGCCGAGTGCTCGTCAGCTAATTATCCATTCCTTCCTGCCCTACCTGGCTAGTAATGAGCAACTGTTCCTCGTGGTTGGAGTGATCGGAGCGACGGTTATGCCCCATGCTTTGATTGCACATTCCTGGCTGACGAAGAATAAGCTGAGTACGGGTGACCAGCATGAAAAGACGCGTTTATTGAAGCTCCATAGGTGGGATACGATCATTAACATGTCGAACGCGAGTTTCGTCAACATCGCTATCATGGCTATGGCCGCGGCCGCTTTCTACTACCATGGCTTCACTAATGTGGCGACGATTGATGATGCTTATCGAACCCTTACCCCACTCTTCGGGGTTCTCGCCAGCTACGTTTTCGCGATAACTCTCTTCGCTTCCGGATGGTCGTCGTCTACAATGAGCGTGATGGCGGGGCAGGTAATCTTCGAGGACCTTATGGGAACGAACTTCAACCCATGGGTTAGAAGAATCGCCATTCGAGTCATAAACATCGTCCCGACGAGCATAGCCATCTCCTTAGGTTACGATCCACTCGCCCTCCTAGTAGTCAGTCAAGTCATCCTTAGTTTCCTGATTCCCTTACCTCTAATTCCACTCATCTTGTTCACTAAGGATAAACGGGTGATGGGAGAGTTCACCAATCGTCACATTACAACGATTCTGGCCCTGCTTAGCGCCATTGTAATTCTCGGCCTCAACGCCTACCTGATAGTCACATCACTGTGAGGTATGGGTGCATGACACAGAGTAGAATGGCTAATCCATTATGCGACCTAACGAGAGTTGAAGATTACTTGGAAGTCGTATTCGAACTCATTAAAACAAAAGGATATGCACGAGCGATAGACATAGCGGAACGTTTGGACGTAAAGACCCCGAGCGTGACAAGCATGATTCAGAGGTTGGATTCGATGGGATTCGTTGTATACGAACGTTACCGAGGCATCACACTCACAGACAAAGGGGAGGACTTAGCTCGAT
>Ga0187780_10001789_pt1 | contig 16194 bp, 20 predicted proteins | sample 1015_Q2_SP10_20__FD_132429 | JGI IMG/M metagenome (GOLD analysis project Ga0187780, IMG submission 132429) | Tropical peat soil microbial communities from peatlands in Department of Meta, Colombia - 1015_Q2_SP10_20_MG | ecosystem: Environmental > Terrestrial > Soil > Wetlands > Peat | place... | reverse complement strand
TCAGCACAACCGGCGCGCCGTCGGCCTCGGGGGCCACGCCCGCCGCGAGGCTGCGCCTCCAGCTGTCGGCCACGAGCTCGCGCACGCCGACCGGCGCCTCTGCGCCGGCGACGCCGCGCTCGTGTGCCCGGGCGAGCGCGCGTGCATGCTCGACCGGGTCGGTTGACACGTCGATCGCCACCCAGGGGTTGCGTCCCCGTGCTGTCACTGCGCCTGAATCCGTACGGATCGGCTTCCCACCGCTGTCTCCTCGCTACCGATTCTACGCCGAGCACTGCTCGACCTCGAGCCGTCAGGGTCGCGGACGGGGTGGACTTCGGCATCGGCGGCCGACCGCGACATGCTGCGGGGAAATACGCACTCGACGACCGGGCTCCCATATCAATGACATGGTCGGCGGCACCTGACGGCGGCGCCTTGGTTAACCACCGGCGCCCACGCCGGGCGAACCGGCGTGGGCGCTCTCCTTTGACCCGTCTTGGGTGAGCTAACGGATCGACGGTCAGGAGGAGGCTGGAACCACCTTCGGCGCCAGGACCCGTGCTTCCTCGGGGGTGCGGCGAGCGTGCCAGAACCCGAGCCCGACGAGCACTGCCATCAGCGCGGCGCCGATGAACGAGGCGATCGCGCCCCACAGCATCACGGCGCCGATCGTCGAGAACGCTTAGGCCTCCAGCAGCATCCCCCGGAGCGTGGTGCCTTGGAACGAGGTCTGCTCGAGCGCGGCCAGCGACTTGTTGCTCGGGTTCGCCCGGGCCGCGGTGCTGATCTTGGCGTAGACGCCGCCGTACGGCATCTCCGACAGATGGACGGCCATGAAGTCATTCGCCCACACCTTGGCCTGCTGACCGGTGAGGAGCTGCTGACCGGCGTACCGGGAGACCGACGGGATCATCGACGGGGTGATCTCGGTGCCGGCCTTGGGATGCTCGAATGCCGCCTTCGGCGGGAAGTAGATCTGCTGCTAGGCGAGCTGGTTGTGGACGTTGCTGTTGACGAAGCTGTGACCCCAGGTCAAGAGTCCACCTGCGATCACCAGCACGACCACGACAACGACGCCGCCGGTGCTGGCGAGGATGTCGAAAACTTTGCGTGACATGTAGAGGTTCCTCCTTGCTGATTAGCCGAACCGTTGGCTCTATGCGGTTAATCGTCGGCGTTGCGGAGCGACGTCATGTCGGGCCTCAGCCGTGCACCGTCGGCCGCGAATGGCGGAGCGGGCCGCGTAGAAAACCGCAGTCACCTCTCGCGTAGAAACCCGCAGTGGCCTGCCAGGACGGTCGCCTCGGATGGCGTTGCGGCCGGCGATCGGTCACACTTCCGGGTCATGCGCGGTGCGACTCTTGACCCGACGCTCAAGCCGCGGCTGCGGGGGGTCCTTCATCAGTGGGCGTTCGCGGTGTCGTTGGCCGCCGGCGCCGGCTTGGTGCTCGAGGCCGGATCCGCGCGCGCCCGGATCGCGGTGACGGTGTACGCGCTGAGCGTCGCGGCGTTGTTCGGTACGAGCGCTCTGTACCACCGCGTCAACTGGCGCACGCTCGGCGCTCGCCGCTGGATGCGCCGGCTCGATCACACGATGATCTTCGTGCTGATCGCGGGGACCTACACGCCGTTCGGGTTGCTCGTGCTGCGCGGGACGCTGGGCGTGGTGATCCTGGTGGCGGTGTGGTCCGCGGCGCTGGCGGGGGCGGTGTTTAAGCTGGTGTGGATCGACGCTCCCGGCTGGCTGGGCGCGGCCACGTATGTTGCGATCGGTTGGATCGCGCTGGTCGCGCTCCCCGAGCTCCTCGACCGTCTCGGCGTGGCCGCGTTCGCGGCGCTGGCGCTCGGCGGCGTCCTCTACAGCGTGGGCGCGGTGATCTACGCGCACAAGCGGCCGGACCCGGTGCCGACGGTGTTCGGCTACCACGAGCTGTTCCACCTGCTGGTGATTCTTGCGGCCGCGCTGCAGTACGCCGTCATAGCCTTCTGGATCCTGTAGCCGAAGCGTCGCAGGCCGTTTTCGGCTTCCAGACTGCGCCGCCTCGAGTTCGCTGCCGTGTCGGCGACGAAGCAGTGATCTTCGGGCTATCGGCCGGGGCGTTCGCGAGGTCCCCTTGATGGCGCGGGTGGCGCGGCGACGACGACATCCGCGCCGACGAGCTCATACGTCGCTCGGGCTCGGTTGTCGCGAGTCGCCAGCGTGGCACCGTTTTCGACGGCGGCAAGGCCGACAAGCGCGTCATAGACGGCCCCGCCAGCGATCCCGAGTTGGCTGAGGATCGCCGGTAGCCTCCGTGATGTCCGCGTCCCGAGGAGCAGTGGAGCGGCGAATCGGTCATGGATCAGTCGAGCTGCATCCGCGGGCGTGACCCGGAGGTCCCCTGGCAGACGCGTAAGGACCGAGTATGTCTCGGCCAGTGCGTGGCCGCTGAGAGCGATCTCGCGGCCGGCCCACCACGCGGCGACCTCAGTGTGGGAAACGTGGGTTTGCACAAGCAGCGGGATCGCGGCGCTTGTGTCAAGCCCAAGCCTGGTCAACGGCGGCCACTGTCGATCAGGCCGAACACGGCTTCATCGTCGATCGTGCTATCGCCGGTGGCGACGAGCACTCCATTCTCCTCGACCAGGCGCGCGACTCTCCCGGCTGGAGTGACTTGCAGGCCGGATCCGTACCGGGTCACATCGACCGTCGAGCCCGGCGTGAGCCCGACCGCGTCTCTTAGCGGCTTTGGCACGACGATGCGTCCGACGGAATCAACCTTAGCTTTCATTGGGAAAATAATACCAGCTAGCTCCCAATCGGCCCGCAGCCCGAATACGGGCAGAAGCGACCCCATATCCGTCTGAGGCAACTGTTCCACTAACGGGTAGTCGTGATGAGGGCTGTGGTGTGACCGTGAAAGTGTTTCCGCGTTGCGTCGGCTGAGCTCGCCCTCGACGCCGGGGTCAGACGCCGGTTCGCCCCGATCAGCTGCGCCACGCCCACGCAGTCGAACTCGCGCGCGAGGGGGTGGCGGTCATCATCATCGAGGGCCAGCTCGGACACACCGACCTCGGAACCAACTCGGCGTATCTCCAGGGCATCGATCCAAGCGAGATCATCGACGCCGTCCGCTCCCGCAGACCGCCCACCATCTCAGCGACTGCCGGGCTCGCGCTCTAACCAATCACGCGCTAACCGCGACGAAGCGGCCTCGGATCGCGGGTCACGGGGGCTCGGGGCGATCGGACTCGGCCTGGCGGGCGGGGGTATGCGGTTCCATGGTTTGACGGTTGACCGCTCCCGGGAGGCTGTTGGAGCGGAGCGATCGCGATTGGGCTCGACGGGCGTGCGTAGCATCTTGCGGCAGACGCAAACGAGCGCCGCCGGTCCTGAGCCGCTGCCGGTGGCGCTGATTGGGTCTATATGGGGGGTCGATGTGACAGATCGGAGCGGTTTCGGCAAATAGGAGGCATGTGCGCAGCAATGGGCACGGAGGTAAGCGTGCGCCAGAACCTGCGCGGCGGCGCGCTTGCTGAGTTCGAGGAGATCTACCGAAGCAACGTCGGCCTGGTAGCGGCGTATTCGCGCGCCGGTGCCCGCGCCCGCGACAGCCGCATCCGCACTGCGTCGATGAGTGAGTTCGAAGACAGCCTGTGGCTTGAGGTCGTGCACGAGCACGGGGACGAGCTGGCCCGCGCCGGGCGACCAGTGCGCGCGCACAGACGGGCGACCCGCCCTCAGCTGCTCGCCGGTACTCCCGTCGGCGTGGCCGCAATCGCGACCGCGGCGGCGTTGCTGGTGGGCGCGTCGACCAGCCCGCCAGCGTTCGCGGTTACCCGCAACCCCGACGGCACAGTCACCGTGAGCCTGAAGCAGCGATCGGGGATAGCCGGCGCGAATAGGAAGCTTGCCGCGATGGGGTGCCGGCGCAGATCGCGGCGCAGGCTAAGACCCCGCCGCAGCTTGTCTGCCCGGGCGGCCTGAGCCATCTGGCTGGGCCGGTTCTCACCTCTCCGTACTTCTGCTCTGAGGCTCCGGCCGGCCGGAGCGGTAGCCAGCGGCTGGGTTCCCCCGGGCGACGAAGGGGAAGTCTGGGCGTTCGCTTTGAGGGCGTGAAGCATCGCTCTGAGTAGGCTCAAGTTCGTGCGCGCTGGGTTCGAGATCAACACCGGGTCGGTCCGCGACATCCCAGAGTTGCGCGCAGCGTTTCTGTCGCTGCACAAGCACCATCGCGCGCTGTCGCGGATCGCGCTCACCGAGCCCGACGAGCGAGCCTGGACCGAGCGAGTCTCGACCTACGAGGAGTACTTCGCCGAGGGCCGCGCGCTACTGCACGTCGCGCGTCTGGATGGCCGTTGCGTGGGATATGCGCTCACGGTGCTGCACCGGGGCAGCGACGACACGTTCCCCATGGGAGCCGGCTACGCCGAGCTCTACACCCTCGCAGTGCTCCCGGCGTGGCGCGGCTCGGGCGTCGGGACCGCCCTGCTGGACGCGGTCGACGCGGCGCTGGCCGACCGAGCGATCCCGAACCTGACGGTCGCGCTCATGTCTGAGAACGAGGCGGCGATCCGGCTCTATCGCCGCAGAGGGCTCTTGCCGGGCGAGCTGATCATGTACCGGATCGGCAGCAGTTCATCGGATACTGCCAAGGCGTAGGCGCCCCAGCAGTCCGAGGCCTTCCTCACTGCTGTCAGGAAGGCCGAGCCGTCCGGTCGGCCGGTTCGCACCGCTGCGTACTTCTGCTCCGGGTCTCGGGCCGGCCGGAGCGGCAGTCCGCAGATGGGTTCCCCGGCGGCGACAAAGCGGAAGCGAGGGTCGAATCCGGGCGGAACTTTGAGCTCGTGGATCGCGCCCGTCTCGCGGGCGTCGATCTGGACGCCTGCTATAGGGGGCGCGAGCAGCAGTCCGGCCGCCCACGCCTCATGCCAGAAGCGGGCGCGGGTCGAAGGTCACCCGGATCCGGGTGATGCGGCCTGCTTCGACGTGACTCCAGTTAACGATCGCGAGAGGCCCTGCCGCCTCGGTGCGGAGCTCGAACCATGTGAGGACGTCGGGACCGTCGACCCATCGGTGAAGCACCTCGACCTGCTCAGTCATGGCGAACATGCGGCCAAGTCCCGCGATTGTGTCCTCGACACCCCGCGTGGATCCCGGGGCGCCATCGAAAGCGACCTCGTCGTGAAGCAAGGGCCGTACCCGCTCGATGTCATTGTTCTTCCAGGCGTCGAAATAGGCGGCTGCGACGTTGGCCGGGGAGTCAGTTGGTCCAGTCATACCGGGATCTTGGCAGTCAGGTGGCTGGCGATGCCCGATCGTCGCTGCTGGGCTGATGGTGTTTCGCCGGCGTCGGCTGCGGCCGGGCGGGGAAGCGCCAGATCACCTGGATCGGGCGCGCGCTCATTTCGTGTGCGCCCGGGTGGCGGGGGGTCAGGCTGCGGTTAGGCGCTTGCCAGGAGGCCCCGCCGTGTCCTACCGTCTGTGGCTGTGGCTGATTTGCCTGACCCGGGTGCGTTCGGGGCCTCGTTTGAGGAGTTCATGCATGCGATGACGCTCGCGGCGGTGTATGGGGAGTCAGAGGTAGCGGTGAGGCTGCGCGAGCATCTGCGCGCTGACCCTAAGGAGCTGCCAACGACAGGCGCGGGGTTCTCGTTGGCCGAGCAGGCCAACCTGCAGCTCGCGCTGGACGCGGTGTTGGGTGACGCGGAGATTGTGGGTTCACGACGCGCCATTTCGGTTTTGGCTCGATTGGACTGACGGAGATTCTCGCGGGCCGTGCGATCACCGGGCCGATCTCGTTCGGGCCGGTGCAGTACGCCGATGTCGAGGTCGGTGACGGCCGGGTGATTCAGTGCGTGGCCAGCGGTGTGTTCTTGGGCGCGCATGACGGGGCGCCGGTCGCGCTGGTGCTTTCGCGCGCAGGCGATCATCCGATGCAGTCGTCGTCGCTGAAGCTGGAGGGCGTCTCGCCGGTGCGCGGCGCGGTCTCCGGGCTGCTGGGGACGCTCCGGGCGGCGATGCGCGAGCACAACGTGTTCCGGGGGCGGATCATCTCGCTGCATCAGAGCGCCAGCCATGGCGAGGCGGTCAGCGTGCAGTTTCATGCCGTGCCGCCCGTGGAGCGGGGTGGGGTGATCCTGCCACCGGGGACGCTGGAGCGGCTCGAGCGGCACGCGATCGGGGCGGCAGAGCAGGCGGACTGGCTGCGGTCCGCGGGGCGGCATCTCAAGCGTGGGGTGCTGTTGCACGGCCCGCCGGGCACCGGCAAAACGTTGTCGATCATGTATCTGCTGCACGCGATGCCCGGGCGTACGACGATTCTGTTGACCGGCCGAGGGCTGGGGTTGATTGAGCAGGCGCTGGCGATCGGTCGGGATCTCGCGCCCGCCACGTTCGTGTTTGAGGACATCGACCTGGTCGCCGCTGAGCGCACGATGAAGTTCGGCAGCGAAGGCGTGTTGTTTGAGCTGCTCAACCAGATGGAGGGGCTGGCCGAGGACGAGGACCTGCTGTTTTTGTTGACCACCAACCGGCCTGACCTGATCGAGCCCGCGCTCGCCGCGCGGCCGGGACGCATCGACCTCGCGTTGGAGATCCCGCTGCCCGACCCCGATGGACGACGACGGCTGCTGGCGCTCTACGGCGAGGGCATCAACATCGATCCCGCCACCGAACGCGACCTCGTCGCGCGCTCGGAGGGTGTCAGCGGGGCGTTCATCAAAGAGCTCGCCCGCCAGGCCTGGCTGCGCGCCGGGCTTGAACGCAGGCAATCACCCACCGCCGAGGATCTCCGCCGTGTCTTGGATGAGCTGCTGGAGGAACGCTCGACGCTGACCCGCCGGCTGCTCGGACACCACGACGACGAGGACGGCGTTGCGCCCAGCGCCAGCGCCAGCGCCTTTCCGCAGATGCAACACGCCCTCCGCGCGGCTGGCCTGCCCGTCCCGCCCACACCCCAGTCGTCAGCCGGCGACTGAGTGACGTTGACGGCCGCGGTCGCCTGGGCCTGTGAGGCGGCGTGGGCGGCGGCGTCGAGGTCGCGGCGCAGGGACGCGCGGCGATCGGAGTCGGCGCGCTCGGCCGATCCGCTCAGGTTGGCGAGAACCTCGTCGAGGTGGGCGTGAAGCTTGGCCAGGTCGATGCTCGTCGTCCGCGGCGGTCGGGTCTCCCCCTGCATCGGCGTCTTTCGCCTGGGCTTGAACGTTCGCCGCTCCGCCCGCCCGGACCGGCGGGAAGGAAACCGTTGTCGAGCGGGAGGCACCGGCCCGACGCTCGGGTGTGCGAGCGTGCAGGGATTCCTTCAGGGCGCCGTCAGGCCGCGTGCTCACGACCGGTGCTGATCCGCTAGCCGGTGGTGTCTGCCTGAGGCGAACGCCGGGTCCTGGTTCAAGCGGCGGGCGGGGCCTGTGGCTCGATCAGCACTCCCTGCGCGTTGAAGGTGGGGCCGCCGAGGCGTCGGGGCGTCCACAGCCCGGCGGCGGCGGCGAGCTCTGCGCGGTAGATCGCGGGGGCGGGATCGAGGACCGGGAACGGCAGCCCATCTCGATCGCTCGCCGGCAGCGCGCGGGTGAGGTCGCGGGCGGTGCGTGTGTGGTACGGGCGGCGGGGCCGGCCTGAGGTGGTGAAGGGGCGGCGGCGGCGCGCTGAGTGAGCGGCGGCGGAGCCGGTGGAGCAGGCGGCGGCGGTCGTGGTGCTCATCGGCTGACCGAACCGTCAGCCCGGGACCGAACCCGCGTCAGTGGCCACTGCAAGAGCATCTATCGGTTATGTCGGCAGATCGGCCCGTGAGCTTCAGCCGCTCCGCCAAGCTGTGCTGTCGCGGGCGCCGGAACGCGGGCAAGGCCCGGCAGCGAACCGGGGCCGGCCTCCCCGAGAGGAGGTCAGACGGGGTTATCGATCTCGCTGCTTGGGCCGATATGAACAGTGAGCGGGAGTGTCGGAGGAACCATGTAAGGCTGGCCGAAAGGATCGGTCATGCATACATTCCCAACCTCTGGTTCTCATAACGATGCGTCTTTCGCTGGTTCGGACGGCAAGGTCGAGCGCGGTTATGTCGATTTGGGCGAGCGGCGCAGCGAGCTGCGTGGGCGGCTGCCGGGGTTGCCGGACGGGCCGGCGGACGGCGAGGACGCCACTCCTGCTTCGGGCGCGCTGGCTCCCTGAAGCAGCGGCGATGCGGTGGTGGGCGGAGCGGCGACGGAGCAGAAGCGCGGTCAAGGGCGGGACGTGGCTGCTCGCGCCGCTGTATCAGCGCGATCGAAGACGACTGCTGGATCGCCACGGGGCAGAGGGGCGGGCGGAAGGCGGCGTCGGTCGCCCTCTGTTACGGCCAGCGGCAGCCTCGATGCGGCGACACGCTTGAGCGCTGGAGGTCGCCCGGAGCAGCGACGAGATCAGCCACCGCCGGCTAACGCTCGCGCGAGGTGCCCCGATCGGGCGACCCGTCCGACACGATCGCTAAGTTCAAGGCAACCGGGCGCACGCGCTGAATCGAGGAACAGATCGGAGTTGGGGCCGGGTGGTTATCGCCACGTCATATCCGTTCTTGGATGTCCTGTGGGACATCCTGATCATCTTTACGTGGGTGATCTTTATTTGGATCGCGATCACGGTCTTGATCGATGTCTTTCGTCGGCGGGACATTTCTGGTTGGGGCAAGGCGGCGTGGGTGGTGTTCGTCGTCATCCTCCCGTGGATCGGCGTGCTGGCCTATCTGATCGTCAACCACGACGGGATGGCCGAGCGAAGGATGAAGGAGGCGCAGGCTTCCCAGGCACAGTTCGATCAGTACGTGCGGGCTACGGCCGGGAGCGGAGGCGCGACGGCCGAGATCGAGAAGGCCAAGCAGTTGCTTGACAGTGGGGCGATCACTCAGGCCGAGTTCGACGCGATCAAGGCCAAGGCGCTCGCCTAGCTGCAATCGCCTCGGGCGTTCCTGTGGATCGTGCTTGAACGATGACGTTTCCCGACCGGGAAGCTACCGGCTGTTGGGATCCGAATCGGCTTGCACTGGATGTCTCGCTGAGCGCAGTCCGGCGGGCCGTGGTCGACAAGTGTGAGCGGTGAGGAGGCATCGTCCCAGGGGTGGGACAGGGGGCGCTTGGACGCGTTCAGCGATGGTGTGTTCGCGATCGCGATCACGATCCTTGTGCTGGAGATCAAGGTCCCGCCGGATTTGCGTCATCTTGGCCGCGACCTGGAGCACGAGTGGCCGGCTTACCTTGCGTATGTGACGAGCTTCTTGACGATTGGTGGCGTGTGGATCGCGCATCACAGGCTGTTCAGCCGGGTGCGGGTGATCGACGCGACGATCGTGCAGCTCAACCTGCTGGTGATTACCGCGTTCCTGCCGTTTCCCACGGCCGTACTTGCGGAGGCGCTCCGTGCGTCGGAGCGCACGGCCGAGATCGCGGTCGTTTGTACGGGGGGACGGTGCTTGTGATCGAACTGGTGCTCCAAGCGTTGACGCGTTACGTCGCGTCACGGCCCCAGCCGGCAGGAGACGACCAGTCCGAGGATGCGAAAGCCGCCGTTCGCCGTGGCCGCCTGTCTCCGATCGTTGTTCCCAGACGCCCCCGCATCCGGCGCCGAGCACGATCACGCTCCCGAGGAGGATGAACCAGGTGAGCAGCGTGAACACGACGCCAATGGTTCCGTATGTCCTGCTGTCGTCGATGACCACGGTAGAGAAGTTGGCTGCGGAGAAGAAGAAGTTGGCTGCGGAGAAGAAGGCAAGTCCGAGCCAGAGAACGGCGGTGACCAGCGCCGGACGGATCACGCGCCGCCACGACACCCGTCCGTCCAGCAGGAAGTGCATCGTCCACGCTAAGAAGATCGCCACCACCACGAACGTCAGCACCGCCTGCACTACCGGCCCGGCCGCGTGGCGTTCCGGGCCGGTGAGGGTGCCCTCGGCGATCAGGACAGCGAGGAGGATGGCGAGGTAGGCGATGTAGCGGGGAAGGTCGCGCCACCCGCGGTCTTCTTGGTCGAAGGTTCTCTCAAAGAGCAGTTGGAGCGACGAGCCGACCGCGATAACGCCGGCGAGGGTGAACAGCAGTCCGGTCGCGATCGGCACGACGGCATGGCTCGGCGAGTTGCGGAACAGGCTTCTGACGATCTGGGCGCCCTGGCGTTGAGGCCGAGGTGGCGGCTCAGGTCGTCGTCGATGCGCTCATTGGACCCTCATCGCGGGGGCGGCCCGAGCAGCTTGCGGGCCCGAAGGCTGCGAGCGCCGTGACCAGCGCGGCCACGATCGGCGCGACGCCCAAGTCCCGGCGGTGGCGGCGATCCGGCCAAATGTTTCCGGCACCGCACCGCCGATCCTCGGCGCCATGCTTCCCGACCCGGGTGGCTGCCAACGCCTCAGGCAACTCCTCTCCTGTATGCGGTTCGCGTCAAGTTTGCGGCGTGCTAACTGGTCGCCATTATCCGCTCGTGCAACGCGGGCTCATTGTGAAGATCCTGTGACTCGCGAGCGTTGTTCGTGGGTAGCGTCGCTGAGGGCCGGTAGCTTGTGCTGTCTCTGGACCTTCATGGCGGGCGGCAGGACCGGCCAGCTGCAGGGTGTGATGGGGACCGCGACGACAACTTGGAGCGCATTGGAATGGCGCAGGCGCGCCGGCGCCCGTGGGTTGGCCGCGCTCGCCGTCGGGGTCGCTGGGGTCGTCGCGACGGCGCTGACCGTGTGGGGGGTGGCGCGGAGCCCGATCCTGGAGGATCCGGTGGCGACCGCGAACTGGCGGGGTGCGTTCGTGGGGTCGTACGTGGCGGTCGGGGGGTACACGTGGTGGCGGCGTGGCGAGAGTCGGCTGGGTCCGCTGGTCGCCGGGGTTGGATTCGTGTACAGCGTGGCTTCGCTGAACGCGTCGCGAGCTTCGCTGGCGTACACGATCGGGATGGTCGTATGGGCGATCGTGATCGTGTACCTGGCGTACGTGTTCTTGTGCTTTCCCCTAGGGCGGCTTGGGTCGGTGCTGGAGCGCGCCTTCGTGGCGGCGTACGCGGCGAGTTCCGCTCTGGTGTGGGTGCTGATCCTGGCGCTGTCGTCGACCCTTCCGCCGGGTGGACCGTTTACGAATTGCGGGTCGCGCTGCCCGCACAACGCGCTGCAAATCGTCGACGCGCCCGCCGCGACCGGGGCGGCGCTGAACGTCGCGTTCAGCGCCGTGAGCGCGATCTCGCTGATCGTGCTGGCGATGCTGATCTTCGCCAAGGCGCGGTCCTCGGCGTCGTTGCGTCGACGGTCGATGACGCCGCTGGCGGTCGTGTTCATCGCGAACATCGTCGAGTTCGTGCTGTTCTTGTTCGTCGAACCGGCTCATCCCGGCACGCTATGGGTGTTCAGGATCGCCGATGGGGTGGTCACGCTGGCGGTTCCGGTCGCGATGCTTGTCGGCCAGATCCGCGGGGACGTGTTTGCGGCCAAGAGCCTTGGCCAGCTCGCGCTCCGCGGGAGCGGTGAGCGGCTGACCGCCGCCGATGTCCAGGAGATGATCGCCGACGCGCTCGATGATTCGACGCTGACGCTCGCGCTGTGGGATCCCGATCACGCGGGTTATGTCGACGTTGACGGCGTACCGGTCGGACTGCCGCGAGATACCCGGGCGCGCCGGGTCACGAGCATCACGCGCGACGGCATGCCGGTGGCGGTGTTGATTCATGACCCGGCGGTCGACACGGACTCGGGCGTCGTCGAGGGGCTGGCCGCGACCTCGCTACTGCTGTTTGAGAACTCTCGCCTCGTCGGGGAGCTGCGCGCGTCGCGGGCCCGGCTCGTGGACACGGCCGAGCGGGAACGACGCCGGATCGAGCAGGACCTCCACGATGGTGCGCAGCAGCGCCTCGTGGAGATCCAAATAAAGCTCGCCATGGCACGGGATCTGACAGATCGCCCGGAATTGATCCGGCACCTGGACTCGATCCAGGATCAGGCCGACTCGGCCTTGACCGAACTGCGCGCGCTCGCTCGCGGCATCCATCCCGCGGGGCTGCGCGAATTCGGTCCCGCGGTCGCGCTGCGCGCGCTGGCGGACAGCTCCTCACTCCCAGTTCGGGTTCGCGACGAGGGTATCGGTCGCTCACCAGATGCGATCGAGGCAGCTATCTATTTCTGTGCTCGAGGCGATCCAGAACGCCGCCAAGCATGCCGGCGCCGGCGCTCAAGTGAGGGTCACACTCGCCCGCGACCAGCACGCGATCGAGTTCACAATCAGCGACAACGGCGCCGGAATTCAATCCGATCGCAGCGTCAACGGGATGGGGATCACTGGCATGCACGACCGAATCGAAGCGGTCGGCGGCCAACTGGAGATTCGGTCCGCGCCCCACCAGGGCACTATGGTGCACGGAACGATCCCGCGACCCGCCGAGATCCCACAACGGGCCGGCAGCCGCTGAGGAGCGGTCGTCATCGGATCCGGCGAGCGGAGCTGAACGGCGCCGCCAACTGTGCGCTCCCATCGGTCACACGTGTGCGCACCCTGGACACACGGAGCGGCCGGGGCAAGCATGTTCCGATGGACCGAGTCCCCTCCGCCTCCGCTCCGGTGCGGGTTCTGATCGTCGACGACCAGCCTCGCTTCCACGAGATCGCGCGCGAGCTGATCGACGCCACGGTCGGGTTTGAGTGCGTCGGTTGTGCGACCTGCGGCGAGCAGGGCGTCGACGACGCCCACCGGCTGCACCCGGACCTGGTCTTGATGGATGTTCGTATGCCGGGCATTGGCGGGGTGGAGGCGGCTCGACGGATCGCCTCGAGCGACACCCCGCCCGTTGTCGTGCTCATCACGGCAGACGAACCCTCGCTCCATGCCCCCCATAGCATCGCACCCGAGACCGTCCCGAAGAACAAGCTCAGCAAAGTACTGCTACGACGCATCTGGGACGCCAACAACGCCCGGCGACCGCAGCCCCGGGCAGTCGAATTCCCGTAACCCGTTCGGTGCCTTGTCGGCCAGACGTGCCTACCACCGGCTCCGAGTCGGTGATCCAGTCTTCGTTCAGACTGTCCACCCGCAAGCGGGTTGTTGCGGGACACTCGCCACGACCGGACTGGTCCCCAAGCCTTCTCGGGGCCCTACGCCGGGCCGGCCGCGAACAGATACCCGCATCGCAGCTGGGACGTGGGGAAACCCGGAGCGTCTCGGACACACCCGGGCGATGCGTTCTCCGGTTCCCGGCCTTGAGCCCGGGACACACCACCTCTCGCTACTGGGCCGGCGGAGCGCCGCGCAAAGCGACACGCGCCAGCCCGTGCAGCAGCGCCAACGGCTTGTCGGGCACGGCGCTGACGGAGAGGCGCCAGGGTGTGCGGGGGCGATTTCGCACCCGCAGTGCACCGGGGCCGGATGCGGAACCGAAGCGGCGGATCCAGGTGGATCGCCTCTCCGTCGATCCCGGCCGGCACCCGCTGTTCGGCGTGCATGCTCGGATGCTGAGCGCGAGCGAGCGAGCGGCGATCGAGTTGGTTGACCTCGCTGAGCTGACGCCCAGGGAGGCCGCGGCCGCGCTTGGCGTGTCCCGCGGTGTGTTGCGGATGCGGCTGTCGCGGGCTCGGGCGAGATTGAGAACGGAGTGCGGCGTCGGTGAGTGAGTTCGAAGACAGCCTGTGGCTCGAGGTCGTGCGCGAGCACGGGCACGAGCTGGCTCGAGCCGGGCGACCAGTGCGCGCGCACAGACGGGCGACCCGCCCTCAGCTGTTCGCCGGCCGGGCGGCTGCAAGCGAGAGCGAGCCAGACAAGCGACGAGCGACGAGCGAAGGGACAACCCGACCCAGGCCCCGGCGGCGCGGTCCGCGGGGTCCAGGTTTCAGCTCAACGACAACGCGTAGTAGTCCTCCGTGCTGACCGATGTGAAGCCGACGGAGGTGTAGAGGCCGAGTGCGTGGTCGTTCTCGACGGCGACCTCCAAGCCGATCCGGCGCGCGTCGTCTGCGCGTAGCTGCTCGCATGCGCGCGTGAGCGCGGCCCGGCCAAGGCCACGACCCTGCCGGGCGGGGTCGATCACAAACCCGTAAATGCCGGCGTTGGTCCCATCCCGCGTCAGGCTCAGCGTTCCGACCGGCGAACCGCTCAGATCGACGATCATCGTCTGCCCGTGCGACGAGTCCAGACGGTCTGCGTCTAGTGGGCGCTACGCCGATGTTCGAGTGGATTGGAGAAGAAGATGTGACTGTCTTCAGCTACCGATGCGGCCCGCCGCGAACATCAGCAGGCACGCGCCGACTGTTGATCTCATCGATGGTGCGGCACGACGGCGGCGAGCCCGAGGAGTCCACTCGCCCGTGAGCAATGTCGGTTCGTCGAGCGTCTGGGGCGCCGCGTGAGGCTCAGCTCCACGGGGTAGGACGTGACCGATGAGATCGGCAGTGCGAAGGAGGCATGGCCAGTGACGACCAGGATCGCGACGCGGTGAAGCCGAGCGAGCAGCGCAGCAGATCGGTCCCGGGAAGGGACGAGGCACGCAAGCAAGAAAGGCCAGCGCGCCGCAAGGGCCCAGGACGGAGTCGCCCCGGCGACCGAGACGGGCATCGACCCGCACGGCGGCGACGACGCCGACGCCACCTCCGATGGCGGCGCGGATGTGCCGGACGGCGTGGAGCCTGATCTCAAGGACGCCGCCAGCGGACCGCGCCAGGTCGACGTCGGCTCGGTCAGGAGAGAAGGCGCGGCGGCTAGAGTCGGAACATTCGAACCGCTGCTGTTTACTAGGAGGTCGACGTGCCGTTCGAAACGTTTACGCGCCAGCGCCGGGCAGAACGCCAGCCGTTGACGATTCAGAAGAAGGGCGTGATCTCGCTCAACCGGGCGGCATTCGAGGCTCTCGGCAGCCCCGAGGCCGTAGAGCTGCTCTTTGATCCAGACGCCTCCCGCTTGGTCGCCGTGCGTCGAAGCGATAGCTCGGTCGAGCATGCCTATCAGGTTCGCGCACCCGTGGAGAATCATGCAACCTGGTTGATCTCGGGTGCCGCATTTGTGAGCTACTACGAAATCGAGAACTCCAGATCGGTCAGACGGGCTGCTCGAATGGACGGCGACCTACTGATCATCGACCTCAACGACCCGCACATTGATCCGCGGGCCGAGCCCACACCAGCCGACGCCTCGGATTAGTGACGCAGCGCTTTGCGCTCTGCGCCGCGCTCGTGCCGCTGCCGTGCACCAGAGCGAGCGGTGGCGCACCGTCGCTGGCCTCCAGCACGCGCACAGCGAGCGGCGGCTGGCCAAGAATGGCGTGCCCAGTCAAGGCATGGTCGCTGCCGCGTCAGGCTGGACCGGCGACGGGTCATGCCGAACTCCGAGCGCTGCCTTTTCTTGCCCGCGGAGACATTTCGGCACCGGTGCCAACGACCTCGCAACGCGGCGGAAACCGTACTGGGCGGCTCGTTACCGGCGACCGAGCGCTTCCTGGTCGCGTGCGCCCGGCCGGCGGGCAGGAGAACGAGGCCCTGCGGCGAACCATCGCCGGGTGAGGCTGCGCCGGCCAAGCGAGGTTCCACCGGAGCTCTCGCTCGCGCAGTGGATGGTGCTCGACGACTTCCGCCGGGGCCGCCTCAGCGCCGGGCAGCTGTGCGCGAAGCTCGAGCTGGCCGAACGGGAGTGCGCGCCGGCGCCGCCACCGGCGCCGGAGCACTCCGGCCGCTCGCGGGGCGCGTGGCGCGGGGCGCGAGCGCCGGCCCCGGTCCTCCTGCCGCAGGAAACGGCGAACTCGCCGGCGGGGGGCTCATCGACGCTCACCCCCGTGCAGGCGCAGCGGGGCGTCGGGCGCTTCCAGCATCCCGAGCCAGGCCGACAGCGGGCCGACGAAGCCGTCGTCCTCGTCTGAGAAGTCGAAGCGGACCGTCGGCTCGTCCGCGCCGTCGGGGAACTCGACGGCGAACGTCCAGTCCGGGTGGCGCTCGGGCGTCGCGAGCGAGGCCACTCGGGAAGTCGGCATGACGAGCCGTTCTGAGAAGGACGGAGCGAGGTCGAGCACGGAGTTCCGGCGGCGGTCCGCGGTCTGGACCGGCACTCAGAACATCCGTGGCGCATTCTCGCGCCGACCCCTTCCCAGCCCGCCGCGCTGACTCAAGCTGGGGGAGCTGCGCCTGAAGCGCGAGCGGCGCGCGCCTCGATCCTGTCCAGCACGTTGCCGGTGAGTTCGATCTCCGCGGCGGTGAGCTGGGACTCGAGATGACCCATGGTGCGAGGGCCGATGATCGCCGCGGTGACCGCGGGATGGTTGAGCGC
>Ga0187780_10001788_pt1 | contig 16196 bp, 9 predicted proteins | sample 1015_Q2_SP10_20__FD_132429 | JGI IMG/M metagenome (GOLD analysis project Ga0187780, IMG submission 132429) | Tropical peat soil microbial communities from peatlands in Department of Meta, Colombia - 1015_Q2_SP10_20_MG | ecosystem: Environmental > Terrestrial > Soil > Wetlands > Peat | place... | reverse complement strand
GCTCGCGATGCTGCTGAGTGAACGGGTTGGGCTGCGCAAAGCGGTAGTTGAGAAACAGCCGCTGCGCTCCAGGAACGTGAATGTGCATGCCGTCGCACACGCGGCGTCCCTGCTCATCTTCGTTGAATCCGAAGTACAGATAATCGCGCAGGTACATGCCAGAGGAGGAGATCCCCTGGCACAGACTGGTCCGGACCCCGCTCACAGGATTGGGACTGCCGGAATCGTCTTTCGCAGCGTGGCGCAGGAACGAGACGAAGTCGCGCGAGGTGACGTAACCGAGGCCCATCACGGGGGAAGCCGCAGCCCGGTAGATCAGATGGTAGTTGAGGTCGTTGCGGAAAGCGCCCCGGAAACAGATGTCGGCGGCGCTCGATGCGCCCGGCCAACCGTCCGGGCAATGCGAAAAAGCCCACTCGCTGTCCGGGACCGGCGTTCCCCGCGGGATCGCAGGTCCGCTGGGACGGGGCGAATCGCTCTCGACCGCCCACAGTTCGGCCTGCGCCGCTTCTTTGTTGCTCGAAACCGCAGCGAAGCTCTTGAATGCAGCGCCGCCGCTCAAGGGCAGAGTCAGTGGCTGGCGGCCGTTGAAGTTGCGGTCCCCGAACTCGGTGAGGATGCGCTCGGTGATGGGATGCCCGTCGCGCATGGCGATCGGAAAGCTCACTGTCAGCCGGTCGTCGCCCGGTGCGATATCCGCGCCCCATCCGACCCAGGCCAGGACATAACCGCGCTTCATGAGGAATCCATTGCCGAAATCCCGCATGGTCATGGGTGCGTTCACGTTGGCATCCGGCGCGGTGTCCTGCATGCGGCCGAACGAGATCTTGTTTCCCCGGTTGTTCACTTCGAAGAACAGGGTGCCGCTGGCTTTGGTGAGATCGACCGGCTTGAGGATCACCGCGTCTGCGGAGAATTCCACTCGGCCGCGGGCGTTGCGGGGTGCCTTGTCGAGGTCGAACACTACGGCGTTACGCGGATCCTGCGGATCGACTTCGAAATAGGCAATGCCGGTGAGCCGCTCATATGCGCCCGCCGCACCGAATGGCTGGCCTCCAGCCACAGTCTCCGGCGGGCGCAGCTCGAGTCGTACCAGCCGGGCATCCGCGGGCGGCGGAGAGACAACCGCCCATAGCAGTGCCAACGCTATGATGCCTTGCAATCGTCGCATCTGTCGGGGTCGGTTCACCTCGGGTCGGGGTAGAATAATCGCATTCCAATCATCCTGCCGGGAGCAGCAGCGATGGGTAATCCCGCGGAGTTGAGTAGCGCAACCCTCGAAACCGAGCGCAAGCTCCGAGTCGTGCACGTGACGTGTCCGCACGACTGTCCGGACGCCTGCTCCATGCGCGTCACGGTCGACCAGTCGAGCGGCCGTGCCGTCAAGGTGGAAGGCGATCCTTCGCACCCGGTCACCAAAGGCTATCTGTGCAACAAGGTCAACAATTACCTCGACTACGTCTACAACCCAAACCGGGTGCTCTATCCGCGCCGCCGGATAGGACCGAAGGGCGGTAGCCCGCGCTTCGACCGCATCACGTGGGACGAGGCGCTCACCGAGATCGCTGCGCGCCTGCAGGCCGTCATCTCGGAGTTCGGACCCGAGGCCGTCCAGCCTTTCTCGTACTCGGGCACGCTCGGCATCGTGGGCTTTTCCGGCATGGGCGAGCGCTTCTTCAACCAGATGGGCGCTGCGCGTCTGCAGCGCACGATCTGCACCGCGGCGGGTGCAGCCGCGCTCACCTACACCTTCGGACGGGTTGGCGAGGCCAACATCGAGGACATCCCGGGCATGGAAGTCGTTCTGCTCTGGGGCACGAACCTCGTCAGCACCGGGGTGCACGCGATGCCGTTCATCAACCAGGCGCGCGCCAATGGCGCAGCCATCGTGGCCATCGACCCCCGCGTCACACGCACCACCGCATTCGCGGACTGGCATCTGCAGCCGCGTCCGGGGACCGATGCCGCTCTGGCGTTAGGCATGATGAAGATCATCGTCGAGCGCAATCTGCACGATGAAGCTTTCCTGCGCAGCCACACGGTCGGGTGGGAGCGCCTCATCGCCGAGAAGCTGCCTCAATATCCGCTCGAGCGCGTGGAGGCGGTCACCGGGATACCGGCGTCGGACATCGAGAAGCTGGCGCTCCTGTACGGGCGCACGAAGAAGTCCTTCATCCGGCTCAACTGGGGCATTCAGCGTCACGCCAACGGCGGCATGATGACGCGCACGATCTCGCTGCTTCCGGCCGTGACCGGAGCGATGACGGGCGGCGCCGGCGTCTGCGTCAGCACAGGCGCGGAGACGCGCGGCGTGAACATGGCCAAGCTGCAGCGCACCGATCTGCTGGCTGGAAGGACGCCGCGCACGATCAACATGATCCAGCTCGGCAACGCGCTCACCGACTCGCGTCTCGACCCGCCCATCAAAGCGCTGTTCTGCTGGAACAGCGACCCGGCCAACTGTGTGCCCGATACCGTAGCGGCGCGCCGCGGCCTCATGCGCGACGATCTCTTCGTCGTGGTGCACGACACGTTCTTCACCGACAGCTGCAGCTACGCCGACATCGTGCTCCCGGCGGACACGCAGCTCGAGCACGCCGACCTGCACGGTGCGTACGGCAACTACTATCTCGGGCTGAGCCAGCCGGCCATCGGCAAGGTCGGCGAGAGCCTCGACAACACCGAGCTGTTCCGGCGTCTCGCCCGTGCCATGGGCTACGACGATCCATGCTTTTCCGACAGCGACGAGAAGATGATCCGGGAGCTGCTCGATCCGGAATTCAATCCGCTGTTCGAAGGCGTGACCTACGAGAAGCTCGCAAGCCAAGGCTGGGCGCGCGCAGCGGTGGATTCGCCGCGCCGCAAAGGCATCAACAGCGGGCGCTGGCCCACGCCCAGCGGCAAGATCGAGATCTACTCCGAGACGCTGGCCGGACTCGGCCTCGACCCGCTCCCCACTCACCTCTCCGAAAGGGAAGGCTGGGAGGATGCCGAGCGCCGGTGCACGTATCCGCTGCAGATCATCAGCGCTGCGACGCACTACTTCATCGGAGCAACTTTCCAGCACGTTGCGCGGTTGAAGGAGATGAGCGCGCGGGCGACCTTCGAGGTGAGTCCGCCGGACGCTCGGGAGCGGGGCATTAGCGACGGGGACCTGTGCCGTCTCTACAACGACCGGGGTGAAACGTTCGGCTATGCTCTGGTCATCGACGGACTCCTGCCCGGAGTGGTCGGGGCACCGAAGCAGCTGCAGGGCTCGAAGATGCGCAATGGCGTGAACTTGAACGCGTTGACCAGTCAGAACGTGTCGGACATGGGCGGCGGCCCGGTGTTTTACTCCACGCTGGCGCAGCTCGAGAAGGTGGCGGATCCCGTTACGGAGGGTACTCTGCCGGGCGAGCCGGTCAACCCCAGTTAGAGCAACACGCGGTGAGCGCAACGATCATCGATGGCACGGCCATCGCCCGGGAGATCCGTGCTCGCTGGAAGACCCGGGCCGATGCTCTCACGCGAGGCGGCGTGACGCCCGGACTGGCTGTCGCCCTGGTCGGCGACAATGCGGCGAGCCGTGTCTACGTGCGCAACAAAATCAAAGCCTGTGCCGAGAACGGCGTCCACTCCGAGCTGCACGAGTTTCCGGTCGATGTGTCCGAGCAAACGCTGCTGGAGCGCATCGCTGCGCTGGCCGCCGATTCCAGGATCCACGGCATCCTCGTACAGCTGCCGCTGCCGGCACACATCGACAACGCGAGAGTCCTGGAAGCGATTCCGATCGAGAAGGACGTGGATGGATTCCATCTCTACAACCTCGGTGGGCTGGTGGTGGGGCAGAGCGTATTTCCACCGTGCACGCCCTACGGCGTCATGTGTCTGCTCGATCATCTGAGCATTCCGATCGAGGGCCAGAACGCAGTGGTGGTCGGGCGCAGCAACATCGTCGGCAAGCCCATGGCGCTGATGCTGCTGGCGCGCAGCGCGACGGTCAGCATCTGCACCTCCAGGACCCGGGACCTGTCGCAGTACACGCTCCTGGCTGACATCTTGGTTGTAGCTGCCGGCAAGCCGCGGCTCGTCACGGGCGCGATGGTGAAGGAGGGCGCGGCGGTGATCGATGTCGGCTTCAACCGCCTTCCGGATGGCAGCGTGGCGGGCGATGTGGATTTCGAGTCGGTCCGGCAGCGCGCGGGATGGATCACGCCGGTCCCGGGGGGTGTGGGTCCGATGACCATCACGATGCTGCTCGCCAACACCATTCAGGCCGCGGAGCGTGCCGCGGCGGGCGTAACAGCCTGACGAAAAACCGCAACCTCCTTCACCACGAACCTCATTCACCACGAAGGACACGAAGGAACACGAAGTTAAAGGCGATTAGTGTGGTGCCGCGTGGACCCATATCTGCAGCATTGTCATGCCGGTGAAAACCGGCATCCAGGCACAGACCTCTGGATTCTGGCTTCCGCCGGAATGACGGTTACTTCCCATCGTGTTCCTTCGTGTCCTTCGTGGTGAATGCGTTTGTTTTTTTGCATCGCCTCCTTTCCTCTGCGCGCGCTCCCACGGTGTTCGAAAACCGACGCGATGCGGCCCTGAAGCTGGCCGCTAGACTCATCCAGTACAAGGGCAAGAATCCATTGGTGCTGGGCATTCCGCGCGGCGCCGTGCCAATGGCTCGGATCATTGCGCAGGAACTCGAGGGCGAAGTGGATGTGGAGCTCGTGCGCAAGCTGCGCGCACCGGGCAATCCGGAGCTGGCGGTGGGATCGGTGGACGAATCGGGGTGGACCCACGTTCCCGGCTACGCAGCGTCGACCGGCGCGGATGCTGCCTACGTCGAGCAGGAAAAGCAGCAACAGCTCGAGGTCATACGCCAGCGGCGCGCCCTGTATTCGGGCGGCCGGGACAGTATCGATCCCGCTGGACGTACCGTGATCGTGGTGGACGACGGGCTCGCGACCGGTTCCACCATGATCGCTGCCCTCCACGCACTGCGTCAGCGCCATCCGGCCCGCCTGATCTGCGCCGTCCCAGTCGCGCCGCCCGAGACTGCAGCCGAAGTCGCCAAGGGCTGCGACGAGCTGGTGTGCCTCGAAACCCCCGAGTACTTCTACGCCGTCGGTCAGTTCTACCGGCACTTTCCTCAGGTCGAGGACGACGAAGTGGTCGCTGCCCTGAACGGCAGCTAGCCGGCGCGCTATTCAGGCAGCCCGTTCATGAGGTACATGACAGTGATGAACTGGCTCGGCTTGCCGAGCTTCCCGAACCAGCGGTCGTAGATTGGGATGATCTGTCCCGAGCGATAGATGCGGGAAAGCACCGTGTTGACCGCCTGCCGGAAATCCTGGTCGTTCTTGCGCAGCATGAGGCCGTACGGCTCGTAGGAGAGGGTGCGGTCTCCCAGCCTGAGCTTCATCGACTGCGCCATCTGCACGGCCAGGCCCACCAGGACGGTGTGGTCGGCCGCGTAGGCATCCGCCGCGCCTCTGCGCACCGCATCCAGCCCTTCCGCGTGGCTGTGCACGGTCACGAGCTCGGCGTTGACGTAACTCTTTTCCAGGACCTGCTTGAACGCGCCCACGGTCGTCGTGCCTGCGATGACCGCGATCTTTTTGCCGGCGAGGTCCGACAGAGCCTTGTAGGGACTCTCTTCACGCACCGCAAAGTTGGCGCCATCCAGCCACGTCATCACGCTGAAGTCGACCTGCTTCTGGCGCGAAAGCGTATTCGTTGTGATCCCGCACTCGAGGTCGATCTCCCCCGATTTGACTGAGTCGAAGCGGGTTTCGAGCGTCACCGGCACCCATTGCACAGCGAGGTCGGGCAGGCCAAGCTGCTCTTGAATGCCAGTCGTAACCCGCATGCACAGATCAACAGAATAGCCATTCGGCTTTCCGTCCGCGTCGATGTAGGAAAACGGGATCGACTGGGTCAAGTACCCGAGCTTGATGACGCGGGTGTCTTGAATCTTCTTGAGCGTGCCGGAAATGTCGTCGGCAAGCGCGGGGGCGGCGAGCAAAAGGGCAAGCGCAGCGGGAGCGAGTCGAATTCGCAAGGCGGTCTCCTGGGAAAGAGGTATGGGAAAGTCAGTTTCGGGCGCGCTTGTCATATCGGGCGCCCTTTTTTTGCCGCGGCGAAGCATATCATGCGATGGAGCGCGGGGATCAACGCCCTCCGGCTTCAGCCGATCAGCGCTTTCGAGCGAACATCCCGTCGGTTCCTCCCGTTGCTGGCACACCGGATCCGACGGGCGAAAAGGGGCCTGAACCCCTGGTCTGCACAGTCTCCGCCGACTTAGGTGTGTCGACGGGTTTGGTCCGGAAGCGGTGGTAGTTCGCGCCGGGGATGAAGTCTAACGCGCAGGGCGACAAGAGCTTGCTGTGTACATCCAGCAGCGATGCCGCGGATACGCCTAACCGCTTAAGCATGTCAGACCGATCCGCGTATACCGAAGCCAGAAAGCCGGTTCGCACAACGAAAGGAGGCGAACGCGACTCGCTCCAGCGAGTGCCGTAGATCGCGCCCCCGCTGGCATATCGCGCTCGCACGCTCCAAAAGTACTTAGCACCGGGCTCGAGTGGCTGAAGCAGGGTATGCGACGGGCCGGGAATGTTGGTCTGCGAGTAAATCAAATCTCCCACTGTGGTATTGGAAGTCGCCCTCCACACGCGCAGGTCATATCGAACGGCGTCAACCAGGATATTTGAGGGGCCGCCCGGGAAGTTGAAAGCTTCCCAGCGCAGCGTCGGCTGCAAGGAGTCGACCGCGTTGTCGACGACCACTGCCTCGTCTGGATTTGGCGCCCGGCTGCCAATTTCGAGCGGTGGGTCTACCGGTCGAAGACCGCACGCCGGGTGATCATCCGGGCGTGTCGAAGCCACGTGCTCAACCTGTGGCCTAACCATATGCAGGAAAACCTCGTCGACAACGCGCTCGCCCAGCGCTCGATAGGCTTGCCCGCGCTCGCTCCTCACCAGAGCAACTTCTCCATCGGCCCACGCGGGCAGCGGCGCGTAACGGCTGAGGTACGCGAACTCTCCGCTCCAGAGTTCCTTGCCGGTCAGCGCATCCACTCGCCGTGCATGCACCACCATGAAAAGTGCCACCTCGGGGTCCTTTCCCCCCGCGCTGTCAAAGCCAAATCGCGTTACGCTGATTTCGAGGACTGATTCGAAGCCTTGCGACGCGAGCGTTTTGTAGTCGATTTGTATCCCTTGGGCAGTCGGGCCGATCGACGAAAATTCGGGAAGCTGTTGGCCGATGGCGTCCTTGGCGCTGCTCTGTACCGCGTCCGCCAGCGGCTGCTGCAGCTTCAGGGCCGCGATCGCCGGCCGAAGGGATTTCTTCGCATTGGCGGTTTCCTCCCTTGGTGCGCCCTCGGCGATGCCATGGACGGTGCCTAGGGGAAGTCCAATCACTGCTCCGCCCACTGCACCCGCCACGACGAACAAGCCGCAGAAAATGGCACTCTCGGGGACGGCCACTACTGCACCGCAGCCAACCTGTCCGCCCAGCAACCCGCCCCCGAGTGCGCCGCCAACCAAGCCTCCTCCCGCCCCCTTCAGCGTAGACAGCGTGTAGGAGCTGATCGAAGGCAGCTCGACTTCGGGTTCAAAGCGTGCGGGGACGAGCGCCACGCGCACGACGCTTCGCTCGAGAGGCGGAGCCGGCGCGACCTGCTCATGTGCAGGTGTCGGTCGGGGCGCGGCGCCCGTGCAGCCCGGAAGCGTCAGTGTGAGAATCATCGACATAGCGCACGCAAACGCGGGCCCAGCTTTGCGTATTGCGTATGACGTAAAGGCAGCTGCAGCATTTGGGCTGCCGTGACCTTGCGTCTCGTGCGCTGCTAGCCGCATCAACTTACTTCACTTGCGCAGCGCGACGAGCGCGGTGCTCAGCTGCGGCAGATAGGTAATCGCCAGGACGCCGATGGCCATGATGGCGAAATACGAGGCGACGGCCCGGCACACCTCACCGATCGTCTTGCCGAATCGATAGGAGGCGAAGAACACGTTGATGCCCACCAGCGGCGTCAGGAATCCCAGCTCCATGTTGGCCAGAAATATCACGCCGAGGTGAACGGGATCGAGGCCGAAGGCGGTCCCCACCGGCACGAGCAGGGGGACCACTACGACGATGGCCGCAAAGATCTCCATCAGGCATCCGACCAGGACCAGGAATCCGTTGAGCACCAGCAGGAAGAGCCAGCGTGATGGAAGCGCCTGCTGCGCCCAGTTCGCTGCGCGATCCGGCACCTGAGCGTCGACCAGATAGTTGGTGAACCCTAAAGCCACGCCCAGGATGAGCAGCACGCCGCCGACCAGCAAGCCGCATTCGACCATGACGCGCAGCACGTCGCGCGATGTCGGAAACTCTCGATGGATGACCGCCTGCGTGATAAATGCATAGACGGCGGTGACGGCCGATGCTTCGACGGGTGTGGCGATGCCCCCGAATAGAGCCACGAAAGCGACGACGGGCAGCAGCAGCTCCCACTTGGCGTCAAGTATCGCTACTGTTGCCTCGCGCAGATCGAACGCCTGCCTTTTCGCGCCACGGCGCCCTGCCGTCCGTGTCGCCCACAGAACCAGCAACACCGCCATCAGGACGCCGGGCAGGAATGCGCCGAGGAACATGTCCCCCATCGGGACCTTGGCGACGATCGCGTACAGGATCACCGGAAGACTCGGTGGAAACAGAACGCCGAGCGAGCCGGCGCTGGTGACGAGGCCCACCGCACCGTGCTCCGAGTAGCCGCTGCCCTGGATGAGAGGCACCAACAGCGCGCCCAGCGCCAGGATAGTCACGCCCGACGCTCCGGTGAAGGCGGTGAAGAAGGCGCTGACGAACACGGTCACGACCACTACGCCGCCGGGGACGCTGCCCACCACCGCGTTGCATACGCGGAGCAGGCGCTGCGGAGCCTTGCCTTCCGCCAGGAAGTAGCCGGCGAGCGTGAACAGGGGGATGGCGGGAAGGGAGGGATTTACGACCAGGTGATAGTGGTCCAGCGGTATCGCGGCGATCGGCAGGCCCATGTGCCAGAACATGATCAAGGCAGCCCCGCCGAGGGTGACATAGATGGGCGCGCCGAAGATCGTTGCAAGCAGCACAGTGATGAGCGCGGCCCACATCGTGAGCCCGACCGGAGGAATCAGCAGAGCGAATGCAATAGCGATCACCGCTGAAGCCAGAGCCGCCAGCACTTGCCCGCGCCAGTTCTCGGCCGCGTGACGGCAGATGCGCAGCGCCATCAGCGCGAACCCGACCGGAATGCACGCTTGCACTGGCCACAGCGGAAAGCCGTAAGCGAGCTTGTCCGCGGCCGTCCTTTCCGCGAGGACGAACTGCACGGCCGCGACGCACAGCAGGAGGGTCACGATGACGGCGACGATGCTGCTCAGCCACTTGGCCGCATGACGCTGCGTCCCGGACATCAACAGCCGTGCACTGGACAGGGACAGCAGGCGGTCCGAGCGTGCCGCCACTGCGGCGCCCGCCATTCCCGACACGAGGGTGAGATGCTGCACGAGCGAGGTAGAAGCGGCGATTCCGATGTGCAGCGTTGCCCTTAGCACGATCTCGATGACAGGCAACAGTGCCATGGCGGCAAGGGCCACTGCCAGCACGATATCTTCTGCATCGTGCAGCCTTCGCAATGGACTGGGCCGCGCGGCGGCCCGGGGGAGTTTCATCGTCCGCTCCGATACTCCCGCAGCAGGATCATCACCTCGTCAAAGGCGTCTGCAGGCACGAGCGTGCCTCGAATTCTGGGATAGGCTTGCTCGACTGCGCGCCGCCACTCCGCCTCCTCCTCGGCGCTCGGCGCGTACACGTTCAAGCCCCGTTTCTTCATGGCCTCGATCGCCTCGTCGTCCTCTTTGCGCGCATGAGCGCGCACCTGGGGGCCGGCGACTCGCGCCGCGGCCATGAGCTGTTCTCTGCCGGCTGGCGACATGGCGTCCCAGACCGTTCGCGTGACGACCGCTGCCCCGACGATCGGCACCCACCTCAGATCGAGCATGTAGTGCGCGATCGTGTTGAACTGGCCGGCCAGCGCGTAATAGGTGCCAGAAGGCACCACGTTGATGAGCCCGGTCTGAAGCGCCGGCAGGATATCGGCCGTTTCCAGGGGCACCGGCTGATAGCCGAGAGTCTTCATCAACTGGACCTGATCGTTGTCCCCAGCCCAGGCGAAGATCTTGCGACTCTTGAAATCCTCGGGGCGGTGCGCCGGCTCCTTGGAGAAATAGCGCACCCAGCCGGCGTCTCCCCAGAACAGCACCACGAAGCCTTTCTCGAGCATGCGCTGTTCAAACCGGGCGGTGATTCTCTCCCGCACGAAGTCGAGCTCCTCCCAGTTGCGGAAGACCAGCGGCATCACCTGCAGCGCGGCGACAGAGCGCTCGATCTGCATGAGACCCACCACCGTGATGAGTGCGGCGTTGAGCTGACCGATGCGCATGCGCCTCACCATGTCAGCCTCGCCGCCCTGAGTCCCGTCGGTGAAGATGGTGAAGGTGGCTCCGCCGCCTTGCGCCTGCCGCCACTTTTCCGCCATTTCCTGCAGCGCTCGGTGATAGAACGAGCCTCTTGGCGCGAGAGTGCCCAGCCTGACTCTTACCGCCTCGTCAGCCCGTGCGGGCAGCGAGACGGCGCCAGCGACCGCAACGGTAAGGCCGGCGCGAAGTAGCGTTCGCCTAGAACAGCCAAGCGGAGATAGTGGGCTCAAGTGGCCTCCTCGAGTCTGCGAAGAGTTGATCGGTGCGGGTGAGCAGCCAGTGCGCGCGGCGCTGCATCACAACGTTCGCCAGACGCCACTGCGGACGTTTGTCGACGTCGATCGCGAGTGCTTGATGCAGAAGCTGCTCGAACTCGGTCCGGTTCTGCTGTGCGATGCATACAGCTTCGGCGAGCGCAACGTACGGTGCCGCCTGATAGCCTTCCGAGAGCTGCACGGCGCGCTGGAAATGGGCCCTCGCGCTTGCCTCGGGATCGCCTTCGCGGTAGCGGCGCACCATCTCGTAGGTGATCAAGAAGGTATGGATGGCGCCGGCGTCGTAGCTTTCATTCAAGAGCAGGGCGCGATCGATGGACGCCTCGACGATCGGCACGCGAGCGACGAGCTCCGGGTCGTCCTTGGAGAGCCCGATGAGTGCACCGAGAGAAGCGGCGTTCCAGTACAGCAGTGGGACGTCATCGCGCGTTGTCACGGACACCGCCACGCGCGGATCCTGCTCCATACGCTTCGAGAGGCCGGGGTGTGCGACGTCGAGTCCTGCAACGGCATAACGGTACGCTCGCGTGTACAAAACCTTCGCACGGGCGCGCGCGGCGCCGGCCGCCGTTACGTCGGTCTCCTCCAGCATCTCAGCGTCCTGCTGGATGAACGCGTAGGTATAGCCGGTATAGCCGCTCGCGGCCGACGTGAGCAGCCCGCGGTGTTGCGGTACCTCGACGAGGATGCTGTCCATCAGCTTCAGGCTGAATGGTGCTGCGCCGCGGATGAGGTCGGGATCGTCGTCCGATGCGTAGGCTGTACCGCCCTCGGCCAGTGTGTCGGCGGCCTTGTTCAACGCGAGCTGCTTCACAGAGCAGCCCCATAGGATGAGGAACGAGCACAAGACCATGCAGCGGACCGCCGATCCGATACCGACCCGCCCTGTGAGGCCGAGACGCTTCTTCCTTCTATCTCGCATATGACCTCCGGATGCCGCTCGCTGACATGAGGCCAGCATAGAAGCCCCTGGCTTGCCGATCGGTTACCGATCGCTTACCGATGGATTACTTCTCGGAGGAGACTGCCGCTATTGCGAGCGCAGCAGCTGATCGTAGATCTGGCGGATTTGAGGAACCTGGCGAGCGACGACGTCCGTCAACTCGTCGGCTTCGAGAGTGCGAAGCAGATAATGTGTCGCTCGCTCGCCTTCCTTGGTCTGCTGCCAGAAACGGGCGATGTCGCCGGCGGTCCGCACCAGACGGTTGCGGAACCGCTCGCGGAGCTTGTCGGTCCAGGGCTCGTGCGCGTCTGTCGAAAGGAACGAACCCGTATACAACTCCAGCATGCGCTGGGCGAGTGTGTTCACCTTCGACGCGTCGATCCGTTCCGGGCTGCCGCGCAGCGCTTCGTCAAGGTGGGCAGCAAGCTGCTCGAAGGCCCAGGCGTCGGTCCAGACGAAACGTCCGTCCAGCGACAGCTTGCCTTCGGACAGGACCACAGCGCGATCCTCGCCCAACAGCTTGCGCAGGCGGTGCAGGGCCGAGGTGAACGACCGGTGCGCGGAGTCGCCATCGATGCGCGGCCACAGCGCCTCGATGATGATGGCTTCGCTGACCTGGCGCCCGCCGTGCGCTGTCAGCACTTTGAGCAGATCCAGGGGACGCTTTTGCGCCTTGCCGGAGAATACGATCGGGATGTTGTCCCGGAGCAGCTGAAACTCCCCGAGCGTGTGCACCTTGAATCGCCAGGGCCAGGTCGACAGCGCCGAGCGCGCTGCGTCCAGCGTGAGTTGGCAGCGCCGGATGATCGCGGTCGCGTAGTCGGTCTCGATCTGCGTTTCCAATGCGCGGCTCATCAAGCTCGCGAGTGCATCGGGGCGCCACAGTGTGAACGCAGAGTAGTTGCGTGGCTTGCCGATCACCAGCGCCTGGCGCAATGCCCAGAGACCCGATCGCCGGCCCCGTTTGTCCTCGAGCGCGACCTGGGCGTAGCACATGAGACCGGTGAAGTCGAGCAGCCGGTTCTTCATCACGCGCCCGAGATCGTAGATCTGCTGAAACTGCGCCATGGCGTTGCTGCGCTCGCCGCTCTCGTACAGCACTTGCCCGGCTGCGAGGCGGCACAGCACCTCGAAGTACGGGCACCCGACTTCCACCGCGGCCCGCAGTGCCAGTTTCTGCTGCTGAAAGGCGGACAGGTTGTCGCCCGAAAGCATGGCGTGCCAGGCGGAGAAGAGGTGGTACAGGGTGAGATCGCATCGCGCAGGAGGGCGCGACTGGGTGCTGAACTGGTCCAGCAGTTGTTTCGCGGTTTCCAGGTCGCCGCAGGTCAGTGCGCCGCCGGCGCCGAAGGCGAGCAGCTGGTGCGTCGCCACGCTCACTCCAGCCGCTCGTTCGATCTCGAGACCGTCGCGTACCGCTTTGAGGCATTCATCATGCTGTGCCGTGAGCATGAAGTACATGGCCTCGGCGACCTTGAGCATGTTCAGCGCGAACGGGGAAATCTCATGCTGCGCGCACAGCCGGCGCATTCCCTCGATCACCGCCCACCCCTTGGGATAGTGGCCGCCCCAGATGATGGCTATTGCGACACTCGGCTCGACCAGCATGCGCAGATTCGGGTCGCTCTGTTCGATCGAGGCCCGATAGGCGTGCTCGACCCATCGCTCGAGATCGGGGTGCTGCGGCTGGCGGATCACCATCGATGTGAGCAGGCTGGTGACGATGCGCAGGCCGGGTGCACGCGAGAGCGCATGGGGATGTGCTTTCAAGAGCTCGTCCATGACGGGGATCCAGCGGTCGAGCAACGTGAAGTCGTCGAGCTCATACAGGATTGCGTCCATCGCGCCGGAGCACGTCAACAGCAGCCCCATCGCGTCGGGCTCGCTTTGCGCTCGGAACAGCTCGAACGCCTGCTCGTGCAGAATGCGGCTCGCGCGGGGGGAGGCGCGCATGCGCGCGACCGCGACCCAGTACAGCGTCCAGGGATTCTGTTGCTGGATCTCCTTGGGGAGCGCTTCGACCCACTGTGCCAGCGTTTCGGCCATGCCGCGGTTGAGCATGGCCTCGGCGTGCTTGCGGATCACGGGCACCATGTGTTCCCAGTCCCCCAGCTCGCGCAGCAGCGACATGCAGTCGCCGACGGAGCCCTGCTCCTCCAGCAGCAAGGCGGCTTTGCGCTTCAAGGTGTCCTGGGCGTCATCGCTCAGCGTTTCTTCCACCCGCGACAGCAGAAAGGCCCGAAGCAGCGGATGGTATTGATAGACCGGCTCCGGTTTCGCCTGCTTCAGGGCCACGAAATAGTTGTTGCGGTACATGTGCGCGAGGATCGCCCCGGCATCGCCTTCACCGGTCATCTTCTCGGCCATGTCCGCCGTCATCTGCGCCAGGTAAGCCGTGTTCAGAAGAAACGCCTGCGTCCGGCCGTCGGTTTTCTGGAACACCTCGCCGGCGAGGTAGTCGAAAACGAGCTGCGGAGTCGACTGATCCGAAAAGTCCTCGATCGAATCGCGCTCTGCGACCTGCTCGAGCGTGAGGATCAGGCCAGCTGGCCAACCCTGCGTTCGCTCGTACAGCTCGGCGAGAGCGTGCTCCGCGAGAGCGTGACCGCGCTGACGAACGATGGCGTCGCTTTCCTGTCGCGTGAGGCGCAGCTCATTCCAGCCGATCACCTCCATCGCCTGATTGGCTCGCAGCCGCACCATGCTCGGTGGCGGGTCGCTCCGGCTGATGAGGATGATGCAGCTGCTGGGGGGCGCCTCCGACAGTGCTGCGCGGATGGCTTCGTGAAACAGGGACTGCGACGGAACCTCGTGATAGCCGTCGAGCACGAGCGCAAACGGTGCGCCGAGATGCGCGTACAGCGCCTGGAAATAGCGGCGGGCAAACGCCGAGATCCCGGCGTGGTACTCCGGCGTGAGCTGAGGGAGCCGCAGTACGGGCTTCCGCCGAAGCTCGGCGGCAGCCAGCCCGAGGTAATAGAAAAATGAGGCGACGTCCGCGTCGCCTTCGTCGACCTGATACCAGAGCGAGGGCAGCGTGGTGCGCTCCAGGTAGCTCGCAGCCAAGGTTGTCTTGCCGCAGCCCGGCGGGGCGGCAATCCAGGTAACCGGCTTGTTGCGCGCGGCGTCCAGCACGGCGAACAGGCGATCCCGCGGCAGGATCCCCGTGAGGCTCGGGCGCGTGGTCTTGGCGAGCGAAACGATGCGCGTATTCACGTATTGCGCCGGTGCGAGTCAAAGTACGGCGTCATTATGCGCGCGGCCTTTCCCCGGGAGAACCGCGCATCGTCGTCACGATAAGGCGTGTAAGTCGGGCGTAAGGTCGGTGGTGGGAACGCGGCAGCGAGGCGTCGACTGGTGATGCGCGGAGCGAAGGGCCGAGGCCCTGTGTGAATGCCAGTGGGCGCGCGGTATGGCGCGCTGGCGTCTCAGCGCAGCGCGCTCAACCGCACTGGGATTCGCCGCCGCCCGAACTGACCGGCGAACGCTTCGAATCGCCCGTTGATCGGCTTGGCGCACGACAAGCAGCTCCCGTCGGCCGTGAGGTGGTATTTCAGGATCTGGTGCCAGTCGCGCACGATGAGCGCTTCGCCGCAGGCGGGGCAGAAGGTGGTGCCGCCTTCGATGTCGTGCACGTTCCCGGTGTACACGTACTGCAACCCCTCCCGTTGGGCATGCGCTCGCGCGCGTGTCAGGGTCGAGGCGGGGGTGGGAGGCAGGTCGTCGAGCTTCCAGTCGGGGTGAAATGCGGTGAAGTGAAGGGGGACGTCGCTTCCAAGATTCGCCGCGATCCACCGGCACATGGCGATGATCTCGTCGTCCGAATCGTTCTTGGTCGGAATCAGCAGGGTGGTGATCTCGAACCACACGTCGGTCTCGTGCCTGAGATAGACCAGCGTGTCCAGCACGGGCTGCAGGTGAGAGCCGGTCAGCTTGAAGTAGAACTCTTCCGTGAAGGCCTTCAGGTCGACGTTGGCGGCGTCCATCTTGGCGTAGAAGTCGCGGCGTGCCTGATCGTGCATGTAACCGGCGGTGACAGCTACAGTCTGGATGCCGTGCTCATGGCAGGCATCGGCCACGTCCATGGCGTATTCCACGAAGATCACGGGATCGTTGTACGTGAACGCCACGCTCTTGCAGCCGCTGCGCTGCGCCGCCTGCGCGATGGCCTCGGGGCTGGCCTGATCCATCAACCGGTCCATGTCGCGCGACTTGCTGATGTCCCAGTTCTGGCAAAACTTGCAGGCGAGGTTGCAGCCTGCGGTGCCGAACGACAGCACGGCCGAGCCGGGGTAAAAGTGGTTGAGCGGCTTCTTTTCGACCGGATCGATGCAGAACCCGGAAGAGCGGCCATAGGTCGTGAGCACCATTTGATCGCCGGAGCGTTGGCGCACGAAGCACGCACCGCGCTGGCCTTCGTGCAAGCGGCAATCGCGCGGACACAGGTCGCATTGGATGCGCCCGTCGGCGAGACGATGCCAG
>Ga0187780_10001786_pt1 | contig 16203 bp, 15 predicted proteins | sample 1015_Q2_SP10_20__FD_132429 | JGI IMG/M metagenome (GOLD analysis project Ga0187780, IMG submission 132429) | Tropical peat soil microbial communities from peatlands in Department of Meta, Colombia - 1015_Q2_SP10_20_MG | ecosystem: Environmental > Terrestrial > Soil > Wetlands > Peat | place... | reverse complement strand
GTCGAGCCCGAGATCCCGCAGAATACGGGATCCGTCGGGCGCCTCTGCCTGGCCACCGGCTCGACCCTGCACCTGATCGAGCCGCTGGGCTTCTCGCTCGACGATGCCGAGGTCAAGCGCGCGGGACTCGACTACTGGGGGCGCGTCGATCTCTGGGTACACCCGAGCTGGAGCGCGTTTTGTGAAGCGATCGCGCCCGAGCGCTGTCTCTATTTCTCCGCGCGCGCCACGCGCTCGTTTCGGGACGCGCCATACTCGGATCGCTCGGTCCTCGTCTTCGGCCCGGAAAGTGCCGGCCTGCCGGATGAGCTGCTCGCGAGTAACGCCGAGCGGGCGTATCGCATTCCGATGAAAGGCGCGGTGCGGAGCCTGAATCTTGCCACGGCCGCGGGGATTGTGTTGTACGAGGCGCTGCGCCGCTTCGGCGAGTAGCTTTCTACCACCTCGGCAAGGGATGTTCGATGCTCAAGCAGATCACCGTCGTCGGGGCCGGCAACGTCGGCGCCACGGCGGCTCAGCGGCTCGCGGAAAAGCAGCTCGCGCGCACGGTCGTGATGGTCGACGTCGTGGATGGCTTGCCCCAGGGGAAGGCCCTCGACCAGTGGGAGTCGGCCCCGATCGAAGGGTTCGACACCCGCATCGTCGGCGCCAACGATTACGGCCCGGCCGCCGGCAGCGAAATCGTCGTCATCACGGCCGGCATTGCCCGCAAACCCGGCATGAGCCGCGATGACCTCGTACGCACGAACGCCGACATCGTCTCCAAGGTCGCGCAGCAGATCAAGCGGCATTGCCCGCATGCGATCGTCGTGGTCGTCTCGAATCCCCTCGACGTGATGTGCTGGGTGACGAAGCAGGTGACGGGCTTCCCGCGCGGCCGGGTGATCGGCATGGCGGGCGTCCTCGACACGGCACGGTTTCGCGCCTTCCTGGCCGAAGAGCTCGACGTTTCGGTGCTGGACATCGAGGCGATGGTCCTGGGCGGCCATGGGGACACGATGGTCCCACTCCTCTCCCACGCCGCGGTCTCGGGCATCCCGGTGACGCAGCTGCTCGACCGGCCCACCCTCGATCGGATCGTCCAACGCACGCGCGACGGCGGCGCGGAGATCGTCGAATTCTTGAAGACGGGGTCGGCGTTTTACGCGCCCTCGGCCGCCGTGGTCCAGATGGTCGACGCGATCGCCCACGATCGCAAGCGCATTCTCCCGTGCGCAGCGTGGCTCGAGGGTGAGTACGGCCTCTCGGGAGCGTATGTCGGCGTGCCCTGCAAGCTGGGACGGAACGGTCTGGAGCAGGTGGTCGAGATCGAGCTGACGGCGGACGAACGCAGTGCGCTAGGCAGCTCCGCCGATCACGTTCGTGAGACGATGGCCCTGGTGAAGCTCTAGCCCTCGGTGGGGTGGGGCCCGTCCGGCCCCGCCTGGCGGCTGAAGACTCCCCGCAAATAATCCCGATTCAGGCGCGCGATGAAATCGATGCTGATCTCCTTGGGGCATGCGGCCATGCATTCCCCGTGGTTGGTGCACGCCCCGAAACCCTCCCGCTCCATGGCGCCCACCATTTCGCCGACCCGGGCGTAGCGCTCCGGCTGCCCCTGGGGTAGCAGGCCGAGGTGGGAGACCTTCGCCGCGACGAACAGCATCGCCGAGGCGTTGGGGCAGGCGGCGACGCAGGCGCCGCAGCCGATGCACTGGGCGGCGTCCATCGCCAGGTCCGCGTCGCGCTTCGGGACCGGGAGCGCGTTCGCCTCCGGCGCGCTGCCGGTCCGCACGCTCACGAACCCGCCCGCCTGAATCACGCGATCGAATGCGCTCCGATCGACGATCAGATCCTTCACCACCGGGAACGCCTTCGCGCGCCACGGCTCGAGCCAGAGCTCCGTCCGACCCTCGAGGTGCCGGACGTGCAGCTGGCAGGCGGTGGTCGCGCGCCGCGGCCCATGCGGGCGACCGTTGACGACCATGCCACACGCGCCGCAAATCCCCTCGCGGCAGTCGTGGTCGAACGCGACCGGCTCCTCGTGCCGCGCGATCAGGTCCTCGTTTAACACGTCCAATACCTCGAGCAGGGACATGTCGGGCGTCACATCCTTCACTTCGTAGCGCACGAAGCCCCCCGGGGCCGCGCCGTTCAGCTGCCGCCAGACGTGCAGCACGAGGATCATTTGTAGCTCCGCTGCCCGGGCTGCATCGCCTCGAAGGTGAGGGGCTCCTGATGCAGCGCCGGCGCCCGGTCGGTCCCCGTGAATTCCCAGGCGGCGACGTAGCCGAACCGGGCGTCGTCACGCTTGGGCTCGCCGTCCGCCGTCTGGGATTCCTCGCGGAAGTGGCAGCCGCACGACTCCTCCCGATGCAGCGCGTCCCGGCACATCAGCTCGGCCAGCTCGAGAAAGTCCGCCACGCGGCCCGCGTGCTCGAGAGACTGATTCAGGTCCGTCCCCGTGCCACCCACATACAGATCGTCACGCCACTCGTCGCGCAGGCGTTGCACGCGCTCGATCGCCGACCGCAGCCCCGCGCCGGTCCGCGACATCCCGCACGCGTCCCACAACGCGGCGCCGAGCTCGCGATGGAAGTGGTCGGCGCTGCGGCGGCCACGCGCCGCGACAAACCCCGCGAGCCGCGCCTCCACTTCGCGCCGGCCGCCCTGGAATGCCGCGTGCCCCGGGTCGATCGCTCGGGGGTGCGCCGTGGCCAGATAGTGTCCGATCGTATAGGGAAGCACGAAGTACCCGTCCGCGAGCCCCTGCATCAGGGCGCTCGCGCCGAGCCGGTTCGCGCCGTGATCCGAGAAGTTCGCCTCGCCGATGACGAACAGCCCGGGGAGGGTGCTCATGAGGTTGTAGTCGACCCACAGACCGCCCATCGTGTAATGCGGCGCCGGATAGATCCGCATCGGCGCGCGGTAGGGGTCCTCGCCGGTGATGCGCTCGTACATTTCGAACAGATTCCCGTACCGTTCCGCGATGGTCGCCTGGCCCAGCCGCGCGATGGCGTCCCGAAAATCGAGATAGACACCATGCCCTCCGGGGCCGACGCCGCGACCCGTGTCGCACGCCTCCTTGGCGCGGCGTGATGCCACATCCCGCGCCACGAGATTCCCGTAGCTCGGATACTGCCGCTCGAGATAGTAGTCCCGCTCCGCGTCGGGGATGTCCGCGGGCGGTCGCGTGTCTCCCGGGCGCTGCGGCACCCAGATCCGTCCGTCGTTGCGCAGCGACTCGCTCATCAGCGTCAGCTTCGCCTGGTGCTTTCCGCTCGGCGGAATACAGGTGGGATGGATCTGGGTGAAGCACGGATTCGCGAATGCGGCCCCGCGCTTGTACGCCCGCCAGATCGCCGTGACGTTGCAGCCCTTCGCGTTGGTCGACAGGTAGAACACGTTGCTGTAGCCGCCTGTGGCGAGCACGACCGCGTCCGCCCCGTGCGCGCTCAGCTCGCCCGAGACCAGATCGCGCACGATCACGCCTCGCGCCGCGCCATCGACCACCACCAGATCGAGCATCTCATGCCGCGTGTGCATCCGCACCGCGCCGCGCGCGATCTGGCGCTCGAGCGCCTGGTAGGCGCCGAGCAGGAGCTGCTGGCCCGTCTGGCCGCGCGCGTAGAACGTGCGGGAGACCTGCACCCCGCCGAACGACCGGTTCGCGAGCAGCCCCCCGTACTCGCGCGCGAACGGCACGCCCTGGGCCACGCACTGATCGATGATGTTCACCGACAGCTCGGCGAGCCGGTACACGTTGGACTCGCGGGAACGGAAATCGCCGCCCTTCAACGTGTCCGCAAAGAGCCGGAAGACCGAGTCGCCGTCGTTCTGGTAGTTCTTCGCGGCATTGATGCCGCCCTGCGCGGCCACCGAATGCGCCCGGCGAGGTGAGTCCTGAAAGCAGAAGCATTCGACGGGATACCCGAGCTCGGCGAGCGACGCCGCGGCCGATGCCCCCGCGAGCCCGGAGCCCACGACGATGACGCGGTGCTTGGGCTTGTTGGCCGGCGCGACGAGCTTGAGCGCGGAGCGGTGGCGCGACCAGCGGGTCTCGATCGGCCCCGAGGGAACCTGCGACCGAAGCTCCATCGTCAACGCAGCGCCCCGAGCAGTACGGCGACCGGGATCGTGATGTATCCGCCGGCGATGGCGATCGCGATCACGGCGGCCATGCCGCGCCGCCACGCGTAGGTCGGCGGCCGGTTCATGCCGAGCGTCTGGAACGCGCTCCACGCCCCGTGGTAGATGTGCAGGCCGAGCGCGACCATCGCCACGACGTACGAGAGCGCGACGGGCCAGACCGAGAACGAGGCCACGACGTTGTGGTACACGTTGCCGGGTTCGAAGCTCGGGTTCACCCGGCCGAAGGTCAGATCGAGCAGGTGATAGACGACGTAGAGCGCGAGGAGGACGCCACCCCAGCGCAGCGTCCGAGCGGCATAGCTGGTCTCGCGCAGTTCGAGGCGGCGATAGCCGACCGGCCGCGCCCGGAGGCTCGCGAGTGTGACCGCGTACGCGGCCCAGCCGTGCACGCCGACCGCGAGCAGCAGCACGACGCGGACGGCCCAGAGCAGCTGGCCCCGGCCGAAAAAGGGCGCCCCCACCGTGCGCAACCCTTCGGCGTACGCGTTGAACTTGTCCGCGCCCTCGAACACCTTGAGGTTGCCGACGAGATGACCGAGGACGAAGAGGAACAGCACGAGACCCGTCACGGCCATCACGACCTTCTTACCGATCAGCGAGCGCCACAGGGTCAGCAGCCGCCGCATCGAGGCTCCGCGAGAATGGGGCTAGCGCGGCGGGGTGACCCGGCGCGGAAGCGAACGCGCGCCGCTGTTCCGTCGCGAGGGGCGGAGCCGGCGCACCAGCCCGTTCCATCCGCACTCGAGGCACCAGCGCCGCTGGAGCGCCGGCACGAGGCGGTCGATGAAGCGGTTGCGGATCGGCATCATCTCGCTCTTGCAGTGGGGGCAGAGGGGCCCGAGCGGTAGGACGAGGTAGACCACCGCGGCCACGATGATCAGCCGCAGCAGCACTGTGAAGAGCAGCACGCCGACGATGAGCATCCTCCCTCCATCCTAGCGACGCGACACGAACTCCGCCACGCGTCGCTCGAGCTCGCTCAGCTCCACCGGCTTCACGAGCACCCGCTCACGTGGGACGGGCGTGTTTCCGGGCTCCGCGAGCTGCGAGACGTCTCCGGACAGAAACACCACCCGGCCCGCGAGCTCGGGGCGTTGCACTTCGAGCGTCGAGAATAATTCCGTGCCGCTCATCCGGGGCATACGGAGATCGGCCAGGATGACGTCGACGCTCTCGTGCTCGAGCAGCGCCAGCGCCTCGCCGCCGTCGCCGGCCTCCAGGACCTGGGCGCCCCGGCGCGTCAGGAACTTGGCCATCGGGCGGCGAATCGCGGCTTCATCGTCCACGATCAGGACGCGGACGCCCGCGAGCCGGCCCTGAGCTCCGGGAGCGGCCGGCACCGCGGCGGGCGCCGTTTCCGCCAACACCGGCTCCAGCGAGCCCGCCGCCGGCTCGGGGCGAGGGGCCACGGGCAGCGTGAGCACAAAACGCGCTCCGCCCGCCGCCCCCGGAGCGAGGTTCAGTTCGCCCCCCGACTCGCGAACGATCTGGCGCGAGATGTACAGCCCGAGACCCGTCCCCCGACGCCCCTTCGTCGTGGCGAACGGGCGGAACAAGCGCGCCGCGACTTCCGGCGCCACGCCGCTGCCGTTGTCCGCGACGGAGACACTCACACCGCCATCCGTCACCCATGAATCCACCTTGAGCGTGCGGGGAGGCCTGATGCCCCGGAGTGCGTCCACCGCGTTCGAGAGGAGGTTGACGAACACCTGCTCGAGCCGGATCGGATCACCCGATACCGCGGGGAGTTTCGGGTCGAGCTGCCCCGTCACCGTGATTTCATCGACCCCGAAGCGGTAGGACACCAGGTCGAGCGCGCCGCGAATCACATCGTTCAGGTTCACGCTCGCGACCTGCCGGTCGGCCACGCGAACGAACCGCAGCAGGCCGCGCAGCAGCTTGGTCGCGCGTTGCGCCTGCCGCAGCACCTGCAGCGTCTCCTCGCGCAGGTCAGGCGGCAGCCCCGGGTCGGCGAGACGGTTCTCCGCGTGGGCCGCGATCGCCATCAGCGGGTTATTGACCTCGTGCGCGACGCCGGCCAGGAGCTCGCCGGCCGCGGCGAAACGGCCTTGCTCCTCCGCGCGATTGCGCAGCACCCGGGTCATCTCATTGAAATGATCGGCCAATCTCCCCACTTCGTCAGGCCGGTGCACCCGGACCTGCGTGTTGAGATCGCCCTCGGAGACGCGGCCCAATCCGGCCTCGAGCTCGCTCAGCGGCCGGAGTATCCGGCGCCGGATCACGAGGAGTCCGAGCCAGGTGAGGAGCAGCCCGACGACGAGCCACAGCGCGGTGTCGAGACGCACCTCGCTCCCGGTCGCCTGCACGGCGGCCTGCGCGCCGGCCAGGCTTTGGCGACCGGCGCGGCTCACCCGCTGCAGCGCCTCACCCAGCGTGGCGTCGAGCGAGGTCGCGACCGAAAGCTCACGTGCGGCGACGGCTCTGCGCCCCTGGCGGAGGGATCCCACGGCCTGTTGCAACACGGTCTCGATGCGCGCGATCTGCGTGTCGGCGAGCGCGATCTCCTCGCGCAACGCCGGAGGCGCCGCCGCGACCGGAGCAGCATCGGGAGCAGCGGCCTCGTGAAGCAGAGCGGCGATTTGATCGAGGGAGGTGGGCGCGGGGACCTGATTTCCTTCGGCCGCCACTCGCGCCAAGTACCGGGCACGGTCGAGCGCGGTGCTCCGGCGCTCGAAGTCCTCGAGCACGGCAACCACCGCCTCGGTGTGCCGGGCCAGCGTCGAGGCCGCCGACCCGATCCGCACGAAGAGGTAGACCGGCAGGGCACCCGCATAAAGCGCCGCCGCCACGAACATGAGGACGAGCGAATTGTGCAGGCTGAGCCAACGCTGCACGGCTGGCGGCTTCGAGAGCGGGACGGTCATGCGGACGATTGTCCGGTTCAATGTCGCGAATCGCTAGCGCGCAAGCAAATGCGTGTCGCGATCCCTCTGGCGACGCGCGGCGGCAGGTCGCTATGTTGGGCGACCACTCCACCGGTGCGGATCGATGAAGCCGGCGTTCACGCACGTCCTCCTGGGCACGTCGCTCGTGATCGCGGGCGTTGTCGCCCCGCTCGCCGCCCAAGACGACACGACGATTGAGCGTGAGCTGCTCGCGGTTCCCGACACCGCGAGCGCGCGCCTCATGACACGCGAGCTGAGCGCGCGCCCGCACATGGCCGGCACCCAGGCACAGGCGGACACCCGCGACTACGTCCTCGCGAAGCTGCGCGCGTGGGGGCTCGAAACCTGGACCAAGACCTACGACGTGTACATGCCGCAACCGGACACGGTCGCGGCGTGGTTCGCGCCCGGCCCCGGAACGGCGCTGCGACCGCTGTCTCTGAGCGAGCCTCCGGTCCGGGGCGTTCCACCCCCGGAAGGCCAGCAAGTCCCGCCGTTCAACGCCTATACGGGGGACGGCGACGTCACCGCCGAGATCGTGTACGCGAACTACGGGTTGGTCCAGGACTATGCGACGCTCGCGACCCTCGGCGTCGACGTCCGCGGCAAGCTGGTGCTCGCGCGGTACGGGCATTCGTTTCGAGGGATCAAGGCGCGTGAAGCGGAGCGCCACGGCGCCGTGGGCCTGATCCTCTATTCCGACCCGCAGGACGACGGGTACGTCCGCGGCGATGTCTATCCGGACGGCCCGATGCGCCCGGCGGGCGGGATTCAACGCGGCAGCATCCTCACCGACAACGGTGATCCGACCACGCCGTCCTGGGCCTCAGTCCCGGGAGCGCACCGCGTTCCCGAGGAATCGCTCCACGTCTCGCACATCCCCGTGATCCCCATGGGATACGGCAACGCGCGCCGGCTGCTCGCGTCCCTCGCGGGCCCTGCCGCTCCTAATGGCTGGCAGGGCGGGCTGCCCTTCCACTATCACGTGGGCCCCGGTCCAACCCGTGTCCGCCTCAAGGTCGTCACCCAGCACGGCGCGCGCGCCAGGCACGCGATCTGGGACACGTTCGGGATGATTCGCGGCGCGCTGTTTCCCGACGAGTGGGTCATCGTCGGCGCGCACCGCGATGCCTGGTCGCCTGGTGCGGCGGACAACATCAGCGGAACGGTGACGGTCCTCGAAGCGGCGCGTGCCTTCGGTGAGCTGGCGCAACGGGGTGAGCGGCCCATGCGGACCGTCATCTTCGCCACCTGGGATGGCGAGGAGTGGGGGCTCATCGGGTCGACCGAATGGGTCGAAGAAATGGAGGACACGGTCCGCGCACGGGCGGTCGCCTACGTGAACGAGGAAGATCTGGCCACGGGGCCACGGTTCGAGGGGGCGGCGTCTCCTTCTCTCAAGCCGTTCCTGCGCCAGGTCACGCAGGCGGTACCGGATCCGGAGGGGAAAGGTTCGGTGTACGACGCCTGGCTGGCGCATGCGGCGGGCGACTCGAGCGCTCTCGAGCTCTCGAACTTTGGCGGCGGCTCCGATTTCGCCCCGTTCACGCATCATGTCGGCGTCGTCGCCCTGGCCGCCGGCTTCTCCGGTCCGACCGGCGTGTATCACTCGACGTATGACTCGTACGATTGGATGTCCCGCTTCGGTGACCCCGGGTATCTCGAGCACCGCGCGGCGGCGCAGCTCGCCTGCGTCGCGGTGAGTCGCCTCGCGAACGCCAGGGTGCTGCCGCTCGATTACGTCGCCTTCGGGAACGAGCTCATCGGCCTCCTGGCCGGACTCGACAGCGGGCTCAGCGCCCGCCACTGGCCGATCGCCACCACCGGAGTGAACGACGCGCTCGCGCGCTTCATCGCCGCGGCGCGCGGCTTCGCGCGGGTCCGCGACAGTGTCGGCGCCGCACCCGCCGCGATCACCCCCGCGCGCGCCGCGACGGTGAATCACTGGCTGTTACAGGTCGAGCGGCGTCTCACGCGACCCGACGGGCTTGTCGGTCGCCCGTGGTATCGGAGCCTCGAGTTCGCATCCGATCCGGACAACGGGTATTCGACGATCGCGTTTCCCTCGGTCGCGGAGGCGATTCGTTATGCCGACGCGGAGACGACCGAGCGCGAGCTGGCCGATCTGGTCGCGCACGTCGACGCGGCACGGGAAGCCATCGAGCATGCCACCGATGCCCTGCGCTAGCGGGGCACTACGCGGTACGGCACATTGCTTGGCGGCGAGGGGAGGAGTGCGTGAGCGACCAATCGAGTGACCGGATGAGAGTCGTGATCTATTATGCCGTGTGGGCGATCGCCTGCGCGGCGGTCGCGGGCATCGTGGTGGCGCTGATTCACACGCTGTTCTTCAGCTATCACCCCGGCCGCTCGGGCCTCCTCTACACCCTGTTCGGCGACGCCGTCACGGCGCTCGGCATCGCGGCGGGGCAGGGAGCCGTGGCCCTCCTGATCGGCAGCATCCTCGCCGGCCTCGGCCGCTCCCTGGGACGGACGGTGCTGCTCGGATTGCTCATCGGCACCTTCGATTTCCTGATGTACGTCCTGCAAATGACCGTCCCACGCACGGAGCTCGGCTGGCCCGCCGACGTCGCGATCCTCGTCACAGCCACCGTGCTGATTACGCTGTACGGCGCGGCCACGGCGCCGGCTTCCGCCGCCTGACCCTGCAGGACTCCACCGTCGCTCAGCTGGGCCCGCTCGGGCCCCGCGTCACCCGCCGCCTGGCCGATCTTCACGCGGCCCGGATTCCGGCTCGTGTCTGGGCCAAGGACCCCACCGTCTGGAAGGACGACCCGAACACCCCGGAGATTCGCGACCGCCTCGGGTGGCTGGCGGCGCCGCGGCAGATGAGCGGCCACATCGAGACGATGGCTGCCTTCGCCGACGAGGTGAAGAGGACGTTCCGACGCGTCGTGCTGTGCGGCATGGGCGGATCGAGCCTCGCGCCCGAAGTCCTGGCGCGCACCTTCGGGGCCGCGCCGGGATTCCCCGGCCTCGTCGTGCTCGATTCAACCCACCCGCGCGCCGTCACCGCTGCCGCGTCGGACGCGGATCTCGAGCATGCGCTCTTCCTGATGTCGAGTAAGTCGGGGACGACGCTCGAGGTCGATTGCTTTCTGCGCTATTTCTGGGACCGCCTGGGCGCGCGGGGAGCGCAGTTCGCCGCGATCACCGATCCTGCGACGCCACTCGAGACGCTCGCCGCTGAGCGAGGTTTTCTCCGGACGTTCGTCGCGCCCGCCGATGTCGGTGGGCGCTATTCGGCACTGATTCACTATGGGCTCGTCCCCGCCGCTCTGCTCGGATGCGACGTTCGTCGCTTGCTCGGCGCAGCGGGCCGTATGGCCGAGGCGTGTGGCGAGGGGGTGCCAGCGGGCGAGAACCCGGGCGCGTGGCTCGGCGCGGTGCTCGGTGAGGCGGCGCTCGCCGGGCGGAACAAGGTCACGTTCGTCGCGTCTTCAGGTCTCGCGAGCTTCGCCCTCTGGGTCGAGCAGCTGATCGCCGAGAGCACCGGAAAGGAAGGGAAGGGGATCATCCCCGTCGCGGAGGGATCCCTGGGCGCGCCGGAGGCGTATGGGGCGGACCGGCTCTTCGTGTCGTTGACCCTCGCGGGAGACGACGACGCCGCGGGACCGCGGCTCGATGCCCTGGCGCGGGCCGGTCACCCGGTCGTCCGCCTGTCGCTCGGCGATCGCTACGATCTTGGACGCGAATTCTTTCGCTGGGAGTTCGCGACCGCAATCGCCTCGGCGATCCTCCGCGTCAACGCGTTCGACCAACCGAATGTCGCGGAGAGCAAGCAGAACACGGCGGCTGTCCTCGAACAGCGGGCCCACACGCCGGCCCCCACACCGGCGACCGGCGCAGAGCTCGATCGCTTCGTCTCGGCGATCGCGCCGAACGACTATCTCGCCGTACTCGCCTACCTGCCACCGACGCCGGACAACGACCGCCAGCTCACGCAGATCAGTGCGCAACTCCGAGACCGCACGAAGGCAGCTACGACCTGGGCGTATGGTCCGCGCTACCTCCATTCCACCGGGCAGCTACACAAGGGTGGACCGCCGATCGGCCACTTTCTGCTGGTAACTGATCCCGCGTCAGACGACGTCGCGATTCCGGGATTGGCGTTCTCGTTCGGCCGGCTGGCCGCCGCTCAAGCGCAGGGGGACGTGATCGCCTTGCGCCGCAGGGGGCGGCCTACCTTGGAATGCCGCGGCCTCCCCCTGCTCGAGGGCTGAATCAGGTTCCTCGCGTGTCTAGAGTTTTGGGAGGGTGATGCCGGACTGCGCCTGGTACTTGCCCCGCTTATCGGCGTAGCTCTGCTCGCATTCGTCGCCTTCATCCGCCGTGAAGAACAGCACCTGAGCGATCCCTTCGTTCGCGTAGATCTTGGCGGGGAGCGGCGTGGTGTTCGAAATCTCGAGCGTCACGTAACCTTCCCACTCCGGCTCGAACGGCGTGACGTTGGTGATGATGCCGCAGCGCGCGTACGTGCTCTTGCCGACACAGACCGTGAGGACGTTCCGCGGAATACGGAAGTATTCGATCGAGCGCGCCAGCGCGAAGGAGTTCGGCGGCACGATGCAAACGTCGCCCGCGAACTCGACGAAGGAACGGGGGTCGAAATGCTTGGGATCGACCACCGCGGAGAGCGCGTTGGTGAAGATGCGGAACTCCGGCGCGACCCGCATGTCGTACCCGTAGGACGAGACGCCGAAGGAAATCACGCCCGAGCGGACCTGAGCGTCGGCGAACGGCTCGATCATGCGATGCTCGCGGGCCATGCGGCGAATCCAGCGATCGGACTTGATGGACATCGGCGCGCAATATATCGGCCCCACTGACACTTACGCCACTCAGTTCGGTTGACAACCCCCTTGTTTGGCGTGATTTTCCCCGCACAAGCCATGCACCAGCCCTACATCGCCTTCCTGTTGCTGCTCGCGTTCGTGGCGGCGAACGCCGTGCTGTTAATTGGGCTGTCGCACTTTGCCGCACCACGCAAGCCGACCCCGACGAAGTCGGCTCCCTACGAGAGCGGCATGCCGCCCCTCGGGAGCGCGCACGAACGCTTTTCGGTCAAGTTCTACCTGGTCGCGATGCTGTTCATCGTGTTCGACATCGAGACCGTGTTTCTCATTCCCTGGGGCACGATCTACTTCGCCGATTCGTCGGCGGCGAGCGCTGGCGGCCCGGGAATGGGGTTCCTCTTGGCCGAGATGCTCGTCTTTCTGCTGATACTGTTCGTCGGGTACGTGTACGTGTGGAAGCGTGGGGCATTCGAGTGGGATTGAGGACCTGACGGCATGAAGCACGTCATCGAGACGAAGCAGGTCGCCGGACAGAGCCCCAACTGGCTGCTGGCGCGGCTCGACGACCTCGTCAACTGGTCGCGGGCGAACTCCTTGTGGCCCATGCCGTTCGGGACGGCGTGCTGCGCGATCGAGTTCATGGCGACGGCGGCGAGCCGGTTTGACTTTGCGCGGTTCGGAATGGAACGGCAGGCGTTCAGCCCCCGTCAAGCCGACGTGCTGATCTGTGCGGGCCGGCTGCCTTTCAAGCTCGCCCCGGTGATCCGCACGATCTACGACCAGATGCCCCAACCGAAGTGGGTGATCTCGATGGGCGCGTGCGCCTCCTCGGGCGGGATCTTCGACAACTACGCCATGGTGCAGGGAATCGACACGATCGTCCCCGTGGACGTGTACGTCCCCGGGTGTCCGCCGCGTCCGGAGGGGTTGTTGTACGGCGTTCTGTTGCTCCACAAGAAGATCAAGGGAGAATCCCTGCTCGACCGCGGGCTGCGCGAGGAGCAGGTGCTCGACGAAACCGGCCTGCGGCTCGCCCCCGAGCAGATCGACGAGATCTCGGAGCCCTTCGGAAACTCGGTTCACCAGTTCCGGTCGGCGTGAATCCATCAGTCGAGGCGTTGCGAGCGGCCTTCGGCTCCGCCATCGGCCGCGCCACCGTGGCCCGCGACGGTGAAACCATCGTGGTGGTCGCGGCGCCCCACGCGCGCGACGTGCTGCGCTGGCTCCGCGATACCCCCGGACATGCCTACGCGTATCTCGTGGACATCACCGCGGTCGAGTACCGGGACCGCGAGCGTCCCATCGAGGTCGTGTACTTCCTGCGCTCGCTCGAGCGCCGCACGGATCTGCGCGTGAAGATCGAGCTCGCTCCCCAGGACGAGCTGGCGGTGGACTCGGTGGTCTCCCTCTGGGCCGGGGCGAACTGGCTCGAGCGTGAGGTCTTCGACATGTTCGGCGTCACCTTCCGCGAACATCCCGACCTGCGCCGCATTCTGATGTGGGAGACGTACGCCGAGGGAAATCCCCTGCGCAAGGAATTCCCGCTGCGCGGGCGCTTCAGCCGGGCGGAGCAGGTGCGGCAGGCGCTGGCGGCGAATCCGGAAGCGCACTACTCACTCGACGAGCTGTCGATCGCGGACGCGTATCACGAGCTCCCGCCGGACATGCGGGAGCGCCTGCGCAAGGGCGAACGGGGGAAGATCCCGCACTCCGAATGAGCAAGCGGACCCTCGAATTCGAGCTCGCGACTCCAGGCGTCGACGCCCAGGGCCGGCCGATCCGCGTGCCGCTCGGCGCCGCGGCGACCGCCGCGCCCGAGCTTGCGGGCGAGCACATGCTCATCAATCTCGGGCCACAGCACCCCGCCACCCACGGCGTGCTGCGCCTCGTCGTCGAGCTCGACGGCGAGACCGTAGTGCGCGTCATTCCGCACGTGGGCTACCTGCACTCGGGATTCGAGAAGCTCGGCGAGTACCGCCACTACAACCAGATCATCCCGCTCACCGACCGTACCGACTACCTCGCGCCCATGTCCAACAACGTCGGCGTCGCGCTCGCCGCGGAGCGCCTGATGGGGATCGAGGTCACGCCCCGCTGCAAGGTGCTGCGGGTCATCGCGTGCGAGATGAGCCGCGTCATCTCGCACCTCGTGTGGCTCGGCACGACGTCGATCGACCTCGGCGCGTTCACGCCATTCCTGTGGGCGTTTCAGCAGCGGGAGCGGGTCTACAACCTCCAGGAAATGTGGACCGGGGCCCGCCTGACCACGAGCCTCACCCGCGTCGGTGGGCTGATGGCCGACATCCCGGCGGGCTTCGCCGACGGACTGCGGGAGTTCACGCGCACGTTCCCCGACACACTGAACGAGATCGATGGCGTGCTCACGCGCAACGCCGTGTGGGCCGGGCGCACGCAGGGAGTCGGCGTCATGAGCGCGGCCGACGCGATCAATCACTCGCTCTCCGGCCCGATGCTGCGCGCGAGCAGCGTCCCGTACGACGTCCGCAAGGACAAGCCGTACCTCGACTACGAGACGTATGAGTTCGACGTGCCTGTCGGGGAGCACGGCGACGTGTACGATCGCTACCTGGTGCGCCTCGAGGAGTGTCGTCAATCGACGCGCATCCTCGCGCAGGCGATCGATCGTCTTCCGGACGGCCCGATCAACGTCGCCGACCCGCGCGTGATCCTGCCTCCGAAGTCGCGCGCCATGACCGACATGGAGGCGATGATCTATCACTTCAAGCAGGTGATGGAGGGAGTCAAGGCGCCCGTCGGGGAAGCGTACGTGGGCATCGAGAACCCCAAGGGCGAGCTCGGCAATTACTTCGTATCCGACGGCACCGCGAAGCCGGTGCGCTGGCGCATCCGGCCGCCGGCGTTCATCAACCTGTCGGCCCTGCCCACGCTGGCCGAAGGTCACCTCCTGTCGGATTTGATCGCGATCAACGCGTCCGTGGACATCGTGATGGGCGAGGTCGACCGATGAGCGCCGCCGCACATCCCGCCGCGCAGGACGAGGGTCTGGTACTTGCCGGGAAGACGCTTGAGCGTCTGCGGGAGATTCAGTCCCGGTATCCCACGAAGGCCGGCGCCCTGCTCGCGACCCTGTGGCTGGTGCAGGAGACGCGGGGGTGGATCTCGGATCGTAGCATGGCCGAAGTCGCGGAGGTGCTCGGCCTCACCCCGGCGCACGTCCGCGGGGTCGTCACCTTCTACACGATGTATCACCAGCATCCAGTCGGGAAGAACTTCGTGCAAGTCTGCACGACGTCGCCGTGTAACATCTGCGGCGCGGAGGACGTCGTGCGCGCCTTGCTCGAGCACACGGGCGCGAAGGAGCTCGGCGCCACCAGTCCCGACGGAAGGTGGACCATCACCGAGGTAGAGTGCCTCGGCGCCTGTGGATTCGCGACGCCCGTCCTCGTGAACGATGACTTCATCGAGCGCGTGACGCCCGAGTCGGTGCCCGAGCTCGTCCGGAAGTACAGCCGCTGATGGGCTACCCGCACAAGCCGCACCCCAGGGAGACCGTCGTCCTCTCGAAACACTTCGGGGACGCCGACGCGCGCACCTACAAGGGATGGGTCAAGCGCCACGGATACGAGGCGTCGGCCAAGGCGCTCGCCATGACCCCCGCCGACGTCATCGAGGAAGTGAAGAACTCCGGGCTCCGCGGACGCGGCGGGGCGGGGTTCCCGACCGGCCTCAAGTGGTCGTTCATGCCGAAGGAGAAGCGCAAGCCGCACTACCTCTGCGTGAACGCCGACGAGTCCGAGCCGGGCACGTTCAAGGATCGCGAAATCCTCCGCTGGACGCCGCACGCGCTGCTCGAAGGCACCCTGATCGCGATGCACGCGATCCAGGCGGAAGTCGCCTACATCTACGTGCGGGGCGAGTTCACCGAGCCGTTCGCGATTCTCGAGCGCGCGCTCGCCGACGCGACCGCGGCCGGCGTCCTTGGGGCGGCCAAGATCGTCCTGCACCGCGGCGCGGGCGCGTACATCTGCGGCGAAGAGACCGCCCTGATGAATTCGCTCGAGGGCAAGCGGGGCAACCCACGCATCAAGCCGCCCTTCCCCGCGGCGAGCGGCGTGTTCGGCATGCCGACCACGATCAACAACGTCGAGACCCTGGTCGCGGTCCCGCACATCCTCCGCCAGGGCGCCGCGTGGTACAAGGCGATGTGCCTCTCGAATCCCAAGAGCACCGGCACCAAGCTGTTCTCGGTGTGCGGACACGTGCAGCAGCCGGGAAACTACGAAGTCACGATGGGCTTCCCGCTGCGCGACCTGATCCACGAGCTGGCGGGGGGGATGCGGCCGGGCCGCACGCTGAAGGCCTGCATT
>Ga0187780_10001785_pt1 | contig 16221 bp, 17 predicted proteins | sample 1015_Q2_SP10_20__FD_132429 | JGI IMG/M metagenome (GOLD analysis project Ga0187780, IMG submission 132429) | Tropical peat soil microbial communities from peatlands in Department of Meta, Colombia - 1015_Q2_SP10_20_MG | ecosystem: Environmental > Terrestrial > Soil > Wetlands > Peat | place... | reverse complement strand
GGACCTGGGATTGGTGGTTTTATTGCAGAATATGGTGTACGCATGCCATTTTTCTTTGCAGCCGCTATTGCGTTACTAGCTTGCATTTCATCGATTTTTATTTTAAAAGAGCCACTAACAAAGGCTCAGCTCGCAGAAATATCTGCTAACACTAAGCAAACAAGCTTTATTGGCGATTTAAAAAGATCGCTTAATCCCCGTTACTTTATTGCTTTTATCATTGTTTTTGTACTCGCTTTTGGTTTATCAGCATATGAAACTGTTTTTAGTCTATTTACTGATCATAAATTCGGTTTCACTCCTCAGGACATTGCAACTATTATTACGATCAGTGGAATCTTTGGTGTTGTTGTGCAAGTATTTATGTTTGGTAAGTTAGTAGAAATACTTGGTGAAAAGAAATTGATTCAATTCTGTTTAATTACAGGTGTAATATTGGCGATGGCGTCTACCTTCATCTCTAGCTATCTAGCAGTACTAGTAGTAACTTGCTTCATCTTTCTCGGATTTGACTTACTTCGTCCAGCATTGACGACATTTCTATCAAAATCTGCTGGAAATGAGCAAGGATTTGCTGCAGGAATGAACTCAACTTATACGAGCTTAGGAAATATCCTCGGTCCAACGATTGGCGGAGTATTATTTGATATAAACATAGATTATCCTTATCTTTTCGCTGCCATCATTATGATCATTGGCCTCGGTATTACAACAATTTGGAGAGAAAAACATTTAGTAGAAAGTATAGCGGGATAATTAAACCAACCAAAAACTTATTTGGTTGGTTTTTTGTCCACTCAAAAAAGAACAAGTAATTTAAACACATTACTTGTTCTCTAAACTTCCAATTATACTTAGACTAGTCTTTGAAATGATCCTTTTCCTAGGATGCTACTTTTCTTTTTTATAAAACCGTTCTCCTGTATCAGGATTATAGTAAACTCTTGTTTTCTCACCTGTAACTGGATCAAGATTTACCTCTTCTGTTCGCTCAAATCCTTTTGGAATGTCCACGCCGTGATTCCGATTAAACCTTTTATCATAGATAAAGAATCCAAGTAAAATGAAAATTAAAGCTCCTAAAGCTTCGATAGCAAAAAATATCACGATAATTTCTCTACAACAACTGCTGTTCCATATGCTACAATTTCACTCATATTTTGGCCAATTTCACCTGAGTCATATCGCATCATGATAATCGCATTTGCATTCATTTCACTTGCGTTTTTGATCATTCGATCCAGCGCTTCTTTCCTTGCATCCTCAAGCATAGCTGTGTATTGTTTAATTTCTCCACCTACAAGGCTCTTTAAACCAGCTAGAATATCTCCACCTAGTCCTCTACTTCTTACAATTACGCCAAAAACAGGACCTTTTACTTCAACAACTTTATACCCTTCAATTTTTTCTGTAGTTACTGCTAACATATTCATCCCCCTGACTATATTTTTTAATTTGAATCAAATTATACTCTTTAACATACTAACTATAAATATATATTACATTATATAGTCAAGAATCCTTCTTTTTATTAAACGATTCTGTAAGAAACTAACGATCAAAAAAGTTTAACAACATTTTCCCCAGAATCTACAGCTTCATAATCTATAAAATCTTAGCATTAACAAAAAACAGAAAAACCAAAACTCTGGTTTCTCTGTTTCTCAATTTATACTTTATTCACATTGAATTTATTTTTCTAGCTTAAGTAATTAATTCATATCACGAACTATGTTATAGACATCAGGTGTACCAATACCAGAAGCCATGTCATAGCCAACTGTTGCTGGATAGTACAAGTTCGTTCCAGTCGTAACGTCATGATACGCTGGATACAGTTGTGTTGTATTAAATGCTTTATACAAGGTTGGATTCGCTTGGCCAAGGTTAGCTTTGCCATTCGCTGCCGCATATTGATTATTAAGTGCAGCAATTCCTGCCCATAATGGTGCAGCAGCCGATGTACCTCCAACTACTGTCCATTTACCTTGGCTATAGATTGAATAACCAGTGCTTGGATCAGCATCTGCGGATACATCCGGAACTTGACGTTTTCCGTTCGAATAACTATTTTGTACACCTGTGCCTGACTGCCATGAAGGCATTGCATATACTTTAGACAAGCCTCCGCCACCACCTTCTCCGTACGTTTTGTTGCTCCATACTGATTCTGAACTGTAAGTAGAATTGCTTAGATTTAGGTGGGTCCCTCCAACTCCAGTCACATATGGGTCATTTGCAGGACTGTCTACTTCTAAAGTTTTACCGCCAGAATCGTATGCACCATTGTCACCAGCCGCAGCAAAAATACTTTGACCTTGAGCAGCAAATTGTTGGAAAATTGTATGCAAGCTATTCATAGTTGCACTTGAACTATGTTGCTCACCTATTCCCCAGCTTACGGAAATTGATTTTGCAGTATTATCATTAGCGATTTTTTGATAAGTATCGATTAATCCTTGATCCGTATTTGGTCCCTCATATACGACCACTTGAGCTTTTGGAGCAATCGCATTGATGACCTCAATATCCAGTTCTACTTCTACTTCACCTGAACCGGCAGCACCGCTATAACCGTCAACATATACATTTGTTGGTGCAGGGCTTCCAAGGCCATAGTTATTGCTATAGGTAGTAATGTTCGAAGCTTTATAACCATCTAACTCCATGACTGCTACGGTTTGACCAGCTCCCGTGTAACCTGAACTTGCTAGTGGATTGATATCATAAGCCCCTTTCAATTCAGCTGGTGTATAACCTCCTGCTGGACCACTCCCCACATTCGGTGTAACAGCTGCAGGGTTAGTTAATAGTTTATTGATTTTTGGATGAGTATAATGTCCTTCATTATTCAAACCTTCAATATCAGTAATCACTCCAGAAAACTCTGCAGGGATGCTAGGTGCAGTGTCATTTGAATAGTAGACTTCTCCCTTTGCATTTTTATAATTATTAATTGTTATACCAAATGTATCTTCCATCTGACCAATTGTACCGCTAATGGTAATAAACGCATTATTCGGTGAAACATTTTGCACTTCAAAGCCTTTACTTGTTAAAAAGTTCTTAACATTGTCTACTGTTTCATCAGTTGCTCCGTATTGGTTTTTGAATTCTTCAGGAGTTAAATAGTGTTTATAGTTCGGGGATGAAGGATCGTTTAGACTAGCAATAAAATTGTCTAGTTTATCACTGTTTCTTAATTGAAGAGCAATCGTTAATGAAGCCACTGTATTACGACTTGAATGTCCAACTAAGGTGCCGTGCTTTACAGCCATTGGATCTGCTTTAGTAAGTTGAACTTTGCTAGGCGATGCGGCAAAGGTTGAACCTCCAGACATGTACAATGTCAGACTTAACAATGAAGCAACAGTTGGTACTAATAATTTTCTTTTTCCTCTTTTCATCCTTTTCCTCTCCATTTCCCCAAACAAAAAATTCTTCACCATTGTAGAATCTTATTACCGTTTGTGGCGGCCCGACTACCGCGGAACTGGTGCATGCTGACAGTTCTTAAGGCACGTAGCTTTGTGTACCATCATTCAATGGTTTTACCTTTTCTATTCGGTGCAATTTTCTGAAAACTCAGTTTTCTACCAAATCTTACTAGGCTGAATGAAAGGCGTAAATATGCTTTTTGATTTATTATGATTTAGCAATAAATAGGAAAATAGCCCTATTCACACACTTCCAAAACACTCAATGTATTTTTGATGTTGATGTATCAATAAAATTATTAATTCCATAAACTGATTTTGATAAAACTTGTTAGTTAAGAGACTATAATATTAAATTTTTTTAATTGATCGGTTCATCAATTATTTATGTTACTTCGATGAAAAATGAGATGCTACTAATTCTGTAAAGCAGTAGGATATATAAAATTTAACAGAGCCAAACAAAAAAGAACGATTAAATTTTGCCAAATCGTTCTAGAAATTAATTTTTTCAATTCACTCGATAGACTTTAACGCTTTTCTGACTTTCTTTGCAAAAACTAATGGATCCTCAACAGCTTCAATGTTAACGTAAATCAAGTTCGGATTAACAAAAAGCCACTCATTGTGTATCGATGAAACGATTATTCCATGTTTAACAATAGAAGCAACAAAATTCTCAACTTCTGTTTGCAACAGCGCTACCCTACCTAGACACAATGCTTGTTTAGTCATACTATCTCTTGATTCAAATGAAAAAGATGAGGTTACACTGAAACGTTTTCCTAAAATTGTTGCATGTACTTCATTTCGAGTTATAGTTGCCACACACTTTCCACCAGCAAATCCCTCTTGTCCACCGATTATTCTAGCAAACTCTTTACAAATTAATTCCTCATTAGTCACAATCTATTCATCTCCCCCTAGTATTATTAGGATATGAATAGATGTATAGATTCGAAATGGATATGCATCTATTTTGAAATAAAAACTACGATTGTTTGTGTCAGTGTTTATACTACAAAAAAATAGAAAAACTTAAGATGTGGTTTCTCCGTTTTTAGCTTTTTACTAAATTCACACTCTATTTACCTCTCTAAAGTTACTGGATATATTAACTAACGCATTATAAGAAACCTTTAATTGATGCAAAAAAACAAAATACTGAAACAATAATATTAATATAACAAGCTCCCTTTCGTTTTAATTGATATTCAGATATACCTATCGTCACATACATCGCTCCAAAGAACATGAACATATATGGCATTAATATCGATTTATTTGATATTAGTCCATAAATCGCAAAAACTAAAGCAATCAATCCGAATATTATTCTTAATAATTTTAACAAACTAATTACCTCCTTTCCCTCGTTAAAAGAGGGAAATATACTACGCTCTTTTAACTCTTCAAATAGTCCTTTTATCATTCACCTAATCTGCTAGCTAGTAAAGCAGAGGTTGGCTACTCATCCTCTAAATGATCTTCAACTAAAACTGCCAGTTAGTTTCTCTCTATTTACTTGTCTTTATTTTCAAAAGAATATAGTGCCCTTCCCCAATTACCAAACACAATAACATCTCTGCTTAATTTCGGATTACCATTACTGTATACAATTATTACCCCTGGTCCATCATCACCTAATCTAAATTTCCCATTTTCACATTTTAAATAAGCTATTTTCATTCCAGGTTCTAATGTAGTGTTTTCTTCTTTTAAATGATAAGTTGCATTTGGAAAATTTAAAGTCTTTGGCAATAGCTGACATGAATTAGAATATGCAACCAAATTGGTAGCTTTATCATTGGGTTTATTGTGAAGGTTAAAAATAAAATTATGCTAATAAAAAATACTTTTTTCATTATTTATCCTCCAACAATCACATTCCGATTTAACTCTTAATATTTATACAACAAATAGTCAAATAGTCCTTTTCTTGTTGAACTAAACTACTAGATAGTGAAGTAGGGGCTGAATATTCAGTTCCTAAGTTTTGTTGAACTAATGCATGCGTTCATTAAGGAATAATACCTTTCATTTGTAAGAAAATAAAAATCAACTCATGAAAAGTTAAACCTGTTGTTTTTTTGAAACTTTCTTCAAAATTCCCTGTTGAGTTTGTTGAATTTATTATTTCTTTTAATATCCCTTCTCCATAGTTATCTACAAGGAACTTTATAGCAAAGTAACTTTGCATATATACATTTGTTCCATCTTGAAACCTTGCAGTTTGCCACTGGTCCCTATCAACTAAATAATCAAAAGATACTACTTTGAAATTAGAATACTCTACGTTTGTTTTATCATTTCCGATGTATTCAGCTATTCCTTCATGAAACCATAATGGATATGCTGAAACACCAGCTTTTGTACCTGCTACCATTCGACTGAAAATATAATGAGTGTACTCATGTAAAATAGATTTTTGAAAGAAATATAGTGGTGTTTCTTTCCTTTCTAAAATCGCTTCTTTATTGTCGTACTTTATTGCCAATAACTTGTCGAAATCCGAATAAAACCCTGAAACATCTTTAAGATTACTTAACTTGTTCATATCTCTTTTGTCTTTAAATACAATTAGATCAACAGGTCTTAATTCTACTGTTCCAAAGACCTTTTTGTTTTTATTTATTGCCCAATCTAATGTTTCTTTTGTAATTGGAATAAGTTCTGAAAAATCATCTGGATAGTAAATAGTGATATTTTTGAAATTTTCTTTCAATCTATTTGCTTTTAATTCCCTTTCAGCTTTACCCTCAAAATTCGCAGTCAGAAACATTTTAATTGATTGAACATAAGGTAAATTTTCATGAGTTTTTTTCTCCAAAGTTTTGTGAATAAATATCCCCATACCAATGATAAATAAAAGTACAATTAAGATTATAGTAGATAAAGTGATACCGATAATTTTAATAAATCTTTTCATTTTGCTAAACCTCACTAGTTTCTGGGATAATAGAATTAATAAATAAAAGAATATTCTCATTTTATCATCAAATTTATTAACCTGTACTAGATTCTCGTTAATTAAAACGAATTACTTAGCTCGTTTCTTATGTACTAAACTGCAAGTAATCCTTAGTATGCATAACAAAAAAGCAGAAAAACCTTCCACTAGGTTTTTCTGCTTTTCTTTTTAAAATTGGATAATAAAACTAAAATTTTTTAACCCTAATCGGACTTACCATTAAGAGAGCGAGGATTAAGGTAATCCATGCATTGCTATATGAAAACATTTCCATACCAGCCAATGTTAGTCCAGCAGCTGGAATAGGTAATCCTTTAAAATAACCAATCGTTGGTTTAACACTAAACTTAGCTAATCTTAATGCCCCCATCGTAGGGAAAAGGATAAATGTCAAAGAAGTTAAAATTGATGGTGTTGCAATTGAATGATATAGAAGGGCAGGAGCAACTCCGAAACTAACAATATCAGCTAAGGAATCTAATTCTACCCCAAATTCACTGTTCACTTTTAATTTTCTCGCAATCCTTCCGTCAAGAAGATCTAAAATAGCCGAAAGGAAAATAAAAATGGAAGCTGTTTCTAAAAAGCCATTCATATTAAAGGTAATTGAAAAAACACCGCATAATAAATTTCCGATCGTAAATAAATTGGGTATAGTTTTTACTATCTGACTGTACAAAGAAGCCCTCCTGACTATGACCAATCCTATTCATTTACGTAGTATTTTCTTTTTATTCTTCCTTTATTCTTAAAAAGAGCTTCATTATTGAATTCCAGAGGATGAACATCTAACTATTTAGAGATGGTATCATTTTTTTTAGGAAATAATACTGTTAATAGCATTCCGACAGCAATACCTATAAATGCAATTATAGAGCAAAGCCCAACACCCATTCCTGCCCATCCACCTATTCCAACAATGCTATACAAGAAAACAATAAAGCATATTGCAGAAAGCGATAAAGAAACTATGCGAAAAGACAAAAAAACAGAAAAACCAACACTCTGGCTTCTCTGCTTCTCACTGGTAATCAAACTTTATTATACTTTTCATATCCAACAACTACTTCGCAACCTTTTCCTTCTCCGCACTGAAAAAACTCTTCATCGCATAAAACACATCGGATTTTTGTTTTAAAATATAATAGCGGAATTTCTCGTCATTAATGTTTTTATAGGCGGACATTAGAGTGGAATGTCGATTGTACTGATTTACTTCACCATACCCAAACATATTACTTACTTTCATCAGTTCTTGAACTAATTTTACACAACGTGCATTGTCTGATGTTAAATTATCTCCATCTGAAAAATGGAATGGGTATATGTTGTATTGTTCTACCGGGTATTTAAATTCAATGACTTCGAGAGCTTTTCGGTAGGCTGATGAGCAAATGGTTCCTCCGCTCTCTCCCTTTGTAAAAAACTCATCTTCACTAACGACTTTTGCTTCTGTGTGATGGGCGATAAATTCAATATCAACTCTTTCATATTTTGTGCGTAAGAAGCGAGTCATCCAAAAGAAGAAGCTACGCGCCATATACTTTTCCCATAACCCCATTGAACCACTTGTATCCATCATTGCAAGTACTACTGCTTTAGATTCAGGTTTAATCACTTCATTCCAAGTACGGAATTTTAAATCCTCTGGTGAGATTGGATAAAAAGCCGGATTTCCGTTCATTGCGTTCCGTTTAAAGGCAGTCATCATTGTACGCTTTTTATCTATATTCCCCATTAGCCCTGTTTTTCGAATATCATTAAATTCAATATTCTCGACCGTTTGTAAGTCTTGCTGTTTTCTTTTTAGATCTGGTAGCTCTAATTGACTAAACAGAGCTTCCTCTAATTCCATTAAAGAAATCTCTGCCTCGTAGTAATCTTCCCCTGCGTCTTTTCCTGCTCCTTGACCTTTTCCAGCACCTTTTTGTGCGTTTCCATTTTGTGGTGATCCATCTCTTGCTACAACATCACCAACTTTACTATCTCCTGTTCCTTGGCCAACATGTTTATTTTTATCGTAATTGTAACGTATTTTATACTCATCTAGAGAGCGAATTGGGATTTTTACAACATCCTTTCCATTGGATAGAACAATGCTTTCTTCTGTTATTAAATCGGCTAAATTTTTCTTGATCGCCTCTTGTACTTTTTCCTGGTGACGCTGCTGATCATCATGACCTTTGCGATGGAGGGTCCAGTCTTCTTGTGAAATGGTAAAATTATGCTTCTGTTCAATATTTTCATTACTCATTTTCTTTCCCCCCTTTTCATGAAGTAATAAAAATCTATTTTTCACATAAAATTGTCACACATGTTAGATTCATTGAATAAACTATTTCGGTGGTTATATTTCTTTTCATTTTTTAAGGATTACTCTATCATATGCAAGGATTATCATTTATTGACAATGATTCTACATATTTTCATACCCATTTTTCAGAAAAATGGACAGGCTCTAGTGGTTTTAATTCATTTCATATCTCTTCATTTATTTGCTGTTTTCGTATATGTTTTGCTATTTTGGAATGCGTTAGTTGATTACAACTCCAGGATGCTCGCTTTCCGTGGGGCGTGAGCTGAGACTCCTCGGCAAGCCTGCGGGGTCTCAGCCTTCCCGCTATTCCCACAGGAGTCTCGCACCTTCCGTTGTAATCAACTTCTGTCTTTAAAATAAAAATCTCAAAATCAACAATCTTTTAGAACATGGCATAACAAGGTGAACATGATGCTATGTTACGTTTTCAGTCAAAAGATATGCCAGGACTTAATTTAGTTGAAACAGATTCAACTGAAAGATTAGGTTTTACTAATTCAAAAACGCAGTTCAAGCATAGTATGGTTGATTTTTATACTCCAAATTTAGAAGAATTATATAAGGATTTAATTAGTCAAAATGTACGTGTGACTGAATTAAATCTTAATGGGGATATCGGTGGATTTAGTTTTTATGATTTAGATAACAATTTATTTGATGCTTGTAATATCTCACATTAAAAAAGGAGATTGTCTTAGTTTTTTTGACTGAGACAATCTCTTTCTAATTTTTTATGGTACTGGATGTCCCATTGCAGCTACATAAATTCGGAACCATTGCTCTCTTGATAATGAAATGTTAGTAGCTTCAACAGCTGTTTTAACTCGTTCAATTTTACCTGATCCAACAATTGGCATCATATTTGCTGGATGTGCAAGTAACCAAGCATACATTACTTGATCAATCGAAGTTGCTTCTAACTCTTTAGCAATTTCTTCTAGCATAGCACGTACTCTTACTACATCTTCTTTCTGACTTGTAAAAATTTCTCCACCTGCTAAAGGTGACCAAATCATCGGTGAAATTCCTTTTTCTAACATTAAATCAATTGTACCTTTTTCAAAATGCTCTAATTGCATTGGTGAAACTTCAATTTGATTTGTCACAAGAGGCATATCTAAATGAGCTTGTAGCATATGAAATTGAGATGGAAGGAAATTAGATACTCCAAAATGACGCACTTTTCCTTCTTTATGGAGCTGATTAAATGCTTTAGCAACTTCTTTCGGATCCATAAAAGGGTCTGGACGATGAATTAACAATAAATCAATAGTATTAATCTGTAAGTTCTTTAATGAATTTTCTACACTATGTAAAATATGTTCTGTACTTGTATCGTAATGACCAATTCTTCGCTCAGGAAATTTTGAAGAAGAAAGCTTTATGCCACATTTTGTGACAATCTGCATTTTTCCTCGTAAGTCAGGTTTAAGCGCTAGTGCTTCTCCAAAAATTTTCTCACAGGAGTAATCTCCATAAATGTCAGCATGATCGAATGTTGTAATACCAAGTTCTATACAATCTTCAATAAATGTTACTAGTTCTTCTGAAGTCATATTCCATTCACTTAATCTCCATAAGCCATGGATAATTTGAGAGAACTGTAAATCTTCAGCTAGCTGTATCCTTTTCATATACTAGCTCCTTTCTGATTTAAAATCTTACTTATTATAGTATATTTTCAAATTAGATTGAAAAGAAACGGTCATCCTGAAAAAGAAGATCCATAACAATAAAAAGTATATATGTTGAAATTAAAGAATATGATTAAGCAAGTCATTATTATAGACTCATTCGATACGATGTGACTTAATATGAATTTGTATAATTTTATATTGTGAAAGTAGAACGCGGGCTTTCGATCACTTTTCTAAAATCACTGTGATCATCTTCACCAAAAGAACGAGAACTTGTAAATCAAACGATTGAAGAGATTCGTGTATTGCAAGATTTATAAGAAAGAAAATCATGTGATGATGAGGTGATGAGATGTGGGACACTGGTTTATGACATTAAAAAGAAAAGATTTGATCTCGATTGTACTGATTGTGTTTTTTACAACATTGTTTGTGATTAGTTTTTCTCCATTTGTCATTAAGTGGGTTATGGTTAATATTTCACTGTACTGGAGGCCAGTTTTTCAAATCGGTTATATTATTTTATATGTGTTTTTGATGGTTTCTGCACTGCTTCTCCAACGCATGTCAAAGAACTAAAGGGTGAGTATATTTACTCATCCTTTTCATATGTCTAATAGAGTTTAAATATCCCCCTAAGAATTTTCAATACGAAGAAGGATGTTTCACAATCAGTCTGTATAAATCCTGTTGATTGGATGAGTATACAATTACTTACTTTTACCATAAAACCTATCTTATTAGATGAAAGACAATAAAAAAGATTACCTTCTAGGACGAAGATAATCCATTAATGTTTACTTTAAGCTTTTACCGTAAACAACTTTATAACTATTCCAATCGATTGTACTTATTGATACAACATGTTTGTATGCATTTGAATTATAGGATTTAATTAAATTAATAATCTCTTTCTTTGATTTTGCACGTTTTGCTAGACTTGTATAATGTTCAAACTCGTATTTATGTGTAGAAGTAACAAAATGACCACCTAATCGATCAGTCCGACCTCTGTAAGCAAAAGCATGATTTGAAAAATTTACAAATAATATAATAGCTAATACAAAAGAAACTAACCATTTTTTCATATAAAAATCCGTCCTTCTTTCTCATGATGTATTTCTCCTAATTTCAAAACCTTAGATATTTTACCGATTATTTCTAATATACAAAACAGGTATTTTTTTCTAGTTTGTTACATCTGAAGATTAATTTATTACATAAAAAATCCCCCTTGTATTTATTTCACTACAAAGGGGGATTTTTCTAATGTTTTTTAATATAGCTAGACAAAAGATGGACGGCTACATTCTGAAAACGGTCACCCATAGGATAACCGTTTAAAAAAGTTAGCGATTTAATAGAGAACCTACATAACGTAAAAGCTCATTCGCTGATGTTGAATTATAACCATATTCATCAATTAATCGGCTGACCACATCATTGATTTTTTTCAATTGTCTTTCATCCGGTGTTTTTGTGGATGTTGTAATTTTCACGACATCCTTTAAATCTGAGAAAAGTTTTTTCTGAATGGCTTCTTTTAATCGTTCATGTGAATTGTAATCAAATCTTTTTCCTTTTCGAGCATATGCGGAAATACGAATAAGAATTTCTTCACGGAAAGCTTTTTTCGCATTTTCGGAAATTCCGATCTGCTCTTCTATTGAACGCATTAATTTTTCGTCTGGATTCATTTCTTCTCCAGTTAGTGGATCTCTTAGTTTATTTTTATTACAATATGCTTCAACATTATCTAAATAATTATCCATTAATGTTTTTGCTGATTCTTCATATGAATACACAAATGCTTTTTGTACTTCATTTTTCGCAATGTCATCATATTCTTTTCTTGCGATTGAAATAAAGTTCATATACCGCTCACGATCTTCATTTGAAATAGACGGATGCTGATCTAATCCATCTTTTAATGACCGTAATACATCTAAAGCATTAATGGATGGTATTTCTTTTCGAATAATTGTAGATGAAATACGGTTAATGACATAACGTGGATCTATACCGTGCATCCCTTCATCCAAGTGTTCTTTTTTCAGTTCTTCTAAATCAACTTGGTTGTATCCTTCTACTAACTCACCATCATACAACCGCATTTTCTTCACTAAATCAATATCTCCACGTTTTGGTTCTTTTAAGCGAGTTAAGATCGTAAACATTGCCGCAACTCTTAGCGTGTGTGGTGCTATATGAACGTTTGCGACATCACTTTCTGAAATCATTTTTTGATAAATCCGTTCTTCCTCAGTTACACGTAAATTATAAGGAATTGGCATTACAATAATACGTGAATGCAAGGCTTCATTTTTCTTATTGCTAATAAATGAACGATATTCCGTTTCATTTGTATGAGCTATGATTAGCTCATCTGCAGAAATCAACGCAAATCGGCCAGCCTTAAAATTACCTTCCTGGGTTAGTGAAAGTAAATGCCATAAAAACTTTTCATCGCATTTTAACATTTCTTGGAACTCCATCATTCCACGATTTGCTTTATTTAATTCTCCATCAAAACGGTAAGCACGTGGATCTGACTCTGAACCAAATTGCGCAATTGTAGAAAAATCGATGCTTCCAGTTAAATCAGCAATATCTTGAGATTTCGGATCTGATGGACTAAATGTTCCAATTCCAACGCGGCGATCCTCTGAAAGAAATATTCTTTCAACAAGTACATCCTCAATTTTTCCGTTATACTCTTGTTCTAGACGCATTAAATTAAGAGGAGATAAATTTCCCTCTATTCGGATTCCATATTCTTGATAAAAATCATCGCGTAAATGAATAGGAATTAAGTGAAGTGGATCCTCGTGCATTGGGCAGCCTTTAATGGCAAAAATCGCTCCTTCATCATTACGTGAATATGCTTCTAAGCCTCTCTTCAACATTGTTACTAATGTGGATTTCCCTCCACTGACTGGTCCCATTAATAATAATATTCTCTTTTTCACATCTAATCGCTTAGCAGCAGGATGAAAATACTCCTCCACTAACCGTTCAAGAGCTTCTTCTAGACCATATAAGTTATTACTAAAAAAACTATATGTCTTTCTGCCATTTACTTCCTCAATGCCTGCACCTTTAATCATATTATATATTCTCGAATGTGCAGTTTGAGCAACCCATGGTTTTTCTTTTAAAAGTTCAAGATACTCTGAGAAAGTACCTTCCCATTTTAGTCGCTGTTCCATATGTCGATGTTGCTCGAGCTTTTTTAAAATGTCCATGGACACGCCTCCTCCTTCTCATCTGTAAGAGAGATTATTAAAAGATATGCTTCCCGGCTCTTGCACATGCTATTTCTTGAAATGTAATAAAAATTTTTAATAGAATGTAAATTCAATTCATTTTTATCATTCAAATTCTTTTTCTTTTTCTGTATAATAAAAAGTAGGTAAGTGGGATTTTTAATGAGGGGGATACATAAATGAAATTAACGTTAATTTTATTTGTTATTGTCGTTTTCTTAACAGCAATTTTCACAGCTGGTTACAACGATAAGCCAGGAATTAAAAATAAGTAAGACAGAAAAGTGGAGCAGGCTTGTTTAGCTCTGACAGACATTGGAGTAAATAACAAATGAAGTGTGTAGTTTCACTTCATTTGTTATTTGCGAAATGGCCGAAGAGCTAGCCTGCGGAACTGGACACTTAGAAATGTGGAGTAGGCTCGTTTAGCTTCGACAGACATTGGAGCAATAACCATGGGGTACGTTTTTTACTTCACTTGGTTATTGTGAAATGGCCGAGAAGCTAGCCTACGGAACTAGACACTTAGAAAAGTGGGGCACTCTAAATACACCCTAGAATTTACTTCTACTGACTCGAGCTTTGAATTGGAAGCCAGAGGACAGGCCATTAAGCTCTGCGGAACTGGATAATAAAGAAGAAAAAGGCTTTCGTCTATACGAAGGCCTTTTTCTATTTAATCTTGACTATAATCTTTTACTTTTAACAAATCACGAAAATCTTGTTGTCTTAATGCTTCATAAATTAAAATGGAAGCTGTATTCGAAAGATTTAATGAGCGAATATGGTTTGTCATCGGAATTCGCAAACAAGTTTCTAAGTTAGCTTGTATTAAATCTTTCGGAAGACCAGTTGTTTCTCTTCCGAAGACAAAAAAGATTTCTTCATCTTTATTTGTAAGATTAAAATCAGAATAAGTTTTTTCTCCAAATTTGGTAATAAAATAAAATTTTCCATCTTGATACTTATCAAACAATTCATCTAATGAATCATGATAATGAATATCTACATGTTCCCAATAGTCTAAACCAGCACGTTTTAACATCTTATCATCTGTTGAAAATCCTAAGGGACGGATTAAATGTAAACTAGTATCAGTTCCTGCACATGTACGTGCAATATTCCCAGTATTTGCTGGAATCTGTGGTTGATATAATACAACATGTATTGCCAATGCGGTCACCTCATATATCTTAAAAATATACCTTATTATACCAAAACTATTAACTGTGTATATCGATTCTGTATTTCATAGATTCTCTTATCCATCTTTCCCTAAACCATCTGTGATATGAAAAAATTTATACTTCATGTTATCCGTATAAGCTGAAGAATCATAATATGACCAATACCTTCTTCGGCTATTTTGAGTATGAGCATTTACAAGTGGTTCCTCATCTTTGTCTTTACTTACAACCATTGTACAATGATTCCAACGTCCATCACCTTCAAAGTCATATAAAATAATATCTCCAAGTGAGAGTTCTTTTTGATCATTGACCTCTATACCTCTAATGCCAGTTTGTGCACCTGGCAAATACCATCTTAATGTATTAGCAACTCTCCAGCTATAGCTACTTGAATTCATATTCTTATACCACCATCCGGCAGACATATTAGGATATCCAGTCATCGGAAATTCACCTGCGTAAAGGCATTGTGAAATAAAATTTGTACAATCATTCGCATATAGTGGATATTTTTTATTATGGCCATCCCACCAAATTTCTGCATACTTTACTGCTTCCATTCGATTATAAATCGCTCGAGTTTCTATACCACTAGGATAAAAAACAATTGGACGTTCTAATAAGTCTACTTGTTCCTCTTCAATTGGAATCTCTACATCACTTATAATGTCATTATTTTTTATCTGTAACTGTCTTTCCTGTACCTCTTCTTCAAAGTAATACTCTTCTTGTTTAATAAAATACTTTAAATGAAGCGAATAATTAACATATGTCTTATCTTCAAAATCCCAGTAATCTCTAACCGTTAAGTTTCCATAAACCTTTATTAATTCCACTTCTCTTTGTTCAAATAAAGCAATCTTTCTACGAATTGTATCTAATTCATGCACTGAAAGATAATGATTTCTTGTATCTTCACCTAAATAAAGCTTTATTCTTTGTTTTACAAATTCTTCTAAAAGATCTTTATTTAACAATTAAACCCCCTCCATTTTAACACCGTTTATTCTATACGATGTCAAAATAAAGGAGAATATTCATAGGAAATCAGTTTAAAAATTTACAATTGCGTTCTTAATTTCTTCTATAACAATATCTTCACTCTCAGTTAACAAGCAATTCTCTAAAAATGACTTACTTTTTTCACCTTCAATTTTTGAAATTGCCCACACTGCAGTACCACGAATAACTGGACGAGGATCTTTTTTAACTAGTTGCTTTAAATCCTCAACTGCACTTTCGTCTTTAAAATGTGCCAGTGCAATAATTGCGTTACGCTGAATTGGATTTTTCCCTCTCCATGAACCAGATAAATAACCATATTTAGTTTTAAATTCACGATTACTTACATTTAGTAATGATCGAAGTAATGGTTTCACTGTCTCTGGATCTGGCTCCATTTC
>Ga0187780_10001783_pt1 | contig 16235 bp, 15 predicted proteins | sample 1015_Q2_SP10_20__FD_132429 | JGI IMG/M metagenome (GOLD analysis project Ga0187780, IMG submission 132429) | Tropical peat soil microbial communities from peatlands in Department of Meta, Colombia - 1015_Q2_SP10_20_MG | ecosystem: Environmental > Terrestrial > Soil > Wetlands > Peat | place... | reverse complement strand
GCTTCGTCACCTGCGTGATGAAGCCCGGTCCGGACCGCTGACGTTGCTGACCGCGACCAGGGATCTGGAGCACAGCGAGGCGGCAGTCCTCGCGCAGCTGCTCCGTTCCGGGTAGGCGGAGCCGATTCCCAGCGAAGTCGCAGGCCGGTTAGCGGGTCGGTGTCGCGTTGAGTGGCCGGATCGACCGACAATAGAAGTGTGGGGTTGCGCAGTGCGCTGATGAAGCCGGTGAAGTGGATCAGGTCGGTCCGGTGCCTGATGCTGGCCTGCGGCGCGCTGCTCGTCCTCGCGTTCCCCGACGCCAACCTGGAGTTCCTGGCCTGGTTCGGGCTGGTTCCCGGGCTGATCCTCATCATCAGGTCGCCGACGGCGCGCGAGGGCGGAGTACGCGGCTGGTGGCTCGGCGCCGGGTACCTGATCGCGGCGCTGTACTGGATGGCGCCGGAGATCGGGCCCGGGGTGCTCCTGGTGGGGGCGGTATTCGGCGTGCTGTGGGTGCCGTTCGGGGTGGCCGCGTGGAAGCTGCTGCGGCCGCCGCTGAGCTGGCCCCGGACGCTGGCCGCCCTGGTGGTGGTGCCGAGTTGCTGGCTGCTCACCGAGTGGCTGCGGTCCTGGCAGGCGCTGGGCGGGCCGTGGGCGGTGTTCGGCGTCAGCCAGTGGCAGCATCCCGCCGTGCTCGCGCTTGCTGCTGTCGGCGGCGTCTGGCTGGTCAGCTTCGTGCTCGTCCTGACGAACGTGGCGATCGTGCTGGTCATCGAGTCACTGCCGCGGGTGGGCGCGACGCTGGTGCCCGGGGCTGCGTCGCGATGGGGGCTGGCCACGCTCGGCGCGGCCGCCGCGCTGGCCAGCATCGGCGCCGGCCCGCTGGCGTTCGCGCTCACCCCGGCCAGCCCGGCCGTCCGGCAGGTCACGATCGCCATGGTGCAGCCGGGCGTGATCAGCGACGCGAGCCTGCGCGCGCACGCGTCGGAGACGCTGACCGCCGAGCTGAGCCGGGGAGGCACGCTGGGCGGCGTGCGGCCGGACCTGATCGTCTGGGGCGAGAGCAGCATCGCGGAGGACCTCACCCTGCCGACGTCGCACGCCCTGCTCAAGCAGATCGAGGCGCTGTCCGCCGCCGACGGCGCCGAGATCCTGGTCAGCCAGGACGCGACGCCCCCCGGCAAGGGCCACGAGAAGTGGGCGGTCCTGGTCAGCCCCGCCGGGGTCGAGGGCATCTACGTCAAGACCCGGCTGGTCCCGTTCGGCGAGTACATACCGTTCAGGCAGCAGCTCGGCTGGCTCACCAAGATCAGCAAGGCGGCATCCTCGAACATGATCCCGGGCACCGGCGCGCACCTGCTGCACGCCACGGACCGGACCGGAAAGCCGCTGCCGATCGGCGTGCTGATCTGCTTTGAGTCCGCGTTCCCCGACATGGCGCGGGTGGACGCCGACCTGGGCGCGCAGCTGGTCGTCTACCAGTCGGCGACATCTACCTTCCAGGGCACCTGGGGCCCGGATCAGCACGCCTCGCTCGGGGCGGTGCGCGCGGCCGAGACCGGACGGCCCGTGGTCCAGGCCGCGCTGACCGGTGACACCGTGGCCTATGACGCCCGGGGCAGGCTACTGGCCTGGATGGGCCAGTCCGGGCACGGCGTGGTCACCGTCCGGCTCGGGCTGCCCGCGGCCTCGGCCAGGACCATCTACGACCGGCTCGGCGATTATGTCCCGTGGTTGGCTCTGGGCATCGTCGTGCTGGCGGCGCTGGCCATGTTCGCGGATTCACGTGGCCTTATCGGCCGCGGTCAGCGGCATTCAGCACCAGCTGGCGAGCACGGGCCTGCTGAGCCCAGGCCAGCGGCCGGTGCACGCGAGGTCGGCGAGGACCACAGCATCGATCTGAAGAACGCGAACTCCTGAACGAAGAGGAAGCAGAGTACTGGTGTTGGCGGCGGGCTTGAGGCACAATATGTAGGGCAGTCCGTGCCACGCTGACGAGGCCGCTGGGGAAGGCGAACCTCGTCTTAGGAGGCACGGTGTCCGCACATGGTGTTCTGTACGTTCATTCCGCGCCCCCGGCGCTATGCCCGCACATCGAGTGGGCGGTAGCCGGAATCGTGGGCGCGGCTGTTAGCATGCCCTGGGTTGGCCAGCCGGCCGCCCCGGGGTCGCTGCGCGCCGAGCTCACCTGGCAGGCGCGGCCGGGCACGGCGGGAGCGATCGCATCCGCGCTGGCCGGGTGGAACCGGCTCAGGTTCGAGGTCACCGAGGACAGCTCACCCGGCTGTGACGGCGTGCGCCACTGCTACACGCCTGACCTCGGCACCTTCACCGCCGTGACGTCGGCCAACGGTGACATCGTGGTGCCGGAGAACCGGCTCCGCGCCGTCCTGACGCTGGCGGTGCGGGCGGGTGCCGCCTCCCTGGAGGACGAGCTCGGCCGGCTGCTCGGCACTGCGTGGGACAACGAGCTTGAGCCGTTCCGCCGCGCCGCGGACGGTGCCCCGGTCCGCTGGCTCAACGCGACCGGCTGACGCGCTGGCTCACCCCGGGCAGCACCGTAACCAGCTGGTGGGAACGGGCTTGCCCTCGCTGTAGCCGGAGGCGCTCTGCACCCCGACCACGGCGCGGTCAGCGAACTCGGCCAGGTCTCGCGCTCCCGCGTAGCTGCACGCGGAGCGCAGCCCGGCCACGATCATGTCGATCAGGTCCTCCACTCCGGGACGCACGGGGTCCAGGTACATGCGCGCCGAGGAGATGCCCTCCTCGAAGAGCTCCTTGCGCGCCCGCTCGAACGGGGAGTCGCTGGCCGAGCGGAGACGCACCGCGCGCGCCGACGCCATCCCGAAGCTCTCCTTGTACAGCCGTCCGTCCGGGGACCGGAACGTGTCGCCCGGGGACTCGAACGTGCCGGCGAACCACGACCCGATCATGATGTTCGAGGCCCCCGCGGCCAGCGCCAGCGCCACGTCCCGCGGGTGCCTGACCCCGCCGTCGGCCCAGACGAACGCGCCGAGCCGCCTGGCCTGTTCCGCGCACTCGAGCACCGCGGAGAACTGCGGCCGCCCCACCCCGGTCATCATCCGGGTCGTGCACATCGCACCGGGCCCGACGCCGACCTTCACGATGTCCGCTCCCGCCGCGATCAGGTCGGCGACCCCGGCCGCGGTGACGACGTTGCCCGCCACGACGGGGACCGAGGGCGTCAGCGAGCGCACGGCCTGCAGCGCGGAGATCATCTTCTCCTGGTGCCCGTGTGCGGTGTCCACCACGAGCACGTCCGCCCCCGCGTCGAGCAGCAGCTTGGCCTTGGCGGCCACGTCAGCGTTCACGCCGAGGGCGGCGCCGACCCGCAGCCGTCCCGAGGCGTCGACGGCTGGGGAGTACAGCGTCGCGCGCAGGGCTCCGGTCCTGGTCATGATGCCCACGCAGCGCCCGGCCGAGTCCAGCACCGGCGCCAGCCGGTGCCGTCCGTCGTGCAGCAGCGAGAACGCCTGCTCCGGCGGCGTCCCGGCCGGCAGCGTGAACGGGTCGGCCGACATCACCTGGCTCAGCTGGGTGAACCGGTCCACGCCCAGGCAGTCGGCCTCGGTCGCGACGCCGACCGGCCGGCCGTCCTCGACCACCACCACGGCGTTGTGCGCGCGCTTCGGCAGCAGGCTGAGCGCGTCGCCGGCGGTATCGGTCGGCCCGAGCGTCAGCGCGGTCTCGACCACCAGGTCCCGGGATTTCACCCAGGCGATCACGTCCGCGACGACGTCGGCCGGGATGTCCTGGGGCAGGATCGCGAGGCCGCCGCGCCGCGCGACGGTTTCCGCCATCCGCCGCCCGGAAACCGCGGTCATGTTGGCGGTCACGACCGGTATGGTGGCGCCGCTTCCGTCGGCGGTGGCCAGGTCGACGTCCAGTCGCGAGCCGACGGCCGACCGGCTAGGGACCATGAACACGTCGCTGTAGGTCAGGTCATGACCGGGGGCTGTCTGGTTGAGAAATCGCACGTAGAAATTCTCCCCGAACCACGCGAGTGCTATAGCCTCCTTCCGGTGGGATACTCCCGGCCCGCCGCGGGCCACCGGACGCTGCGGCTGGGAACCCGGGAGTGGAACCACGGCTCGTTCGGGATAATGGCCGTGATCAACCGGACGCCCGATTCGTTCTTCGATCGGGGTGCCACCGAGGACTTCGGCGCCGCGCTCGACGCGGCCAGCCGGGCGGTGGCCGACGGGGCCGACATCATCGACATCGGCGGGGTGAAGGCCGGGCCGGGCGACGAGGTGAGCAGCGCGGCGGAGATCGACCGGGTAGCGGGCCTGGTCGCCGCGGTACGCGCGCGGCATCCAGGGGTTGTGATCAGCGTCGATACCTGGCGCAGCGAGGTCGGCGAGGTCGTCGCGCAGGCGGGCGCGGACCTGCTCAACGACGCCTGGGGCGGCACCGATCCACGGCTGGCCGAGGTGGCGGCCAAGTATCGCACCGGGCTGGTCTGCTCACACGCCGGCGGCCTGCCGCCCCGTACCCGCCCGTACCGGCCCGCGTACGGGGACCTCCTCCAAGAGCTGACCGCCCACGTCACCGGTTATGCCGAACGGGCCGTGGCATCGGGGGTCAGTCCTAGTTCCATCCTGGTCGACCCCGCGCATGACTTCGGCAAGAACACCTGGCAGTCGCTCGAGCTGACGCGCGGCCTCGGCGGCCTGGTCGCTGCGGGCTGGCCGGTTCTGGTCGCGGTGGCGGACAAGGACTTCATCGGCGAAGCCCTGGACCTGCCCGTGGATCAGCGCGCGGAGGGCACGATCGCGGCCCTCGCCGTCTGCGCCTGGCTCGGCGCCCGGGTGTTCCGCGTGCACGACGTCCCCGCCGCCCGCGGGGCGCTCGCCGCCATCACCGAGCTGGGGACCGTGAACCGCGGGATTTAGTGTCGCGATCAGGAAATGCTGAGGCCGAACGCCGCAAACATGATGTCCGCGATGCGGTCCGCCATCTCGTCCTCCGGCAGCCTGACCTCGGCGCTGATCAGGTAGTTCACCCGCTCGAGCATCATCAGGCAGGCCACCGCGGTCAGCTCGGCGTGCTCTTGATGCCGTCCGGCCGCCTGGGCAGCGGCCGTCATGCCCGTGGTCATGGCCTCGGCGATGCTGAAGAACAGGCGCAGGCCGTCACCGAACACTTCCTCGGGTACCAGGTCCGCCTGGCTCAGGATGCGGATCACCGTCGCGTGCGCGGCGTAGGCCCGGAAGAACTTCCTGACCCACTGGCGCAGCACGCTGAGCCCGGTTTCGTCGCTGGTCACCACCGGGAAATCGCCCGCCACGATCTCCATGTCGTGCAGCGCGTCCTTCAGCAGGGCCTTGAACAGGTCTTCCTTGTTGGAGAAGTACAGATAGAACGTGCCGTGTGAGATGCCGGCCCGGCGGACGACGTCGTCGACCCGCACTCCGTGAAAGCCGCGATTCTCGAACTCGATCATGCCCGCCTCGAGCAGCCTGCGGACGGTTTCCCGGCCCTGCGCGCGCAGCTCCCGATCCTGGGCGGGGGTACCGCCGCCCAGCGACGGTCTGGCGGGCTGTTTCCTGGGCGGCCGCCCGGTCCCGCGCGACGCGGCGCTGGCGGGGCCGCGGCTTGCCTCCTGGTTCATAGCAAGAGAGTAGCCTTCCCGGCCCTAACTGCCGCACATTCGGTCAACGCGGTACCCGTCCGCCGGCCGCTATCGCCTTCCGGTCGCCACTCGCTTCCCGGTCGCCACTCGCTTCCCGGTCGCCACTCGCTTCCCGGTCGCCACTCGCCTTCCGGCTGTCACGCCGTTCTGGCCGGCGCTGCTACCCTTCCAGCGGTGAGCAGTCAGGCCGCCGGTTCCCGGCCGGCCAGCCAAGCGACCGCCCCCAGCGCGGCTGACGGGGCCGCCGTCGGTACTTGGCGTCTGTCGGCTCTCTGGGATCGCGCCAGCGTCAGAGTGGGAGCACTCACCGCCGCCGCCGCCTTCATCTATTGCCTTGACTCGCTGATCCTGCTCCGCCGGTTCCTCGCCAGCACGTTTGACCTGGTCATCTTCGACCAGGGGATCCGCGGCTACGCGCATTTCCAGGTGCCGGCCTCGATCGCGCGAGGCGTGTCCGACGGGCAGGGCCCGCACTTCCTGCTGCTGGCCGACCACTGGTCGCCGGTCCTGGCCCTGCTCGCCCCGCTGTACTGGATCCATGATGATCCCTCTACCCTGCTGGTGGCCCAAGGGGTATTGTTCGCGCTGGCCATCCCGCCGCTGTGGGCCTACACCCGGCGCCAGCTCGGCGAGGGCGCGGCGTACTTCGTGTGCGTGGCCTACGCCCTGTCCCTGCCGATCATGGCGGCCGTCATCTTCGACTTCCACGAGGTCGCGTTCGTCCCAGTACTGACCGCGGTGATGGTGGAGCGGTTCGATGCGGTGTTGGCCCCGGGGGGACGACCCCCCCAGACCCCCCCGCCCGGGGGGACCCATCCCACCAGGCCCCCCTTGGGGGGGGTTTCACCCCCCCAGACGCCCCTGGCCTCCCAGACCCCCCTGGCCTCCCAGACTCAGACCCCCCTGGCCTCCCAGACCCCACTGCACCCCCGGACCCTCCAGGCTCCCCGGATCACCCTGCGTAGGCAGGCTCCGCTGGGGGGGATTCTGGCGGCCGTCGCGCTGCTGCTGGTCAAGGAGGACATGGGCCTGCTCGTCGCGGGCTTCGGCGGTTACCTGATGCTGACCAGGCGACGGTGGACCGGCCTGGCCTTCGTGGTGGGCGGGCTCACCGCGACCTGGGTGGCCACCCACGTGCTGATCCCCGCGTTCGGCGGATCGGCGAATTTCTACTGGGCCTACGGCCAGTTCGGGCCCACGCTGGGCAGCGCCCTGGCAGATGTGATCACGCATCCGCTGCACGCGCTGCACGTGCTCATCACCCCGTGGGTGAAGGCCCGGACGATGATCGGGCTGTTCGCGGCCTTCGGCTTCCTGTCGCTCGCCTCGCCGATGGTGATCGCGGTGCTGCCGCTGCTGGCCGAGCGGATGCTCGCGTCCGGCTATCCGCTGTGGTGGCAGGCGAAGTTCCAGTACGACGCGTTCGTGGTGATGATGCTGTGCTGTGCCGCCGTCGACGGCGCAGCGCGGCTGCAACGGCGCTGGCCGCAGCGCTGGGACAAGTGGCTGACTTATCCGGGATCCTGGCCGAAGTGGCTCCGTCACGGTGGCTCGCCCTGGCGGCCCGCGACGCTGTGGGCGGCCGGGATCTGCGTCGCCGCGCTCGTATACTTCCCCTCTTCCCCGTTCGGCCCGCTGCTGCACCCGGGCTTCTACGGGGTCAACGCGCGGATGCGGGCGGCCGCGGCCGCCGTCGCGCACGTGCCCGCCGGGGTGGAGGTGGAGGCCGCCAACAATGTCGGCCCGGCGCTGTCCGGTCGCGACACCGTGCTGCTGCTGGACGGGACGGCCAGGTGGGCACCGTGGGTGGTCGGCGACACCATCGGGCTAGACTTCCCGTTCTGCACGCCCAGCCAGCAGGCGCAGGAGCTGACCTACCTGCAGGCACACGGGTACGCGCTGGTGTTCGCCGACGACGGCTACCTGGTGCTGCGCCGACCCGCCGACTGGCGTACCGCGCAGGCGCTGGCCCATCCGCTGCCCGCGGCCCGCCTGCATACGAACGTCTGCTACTGATGATCACCGTCAATGTCCTCTGAGGTACTGGACCGCCGGGCGCTCAACCGGGCCCTGCTCAGCAGGCAGCTGCTGCTCGACCGCCCCGGCTTGCCCTCGGACGAGGCCGGCGGCCGCCGCGCCAGGGTGATCGAGACCGTCGAGCATCTGATCGGCCTGCAGGCCCAGGCGCCGTTCCCGCCCTACTACGGCCTGTGGTCCCGGCTTGACGGCTTCCGGCCAGATGACCTCGCCTCGCTGCTCACCGACCGGAGCGTGGTCAGGATCGCGCTGATGCGCGGGACGATCCACCTGGTATCCGCCCGTGACTGCCTGCCGTTGCGGCAAATGGTCCAGCCGGTGATCGAGCGCGGCACGCGCAGTGCGTACGGCAAGCAGCTGACCGGCGTGGACACCGAGGAGCTGGCTGCGGCCGGCCGAATCCTGGTGGAATCCGAGCCGATGACGTTCAGCCGGCTCGGCCAGGCGCTGGCGAAGCGCTGGCCGGATCATCCGCCCACCGCCCTTGCCCAGGGGGTCCGAGCGTTCGTGCCGCTCGTGCAAGTGCCGCCGCGTGCGGTTTGGGGCCGGGCCGGGCGGTCGCTGCACACGTCGGCCGAACGCTGGCTCGGCCAGCCGGTCCACCCGATCGGGACGTCCCCGGCGGAGCCCCAAGGGCTCGCGCGGCTGGTGGCCCGGTACCTGGGCGCGTTCGGGCCGGCGACGGTCAAAGATGCCCAGGCCTGGTCCGGGCTGACTGGGCTGAAGGCGGTGATGGAGCAGCTCAGGCCGTCTCTTGTCACTTTCCGCGGTGAGCTGGGAGCCGAGCTATTTGACCTGCCGTCGGCGCCACGGCCCGGCGGCGACGTGCCCGTCCCGGTCCGGCTGGTCGCCGAGTTCGACAACCTGGTGCTGTCGCATGCTGACCGCTCTCGCGTAGTCAGCGCCGAGAACCTCAGGCGCTTCTACGTCATCAACGGCATCTTCCCCGGCTCGGTCCTGGTCGACGGGTTCGTCGCAGGGATATGGCGGCTGGCTAAGAGCAGGAACACCGCGACGCTGACCATCGAGCTGTTCGGCCCGGTCAGGGAACGTGACGCGCTGGCCGCGGAGGCCGCGCGCATGCTCGCGTTCTGCGCTCCGGGCGCCTCACACCACATCCGTTTCGCCCCGGTCGTCTGACCCGCCAGGATTCAGGGCCCGGCGAGCCGCTTGCGGACCTGCTCGGCGATGAGCTGGTAGGCAGTGACCTGCTCGGCGACGGCGCCGGTGATCATGACCGGCCGCCCGTCGTCGGCGTCTTGTGCGGCCTGGTGACTGAACGGGATGCTGGCGAGCTTCGGGATCAGGCTCCAGATGCTCTCCTGGTCGGAGGCCGAGGGGAACAGCGGAGTCAGCTGACCGCAGCCGGGGCAGACCTGGCCGCTCATGTTCTCCACCCCCGCGACGGCGGGCGGCGGCATACTCGCGCGGCGCGGCTTGAGGTGCGCGACGAGCCTGCGCGCGTCCTGGTGCGCGATGACCTGCGGTGTAACCACCACGAGCACGTACATCGGGCGGCCGGACAGGGCGAAGACGAACTGCTGGATGTCGGCTGTTCCCGGCGGGAGGTCCATCACCAGGTAGTCCAGGCTGCCCCACTCAGTGTCGGCTAGCAGCCGCCGCACGAGCAGCTGGGCGACGCCGCCGCCGATGCCCAGGCCCTGGTTCTCGCCGAGCAGGAATGCCGCCGAGGCAAGCTGCACCCCGTACCGGCTGACCGACTGCAGGCGGGAGCTGGCGGCGCCCGGCCGGGCGAACAACGTGACGTGGCCCGCCTCGTCGCGCCGCCTCAGGCCCATCATCCGGGGCACGTCGGGGCCGTAGAGGTCGGCGTCGATGAGGCCGACGCGGTGCCCCTGCGCGGTCAGGGCCACGGCGAGGTTCACGGCCACCGTCGTCTTCCCGACGCCGCCTTTCCCGCTTGCGACCGCGATAACCGGCACGTGCTGCGGACTGTCCGGCATGACCACTCCGTGGGTATCGGTGCTGCTGAGGGGCTCTTCAACGAAGCTGAAGATCCCTCTAAGATGTTCTTAGATCTCTTTAAGATGTCGTTTGGGGGGTTTCTGTCGGCCTGGGTGGCCTTATATCGTCATGTACATTGTGCTGTCCATGTTCCTGCGCCGTGCCGCCCTGATGGCCGTCGCCGCCGTGGCGACGGGCGTGAGCGTAGCCGGATTCGCGGTTCCCGCGGCCGGCGCCGCCACCGTTTCCCCCAGGGCCGGTAGCCCTCACTCGCACGTCTCGTCCGGTTCGGCACCGGCCTCCCCGCCGGTTGCCGGGTCCGCTGATTCCCTGGGGACGGCGCCCAAGCAGACGTTCGTCCCTGATCTCATCGCCGCGGTGCCAGGCGGGATTACCTCCGCGCAGCTGGCCAAGGTCGGCAAGCTGGGCGGCGTGCAGGCGGTGCTGCCCGTCGACGGCGGGAAGGTCACGGTCAACGGCCGCAGCGCCAACGTGCTCGGCGTCTCTCCGCAAGCGTTCAGGCCCTGGACTCCGCTGTCCACGGCCGCGTCGGGGGCGATCTGGTCGGACCTGAGCAAAGGACAGCTCATCAGCACGAGCGCGGCGGCCGGCCAGCTTCACCTGGCCGCCGGGAAGTCGTATCTGGTCTCGGCCGCGATCCTGGAGCAGGTGCCGTTCGGCGGGACTACCGCCCTCAGTGTGCCCGGCACGGATGCGGTCGTGAACCTGGCCCGGTCCGCGCAGCTGGGGCTGGCGAGGAATTTCGCCGTCCTAATCAGCGCGCCCAGCGCGAACCTGAAAACGTTGATGGCCCGGGTCCAGTCGGTCATCGGCCGAGGCGGCCGGGTGGTAAACCTGGTGTCGTACTCCTTGGTCACGGCCAGCGAGCAGCCGGTAGCTGTCAACGCCCCGACTGGCGTGCCCGCCAACTGGCTGGCGCTGTTCAAGGCCTCGGCCGCGAAGTACTGCCCGGGCCTGCCGTGGACCGTGCTGGCCGCGATCGGCGAGATCGAGAGCGGTGACGGGGCTAACGACGGCCCGTCAAGCGCGGGTGCGCGGGGTCCCATGCAGTTCATGCCGTCCACCTGGGCGATCTGGGGCATCGACGGCTTCGGCCCGTCCGGCCCGCCGGACATCATGAACCCGCTGGACGCCGTCCCCTCGGCTGCAGGCCTGCTGTGCGCCGACGGCGGGGGGAACAGCGCCACGCTCCCGGCGGCGATCTTCGACTACAACCACGCGACCTGGTACGTCAACGAGGTACTCGCCCTCGCTCGCGAATACGCCCTGAACAACCCCTGAGGCACTATCGCTCGGCCATGACCGTCGGCAGCCGGAGGCGGCCCAGGCCGAGCAGGCAAGTCGCCACGCTCGCCGCGCCGCAGGCGGCGGCGAACGCGTATCCCACCCTGGGGCCGTGGGCGTCGATGATGAAACCGACGGCGGACGCGCCGACCGCCACGCCGACGGAGATGCCGCTGCTGAGCCAGGACATGGCCTCAGTGCGCCGACCGGGCTTGGCCTGCGCCTCGAGCAGGCTGAAGCCGGCGATCAGCGTTGGCGCGATGGTCAGCCCGCATAGGTAGATCCCGCAGGTCAGCGTGATGAGGTTCGGCTGGGCCCAGAACGTGGCCACGCCGATCACGGTCAGGGTGAGGGCTATCGCGAACCTGTTCTCCACCGGCGCCCGCCACTGCCTGGACCCGTACCAGAGCCCGCCCGTCGCGCTGCCGAGCGCGTACGTGCCGAGTATGAAACCGGCCAGGGGCTTGTGCCCGAAGTGCTGGGCGAACGAGACCGTGCTCAGGTCGATTGACACGAACATCGCACCGAGCAGCAGGTAGACGGGAGCCAGCACGACCAGCCCCGGCGCGGCAGCGCCCCGGCGGGCCCCCCAGTCGCGGGGGGCCGCCGGGGTGTCAAGGGGGGGGGGGGAGCCGTCCCGTGCGCGGGGGGCCGCCGGGGTGTCAAGGGGGGGAAGGGAGCTCTCCCGTGCGCGGGGGGCCGCCGGGGTGTCAAGCAGGGGCGGGGAGCCGTCCCGCGCGCGAGGGGCCGGGGTACGGGGAGGCGGGGAGCCCTCCCGCGCGCGGTGGGTCCACGGGGGTCGTCCCCGCGGATTAGTGGGAGGCGGCTCGGTGCTGCGCTCGGCCGCGAACCACAGTGTCCCCGCGATGCACAACAGCGCCGCAACGCCGACGCCGGAGGCGGGGAAGACCTCGGTGGCCAGCAGCGTCACCGCTGCGGGACCGACGACGAAGCACAGTTCGTCGGCGACCGACTCGAACGAGAACGCGGTATGCAACCGGGGGGAGTTCTTGAGCAGGACGCTCCAGCGGGCCCGGACCATGGCCCCGAGCGAGGGCATGGTCGCGCCCGCGATCGCGCCGGGCACGAAGAACGCCCAGGTCGGCATGCCTAGCTGCACGGCCGCGATAAGGGCCGCGGTAGCCGTGGCGAACACCGCAAGCAGTGGCAGCAGCACGCGCCGCTGGCCACGGGCATCGACGAGCCGTGCGATCCGCGGTGAGCAGAACGCGTATCCGAGCGAGCCTGCCGCGGATACGGTGCCGGCCACGCCGTACTTCCCGGTGGCCGCCGCGATGAGCAAGACGGTGCCGAGCCCGAACATGGCCATCGGCATCCGGCCGATGACGCCGGCCGCCGAGAAGCGCCAGGCGCCGGGAATCCGGAAGATGTCCGAGTAGGGCCGCAGCGGCCGGGCCAGCTTGCTGACGGGCGACCGGCTGACGGTCCTTTCCGCCTCGTCCACACCCGTCATCGGCCGCATTGTCCCACGATCACTACGATATCGGACCGTGCCAACCGGGTTTCCGGTCGAAATCCAGCGTCCCCGAGGCCCGTCAGCCCTGTGGGCACGGCGGCCCGGCCGCCCTGGTTGGATGGAGGCATGCCGGCCTACGACGCGTTCTTGCTTGTCTCGTTCGGCGGTCCAGAGGGTCCCGATGACGTGATGCCGTTCCTGGAGAACGTCACCCGCGGCCGGAGTGTCCCGCGGGAACGGCTCGCGGGCGTGGCCGAGCACTACTACGCGTTCGGCGGGGTGAGCCCGATCAACCAGCAGTGCCGGGACCTGCTGGCCGCGGTCCGGGCCGAGTTCGCGGCGAGCGGCCTGTCGCTCCCTGTTTACTGGGGGAACAGGAACTGGACGCCGTTCCTGACCGACACGGTGCGAGCCATGGCCGATGATGGCGTCCGGCGTGCTGTCGCCTTCGTGACCTCTGCGTACAGCTCCTATTCGAGCTGCCGGCAATACCTGGACGACATCGAGCGGGCCCGCGCCGCCGCAGGACCTGGCGCTCCGCAGATCGACAAGATCAGACGCTTCTTCAACCATCCAGGCTTCATCGAGCCTTTCGCCTGCCATGCGCGCGCGGCGCTGGCCACGCTCCCCGCCGAAGTCCGCGAAGACGCGCACCTCGTGTTCACCGCCCATAGCGTCCCGGTCTGGATGGCGGATACCAGCGGCCCGCAGAAGGGGCGAGGCAGACCGGCAGGGGGTCGGGGGCGGTACGTGACCGAGCTGACGGAGGCCGCCCGCCTTATTGCCGAACGGACCGGCGGCGGCCGTCATCCATGGTCCCTGGCCTATCAGAGCAGGAGCGGGCCGCCGTCGCAGCCCTGGCTGGAGCCCGATGTGCGGGACCACCTCGGCGAGCTGGCGAAGTCAGGGACCAGGGCCGTGGTGGTGATCCCGGTGGGGTTCGTGTCCGATCACATGGAGGTCCGGCACGACCTTGACGTGGAGGCAGCGCAGACCGCCGAGACCCTGGGCCTCGCCTTCGCACGCACCGCCACGCCCGGCGCAGACCCGCGGTTCGCATCGATGATCACCGAGCTGGTCCGCGAACGGCTGACCCTGCTGGACCAGGCCGGGCCCGCCGACCGGATGCCGGACGGAGGGCCAGCCGCCCTGGGGACCATGGGGGTACCGAGCCAGACGTGCCCGGCGGACTGCTGCGGCAGGATCCGGTGACCGATCCTGAGTTGCTGCTGCGGATCGCCGTGGACACCGCGGGCGAGGCGGGTCGGCTGCTGGCCTCGTGGCGGGGTGATGAGCGCCCGGACGTCATCGAGACCAAGTCGAGCCCGACCGACGTGGTGACGGAGATGGACCGCCGGTCCGAGGCCCTGATTACCCGGCGGATCCGCGCAGTTCGCCCCGGCGACACGATCCTGGGCGAGGAAGGCGGTCAGACTACGGGCGACCGGGCCGATTCGGTCCCCGTGGGCGCCGCGGACCCAGCGGGTCCCGCCGGCCCTGGGGTCCAGGGCCGGGTGCGCTGGGTCGTGGATCCCCTCGACGGGACCGTCAATTACCTCTACGGCCTGCCCGACTGGGCCGTTTCCATCGCCGCCGAAGTGGACGGCACCGTACTGGCCGGAGTGGTTGAGGTTCCCCGTTACGGCGAGAGGTTCACCGCGGTAGCGGGGCAGGGCGCCTGGCTGTACCGGGACGGGAGCCCCGGGACCGCCATCTCGCTGCGCTGCACCACCGGGGTGGCGCTTGGCCAGGCGCTGGTAGCGACTGGTTTCGGCTACGATGCGGGGCGCCGCCGGGTGCAGGGCGAGGTCGTAGCGGCGCTGCTGCCGCATGTGCGAGACATCCGGCGCGGCGGTTCTGCCGCCGTGGACCTGTGCTCGGTGGCGGCGGGCCGGGTGGATGCGTTCTACGAGCGCGGCCTGAACTACTGGGACTACGCGGCGGGCGGCCTGATCGCGCGCGAGGCCGGCGCGGTGGTCGGCGGGTTGTCCGGTCAGGCGGAGAGCACCTCTATGACGATCGCCGCGGGTCCTGACTTGTACCGGCAGCTGGACGCGTTCCTCACCGGGCTGGACCCGGAACGCGACGCGCCGAGGGGCCAGGAACGCAGGTCGTGACCGGTCCGCGAAGGACATGCGGACAGTTTCGGCGCGTCGCGTGTGCGCTGGACGCGAACATGACAGAATTCCCCGCCGGAATCGGGCACAACTACGGCCTTGAAAGCGTTACAACCGCGCAGCGACTGCGCACTACGGATGAAGGGGGATGGAGTACTCAGATGGCTACCGATTACGACAGCCCGCGGAAGACGGACGACGACCTGACAGAGGACAGCCTTCAGGAGCTTCAGGCGCGCCGGATGGACAAGTCATCGAGCACTATCGATCTTGACCCCGACGATGTTGCCGAGTCCCTTGAGCTGCCTGGGGCTGACCTGTCGAACGAGGAGCTCTCGTTCCGGGTGATACCGCGTCAGGCGGATGAATTCACGTGTTCCCGGTGCTTCCTTGTGCACCACCGGAGTCAGCTTGCCGAGGACCGCAATGGCCAGCTTGTCTGCCGGGAGTGCGCAGCTTAGCCTTCCGCGGCGTCGACGGACTCGCGGTCCGGGCTGTGCAACCTGCTTTCCGCAGCCCGGATGGCGAGTATCCTCGCCGTCTGCATGGTGACAGCCGCCAGCGTCCCCCAGCCGAGCGCCACGGGCAGCGACACCTGGGGATCCTCGGGATGGGCCGGAGGTTCCTGGCCCGTTACCTTGGTCCACAGAATGATGATCACCCGGCGCGCGGCAAAGGTGGCCCCCGCGGCCGCCAGCCCGCGGATGATCCCGTCTGCTGTCAGGTTCGTCATCAGGTCGAAGACCTGAAAGCTACGACTTTGGCGATCTCTTGTCATCCCACTGCCTCCTTCTAGCCCCGCCGGTTACCGCCCGTCCGCGCAATCATGCCACTGGCTCATGACCGGCTTGCATCCGGCACCTTTCGATGACCGCGGCGAGCTGCGCTGGATGCCTGGTGCCGATCAGCCAGTAGGGGACTCCAGAGACCCCCGGAAGCGTGGAGACCTCCTCGGATCCGCTACCCCCCCGGTCCCCGTCGAGTCCGCTACCCTCCCGGTCCCCGTCGAGTCCGCTGACCCTATGGCCCCCGTCGAGTCCGCTACCCTCCCGGTCCCCGTCGAGTCCGCTGACCCTGTGGTCCCCTGGACGGCCCGCCGAGGCCGCCGGGTCAACGAGCACGTATACGGATTCCTTGAGGTAGGGTCGCAGGTACAGGTGCGCTGCCGGGTCGGCCCGGGGGCCGCGCAGCCGCGTGGACTGCTTTTCGTCGAGGGCGACTACCTCGCGGATGGCCGTCAGGGGCAGCACGGCGCCTCCCGCCCACAGCGCCCCGTCGCCGACCTCGACGCTGCCCCGGCCGAGGGCGATAAGAATCGCCGCGCAACCCGCGGCGAGGCCGCCGATGATGATTATCGGCCACGGCCAGGGGAGGCCGGCGTACAGTGTGCCGCCGAGGATGAGGACAGTTGGGACGGCAAGCAGCCACCAGGCGAGCGGTACGTGCAGCCGTTCGCGGTATTCGCGCATGCAGTCGAGGGTAGTTGGTCAGATGGAGTCGTGGCGGGGGCTGGGACGACGGGTTGGCCGTGAAGCGATCGGATGGTTCACGGCGGCCGGGCGGACGTCGGCCGCGCCCACGGCTGCGGACGGCCCCGGGCTCGAGGATGGCCGGGACGGAGCAGGCGGGAATGATCGTGGCGCTGGAGTAATTCGCGCTGACGGTGGTAGCGAAGCGGTCATGACCGAGGATGTGG
>Ga0187780_10001781_pt1 | contig 16246 bp, 19 predicted proteins | sample 1015_Q2_SP10_20__FD_132429 | JGI IMG/M metagenome (GOLD analysis project Ga0187780, IMG submission 132429) | Tropical peat soil microbial communities from peatlands in Department of Meta, Colombia - 1015_Q2_SP10_20_MG | ecosystem: Environmental > Terrestrial > Soil > Wetlands > Peat | place... | reverse complement strand
CGCAGGCAAATCCACGCTGTTTAATGCGTTGAGCCGCGCCGAGGTGCTGGTGTCTTCGCGAATGTTTGCCACGTTAGACCCGACAGTAAGAGCGATGCGGCTGCCCTCGAACCGCAGGATTCTGCTATCAGATACTGTCGGGTTTATCCGCGCGTTGCCGAAAGGACTGATGACCGCGTTTCGCGCCACGCTGGAAGAAGTACAAGAGGCAGCGTTGATCCTGCAGGTGAGCGATATTTCGCATCCGTATCATGCGGAGTTGGAGCAGGAAGTCGAAAAGATCATGGGCGATTTGGGGATGGCGGAGCGGCCGCGGCTTCGGGTGTTCAACAAAGTAGATCGCCTGACGATGGAGCAGCGCGAACAATTTGAGGCGGCGTGGTCGCATTCGACACACGGAGAGGATCCACCGGCGTTCATTTCTGCACTCACTGGAGAAGGACTGGACGATCTACTGCGAAGGATTGACGCGGCGTTGCCTGTGGATCCGATGGTCAAGCTTTCGCTGTACATGCCGTTGAGTGAAGGGCGTTCACTCGCGCTGATCCACGCACTGGGGCGCGTCCTGCATTCGCACGTCAGGGATTCGCACATGGAGTTGGAGGCGGAAGTTCCGGAGGCAGTGGCGCGACGGCTGAAGTTGAAGAAGTACGCTGCCAAGGAAACATTCCGGCCTTCGGGATCGTATGGCTGAGTAGGGGGATTAGGAATATGGCGGCCTTTTTCCTGTGGTGCATACTCCTGGTGTTGTGCTGGCCGATCGCGTTGCTTGCGTTAGTGCTTTACCCGCTGGTGTGGTTGTTCTTGTTGCCATTCCGCCTCGTAGGCATCGCGGTGAACGGAGTTTTCGACCTCCTGAAAGCAATCCTGTTCCTGCCGGCTCGCGTCCTGCGAGGACCGCGCGCGATTTGAGGCCTGAGGAAAACGGAAGGCGGTTACTCCAGAGTAATTCCTCAAGAAAGCGCCGAATATAAACGAAATGTGAACGAAAAACGAGTCAACAGGGGCCGATGGGAGCCCGGCCGGTTTGTGGAAAACGCTGTGGAAAGTGGATAGACCGCATCGAGTTGCGTGAAGAAACGTCGATGCCTGGAATCCACCAACGCGCCTTTCACCTTCTGTAACTGATAGAACATAATGTACTTGTACTGACTCTCAGAGCTGGCGGTGAATCCGCTCAGAGGAAGCTGCCTCAGCACTGGGTCCCGCAATTTGCACAGGTTTGCAGCAGCGATGTTACGGAAGAGTATCTGGCCCGTACCTGAGATGGTTGCCACCATGGTAACCGCAAAGTACCGTGGGAGCGGGCCCTTGAGCGACAGGCTGCGACGTTGACGCATGAGAATGCGCAGACTATAGTGAGCCGAGCGGCCCGCTAGGGTGAAAAAATGCCTGCGAAATCCGCGCCCCTATGAATCTTCCGAACACATTGACCCTATTGCGGATATTTATCGTTCCGGTGCTGATTGTAGTGCTGCTGACGCGTAGCCCAAACGTCGAATTGTGGGGCGTGCCGATGCACTTCGAGGTCTGGGGCGTGCTCATTCTGCTGATCGCGGCGGCGACGGACTGGGCGGACGGGTATTTTGCGCGGCGCAGGGGGCAGGTCACCACGCTTGGAATTTTGCTGGATCCCATCGCAGACAAATTGCTGATTTGCGCCGCATTCGTCTCGCTCGTGGACATGCACCGAGCCAAGGCGTGGATGGTGGTGATCATCATTGGGCGTGAGTTCATGATCATGGGTTTGCGGAACATTGCTTCCGCGGAAGGGTTCACCATTGCCGCTTCAACCTTGGGGAAGACGAAGATGGTCCTCCAAGTGTGCGCGGCCGCGGTGTTGATTGCCGGCGGGGAGAGACACCCTTCGTTGAAAGAGTTCGGTGAGATTTTGATTTGGCTCGTGGTGATCAGCGCTCTCGTATCGGCCGGACAGTATTTTTACAGGTTCTGGGATCAACTGGACGACCAGATCAAAAAGCGGCGCAAGCTCAACATCACGTAATGCAAGCGCGGAAGAAAGCGCAGGATGCAGTGCCTCTCTGAAGCCGACCGGAAAGCCATCCTGGAGTTGGCACGCCAGGCAGTGGTGGAGGCTGTTTGCCACGGTCGGCTGTTGGCCGAGATTCCAATGACAGAACTATTCGAGCAGCAGTGCGGCGTGTTTGTGACGCTGCATGTAGCGAAACGGCTGCGTGGCTGCATTGGCGTGATCGAAGCGAGGGAGCCGCTGGGGAAGGCGATTGTGCATTGCGCCACAAGCGCAGCGCTGGAAGATCCGCGGTTCAACCCAATGCGCTCTGAAGAGATCGAGGACATGGATGTCGAAGTATCGCTGCTCTCGCCCTTGCAGCGGATTCGTCCGGAAGAGATTGAGATTGGCAAACACGGGCTGCTCGTAGAGCAGGGATTCCAGCGGGGTCTGCTCCTGCCTCAAGTCGCCACGGAATACGGACTGGATCGAGATCAGTTCCTGCGGGAGACCTGTCACAAAGCGGGATTGCCCGGCGAAGCATGGAAAGCCCCGGACACGCGAATCTATGGCTTTACCTGCGAGATTATGGGGGAACAACGGGAGCAGAAAGAGTAAGCCCGCGCCGGAAAACAGACGCGGGCCGAGGAAATCAGAGCGCCGGATTCGGAGTTATTCGATTTCTACGTAATCGCCAGCAAACATTTCCACGCGGCTGAGGGTGACGAGCAAGGTTGTGGAGTTGGGGCCAACATTAAGAACCACGCCCTCTCCGAGAATCTCCCTGGGAAGATCGTTCCACTGATAGCGCGTGGGCGTGCTGCCAAAGCCATACATCGAGTACTGATAGTCTGCATAGTATGGCGCGGTCTCCGCATGGCTGCCCTGATAGCGGAAGATTCGCATGTAATCGCCCACACTCACGCCCTGGTTTGTGCCGAGATTGACGTACACGGTGCTGAATTTTCCATAGGTCTGTGAGAAATCCTTGCCGAACACGAGCATGCCCACGGACCTGCCGCTTACGGGCGCGAATCTGTCAAAATTGGTCTCAGTCTTGAAAGGGGGTGCAGGGCGCTCCTGCATGGGGCGAATGAAATCGCCGCGCTGCAGGTAATCGCAGCTGAAGGTGACTTCGGCGGTTGAAACGTTGGGCAGGACGTGCACGACCTTGAGTTGGCCGGTGTCCTTGTAGAACGTGCCCATGGCCTTCATAAGCCTGTTCTGCCACTTGAACCACTGGACTTCCGTGGGATCTTTTTCCGGGCGAAAGGCGGAGTAGCGATCACCCACGCGAACGCCCTGATTGGACCCCTTGTTGATATAAACGTAATCACGGGTCCCGAAGACGACTCTCGAATTGGACTGCTCGCCGGAAACGAGGCGCGATTCGTCCACACGATCGGAGGTGACGAAGTTCGAGCAATAAACAGCCGAGAAATCCGGGGAAGTCGCGGCAGCGACTGGCTGCGTGGAAGAAATAGTCTGAGTCTGGGGATTGTTCTGCGTCCAGGCGCTGGCGCCTGCGAGTAACATTCCGAGACCCATTCCTGCTGCAATTGCGCGCATGAGAACACTCCTTCGCGTCACGCCAAAAAAGGGCCGTGCGGGGACTTGCATCTTGAAACTATCAAGGGCCCGGAGTGGCGTCAACTAAATGGGCTAGATGACTTTACACTTTAGGTAAGACGTGCTACAAGCCGTATTTTCAATGGATTGGAGGGAGTCTGCGGGTATGAGCGTCTTCGGGAAAGGGGTGGGCCGGATTTGCGCAGTCGTGGCCACCCCCAGTGCTTTGGAGTTTCGCAAATTGGTGAAGCAGGCTCTGCGTGAAACGCCGACCGTCGAATTGCGTCTGGATTGGCTGGCGAACGATCGAGAACGGCACAAGGCGCTGCAATGGTTGAAGCGATCGGCTCCGCGCAACGCGAACTTCATTGCCACGTGCCGCCGGAGAGTGGGCGGTGGAGAACTTCCCGGCGGTGCGACCGACGAATTGTTCTGGCTGATGAAGGCGAAGGAAGCCGGCTGCTCATGGTGTGACTTGGAAATGGAGACGCTCCGTGAATTGCCCGAGAAGTCGGTGGAGGGATATGCGCTTCCCCCGAAAGTGCTGCTTTCGATTCACGATTTCCGGCGCACTCCGAAGTTGCCACGAAGGATGAAGATCCCCAAGCGCGGCGGGGTGGACGCGGTCAAGGTGGCGGCGATGTCGGGGCGGCTGTCCGATAGTTCCCGGCTGCTCAGGCTGGCGCAAGGGACGCAGAGGGTCGTGGCCGTGCCCATGGGTGAAATTGGGTTGCCCGCGCGCATCCTGTCGCTTCGTGAGGGAAGCGCGTTGGTCTACGCGCCGGTGGCGGCCGCGACGGCGCCGGGCCAAGTGCCGCTGCGGGATCTGAAAGAGCTTTATCGCGCGCACCTTTTGACCTCCAAGACGCGCGTGTACGGCGTGATTGGCAATCCCATCGGCCACTCAATGTCTCCTTTGCTCCACAACACGGGCTATGTTGCGGCACAGAAGGACGCGGTGTTTCTGCCGTTTCTTGTGGAGAACCTCAGCGAGTTTTTGGAAACAGTGGAGGAATTTGGAATCGCGGGGTTCAGTGTGACGTTGCCACACAAACAGAAAATCTTTCGCTATCTTGACGAATGCGAGCCCCTGGCCGAAGAGATTGGCGCGGTGAACACGGTTACGGTGCGACGCGGCGGAAAATTAGCGGGCAGCAATACGGATTACGTCGGCGTGTTGAAGGCGCTGGAGAGCAAGATGCGGTTGAGCGGAAGTCGCGTGGTAATTTTTGGAGCGGGAGGTGCGGCAAGGGCTGCGGCCTTCGCCGTGGCCAAGGCGGGCGGGGAAGTGCTGGTTTGCGCCCGACGCGAAAATGCCGCCAGGGAGCTGGCGCGCGCGGTGCACGGCGGAGTGATTCCGCGGGAGACGTTGCGCAAGGAGAGATTCGACGCGCTCTTGAATGCAACTCCCGTGGGGATGCATCCGCACACGGACCGATCGCCGCTCGAGGCGGCAGAACTGAATTGCGCACTGGTCATGGATCTGATTTACCGGCCGCTGCAGACGAAATTGCTGCGTTTGGCAGCGGCTCGAGGAATCCGCACGGTCTCCGGAGTGGAAATGTTTTTGGCGCAGGGAATCGCCCAGTGGGAGTTGTGGATGGGCGGCCGCGCGCCGGAAGCAGCAATGCACGTTGCGGTTTTGAGAACACTGCGGGCAGACGAGAAATCGCAGCCCTAAGGAAATCTGATCAGGCACACTCTTGGGGCGCGACACACGGTATAATTCCTCTCTTCACGAATGCTCACTGAACAAGGCATATGATCCAACCATCCTTCCAGGAGTTTCAGCGGCTGGCGAAGCAGGGCAACCTAATCCCTGTGTACGACGTATTTTCGGCCGACCTGCTGACACCAGTGAGTGCTTACCTTCGCATTTCGCAGGGAGCTCGGTATTCGTTTCTGCTGGAAAGCGTGGAAGGCGGAGAAAAGATTGCACGGTATACGTTCGCCGGGGCGAATCCCGAAGAGGTGTTTCGCTACGCCGGAGGCGCGTGCGTTCTGGAAAGCCGGAACCGGATGATCTGGGAGGAATGCGACCCGATCTCGTTCTTGCGGGAGCACATGTCGCGGTTCCATCCGGTGCGCGTGCCGGGGTTGCCGCCGTTGGTGGCGGGCGCGATCGGCTATTTCAGCTATGACATGGTCCGGCTGATAGAGCGGTTGCCGAAGCGGCTGCGCGACGACATCGGACTGTACGATGCGATGCTCATGTTTTATCGCGGGCTGATCGCTTTCGACCATGTGCAGCATCGCTTGTGGATGGTCCGAAACGTTTATACCGAAGGGCCAGGGAGCCTGCGGGCGAAATACAACGCGGCGGTTCAGGAGATTCGTCGCACACGGGAACTTTTGGAGGCTCCGGTCGAGGGCGAAGCGCGGCGAGAGCCGACCTCGAGGGCAGCCAGCGGACCGAAAGTGACTTCGAATTTCGCGCCCAACGAATACCTCGAAGCCGTGCGCAAATCCAAGCAATACATCCGCGCGGGCGACATCTTCCAGGTGGTGATCAGCCAGCGGTTTTCGGCAAAGGCAAAATCCTCGCCATTCGATGTTTACCGCGAATTGCGCGCGCTGAATCCTTCGCCGTACCTTTTCTATCTTCACCTGAACGACGTGTATGTGGTGGGAAGCTCTCCCGAGATGCTGGTTAAAGTGCAGGGAAGAGATGTGTTTTACCGTCCAATCGCGGGGACGCGGTGGAGAGGCGAGACCGAGGCCGAAGACTTGCGGCTCGAAAAGGAAATGCTGGCAAGTGAAAAGGAGCGCGCCGAGCACATCATGTTGGTAGATTTGGGGCGGAACGACCTGGGCCGTGTGTGCGATTACGGAACCGTGCGCGTGGAGAAACTGATGACGGTGGAGCGCTACTCGCATGTGATGCACCTGGTCTCCAGCTTGCGAGGACAGCTCCGGGAGGACGTGGACTGCTTCGACGCGCTGATGTCCTGTTTCCCGGCGGGAACTGTTTCGGGTGCCCCGAAAGTTCGTGCGATGGAAATCATTGAAGAGTTGGAAAAGACGCGGCGAGGCATCTACGCCGGCGGGATTCTGTACCTGGATTTTGCGGGCAACCTGGATTCGTGCATCGCGTTGCGCACCATGGTCATCAAAAATGGAGTAGCGTACGTGCAAGCGGGAGGCGGAATCGTGGCGGATTCGACGCCGGAAGGTGAGTTTGACGAGTCGGTGAACAAGTCGAAAGCGCTCTTGCGCGCGCTGGAGACGGCGCATGTTGCGCGCGGTATAAAGGGAGCGAGGCGGAAGCCGTGATTTTGCTGCTCGACAACTACGATTCGTTCACCTACAACCTCGCCCAGTATTTGGGCGAGCTGGGGTGCACGCTGGAGGTCCACCGCAACGACAAGATTTCGGTGGAGGAGATCGCGCGCCGAAATCCCGAACGTATCGTGATTTCGCCTGGGCCGTGCACGCCGCAGGAAGCGGGTATTTCGGTGGAGTTGATCGAGAGGCTGGGGGATAAATTCCCCATTTTAGGCGTCTGCCTTGGGCACCAGGCAATTGGGGCTGCGTTTGGCGGCAAGATCGTTCGGGCGCCGAAGCTGTTCCATGGAAAGACCAGCGAAATCCATCACGACGGCAAGGGAATTTTCAAATCGGTGCCGAATCCACTGACGGCTACGCGGTATCATTCGTTGATTGTGGAGCGAAAATCACTGCCGCGGACTCTCCAGGTGACGGCAGAAACGCAGGACGGGATCATCATGGGCCTGCGCCACCGGAAGTATCAGGTCGAAGGTGTGCAATTTCACCCCGAATCGGTGCTCACCGAACCCGGCAAGCAGATTCTGAGGAATTTCCTTTCCCTTTAGTCCCGGATTCCGGCGCCTCCAAGTGTTAACGACTACGCAATAGACAAATGGAAATAGAAAGACAGTATTAAGCAATGTTATATATTGATTTTCTGATTACACTGCGATATCTTGCCTTCCACGGGTTTTACCTCCATCGCCCAGCCCATGGAGGTCTCCATGCTATCTCTTCGTGCGGTTCTTGCAGTCCTTCTGAGTACTTTCCTGCCGTTCTTCGTCTGTCCCCCTACGCAGGCCGCCAATCTTCCTCTGGGGATTCTGACCCTCGCCGATCACGCGCATTTGGACGAGGCCCAGGCCTTCGCAGGCCTTTCTGTTTTTGAAGGAGAGAAACTCTCGACAGATGGTCAAGGACGATTGGGTGTTCGCGCCGGGCACTCGACGCTCGCGTTGGGTGCGAGAACTGAGGCTGAGCTATTCAAGATCAGTGACGGCGTGCATGTGGATTTGAGCGCCGGGTCTGTGTTCTTTTCTGCGGCCGTGAACGAACGGGTGGAAGTTCACGTGGCGGAGGCGATTCTTAAGCCTGACAGCGACCGACCGACGCAAGCTTCGGTCACCATGCTCGCGCCGAAAGTGCTACAGATATCCGCGAGGCGCGGAGGCTTGAACTTTTCTTACCATCAGGAATTCCGGAATTTGCCAGAGGGGGAAACCTACCGGATTTACCTCGATGCACCAGCTGAACCGCAAGATGTTGCTGGTGTGGCCGCGGGAAAAGCGGGAATCGCGAGCAAAGTCGTCTATTTCATCGTCGGACTAGGAGTCGGGGGAGGCACAGCCTGGGGAATTCGAGCTGCTAGCTTTTCGGGAAACAGTCCGGAGAGTCCGGCAAAGCCCTGAGAGTAAATCAAGTCGCAGAATTCGTGAAAGTGATGAACTGCTCCAGTTTCTCCTTCGCCGCTCCCGAAGCGATGGTGCGGGCGGCCACGAGCGCGCCTTCTCGGAAATCTTCGGCGAGACCGGTAGCAACCAAGGCCGCAGCCGCGTTGATCACTACGACGTCGCGCCGCGGTCCGGTTTCCCCGTCGAAGAGAGCACGGATCAGCACGGCATTGTCTTGAGGAATTCCCCCGCGAAGGGGGTCGAGCGGCGCACGAGGCAGGGCGAAATCTTCAGGGGAAACGACCATGCGCTTCACCGAACCGTCGCGCACCTCCGCGACCAGTGTTTCTCCCGCGAGTGAAATCTCATCGAGCCCGCCGGCACCGTGAACCACGAAGGCCCTTTGCACACCTAACTCTGCCAGTGATGCGGCCATAAGATCAATGCGGTCCGCAGAGAAGACACCGAGTACCTGATTTTCCGCGCCGGCCGGATTTGTCAGGGGCCCGAGCAGGTTAAACACGGTACGCTTGCCGATTTGCTTGCGCGCGGGGACGGCGTAGCGCGTGGCGGCATGAGCTGTGGGCGCGAAGAGAAACCCAATCCCCAGTTCGCGGATCGCTTGGCCTGACTTATCCAGCGGCAGATCGATGCGGGCGCCGAGTGCTTCGAGCACATCTGCGGAACCGCTGCGCGAGCTCACCGAGCGGTTGCCGTGTTTTGCGACACGGGCGCCCGCCGCCGCAGCGACAAAAGCGGCCGCCGTGGAGATGTTGAAAGTGCCAGTGCCATCGCCGCCGGTTCCGCAGGTGTCGACTAAATTGGCCGGGCGAGTATCGCCCGGGCGGAAGACAGGAGCGGCATGACGCCTCATAACACTGGCGAATCCGGTGAGTTCCGCGGAAGTAGTCTCGCGCAGGTTGAGAGCCAGAAGAAGCCGAACAATGTCCGCGGTTTCAATGCGGCCGGAAAGAAGCTCTTCCATGAGGGCTTCGGCTTCCTGGCGCTTGAGGACTTCCAGGCGCTCCGTTCTTGCGATCAAATCGAGTGTGGAATTCATTCTTCCCTGCAGCCGAATGTTTACGCTACCTTGCCCGAGACCGCTGTCTCAAGTAAAATTGAATGTTTTGCGAAGCCTCAAATTCTAACATCTGTGCGATGTCCCATCGTGGCACAAGATGTCGGCCCCGGCTCCTGCGGGGCTGTCCAAAAGGTAGAACCTCAAATGAAGATTCACGAGTACCAAGCTAAAGCCATCCTCTCGCGGTATGGAGTGACGACGCCCCGAGGCGAGGTGGCGTTCAGTAAGGATGAAGCGCGCGAAGCTGCACAACGGCTGAAATCGCATGTGGTGGTCGTAAAGGCGCAGATTCACGCGGGTGGGAGGGGGAAAGGCGGAGGAGTAAAGCTGGCGCGCTCGGCAGATGAGGCGGCAGAAATTGCGTCGCACATTCTTGGAATGACGCTAGTGACAGCGCAGACGGGGCCCCAAGGGCGCGTCGTGAAGCGCGTGCTGATCGAAGAAGGTCTGGATATCAAGCGGGAGCTCTATCTTGGGCTCTTGATTGACCGCGAAACCGGACGCCCAGTGTTTATGGCCAGCGCCGCTGGCGGGATGGAGATTGAGCAGGTAGCCAAGGAGAATCCGAGCGCCATCCTGCGGGAGCAGATTCATCCCGCGGTGGGCTTGCAGGCGTATCAGGCGCGCAAAATCGCATTTGGCCTCGGGCTCACCGGGGAACAAGCGACGGCCGCGACGCCGTTTTTACAGGCGTTGTACCGCGCGTTCAACGATACGGATGCGTCGTTGCTGGAAATCAACCCGTGCGTACTAACCGGAGAAGGCAAACTCGTTGCTCTGGACGCGAAGATGACCTTCGACGACAACGGACTGTTCCGGCACAAGGATCTGCGCGAGTTGCGCGACCTGGATGAGGAAGATCCTCTGGAGGTCGAGGCGTCAAAGTACGGACTAAACTACATCAAGCTGGATGGAACGGTGGCCTGCATGGTGAATGGCGCAGGGTTGGCCATGGCGACCATGGACATCATTAAGTATGCCGGAGGCTCGCCGGCGAATTTCCTGGACGTTGGCGGAGGGGCTTCCGCGGATCAAGTGAAGAACGCGTTCCGCATCCTGATGAGCGACCCGGCAGTGCGAGCGGTGTTCATCAATATTTTCGGCGGCATTTTGCGCTGCGACGTGCTCGCCACAGGCGTCGTGGCGGCGGCCAAGGATTTGCAGGTGAAGGTTCCCATCGTCGTGCGCATGGAAGGAACAAACGTGGAAGTCGGACAGCAGATTCTGCGGGAGAGTGGGTTGAACTTCACGATTGCAGAAGGAATGAAGGACGGAGCGCAAAAAGTAGTCGCGCTGGCCAAGAGTTGATGTGAATGAGGTAAGGGAAGTGAAGGAAGTAAAGGAACAGAACCGCCGGATCGGGCAAGTCAAGCGGTACACCGATTTACTCGTATATCGGCAGTCCTATCGGCTGGCCCTTGAAGTATCGAAGTTCACTAGAGCGCTTCCCCGGGAAGAGCAGTTTGAGCTGGGTCGACAGTTGCGGCGTTGTGCTAGGTCCGTACCGGCAAACGTTGTGGAGGGTTGGACGAAGAGAAGCTCGACTGCGGATTTCAAACGGCATCTGGTGATTGCTGCGGGAGAGTCCGCAGAATGCGGATTTTGGATTGGCTTGGCGGTGGATGATGGACTGGTTCCCAAGAGTGCTGCGGAGCCGATTCTTAGTGAGTACGGAAAATTAGGATTTATGATTCACAATCTTTGGAAGGAGTGGAGGAAGCTATAGCAGGGAGGCATTCCTTTACCTCCTCTATCTCATTTGCTTCCTAAACCTCGAACATGAGCATCCTGGTTAATGAGAAAACACGAGTGCTGATTCAAGGATTCACCGGGCGGGAAGGGACGTTTCATTCCCAGCAGATGATCGAGTACGGTACCAATGTTGTCGGTGGCGTGACCCCGGGCAAGGGCGGGACCAAGCATCTGGAACGGCCAGTGTTCAATACCGTCGCGGAAGGCGTGAAGGCTACGGGAGCGGATGCGTCGGTCATTTTTGTTCCACCTGCATATTCCGCCGATGCCATCCTGGAAGCGGCCGACGCGCAATTGCCGTTGGTGGTGTGCATCACCGAAGGAATTCCTGCACTGGACATGGTGCGCGTCGCGGAAGTGCTGAGCAGGACGAAGACGCGGCTGATCGGGCCGAACTGCCCAGGAATTATTTCGCCGGGCAAATGCAAGATCGGGATCATGCCGGGACGGATTCACAAGCAAGGAAGCGTCGGGGTGGTGAGCCGCAGCGGCACGTTGACTTACGAAGCGGTGCATCAATTGACGCAGCTTGGGATCGGCCAGTCCACTTGCATCGGGATTGGCGGCGACCCCATCATTGGGACGACGTTCCTCGATGCGATCAAGATGTTTAATGATGATCCCGAAACGAATGCCATCGTGCTCATCGGCGAAATCGGCGGAAACGCGGAAGAGCGTGCCTCCGAATGGATCAAAGCAAACGTGAAGAAGCCGGTCATCGGATTTGTGGCCGGCCAGACCGCGCCACCGGGCCGTCGCATGGGTCACGCCGGCGCGATTATCAGCGGCGGACAGGGAACGGCGAAAGACAAGTATGCGGCGATGAAAGCGGCTGGAATCCACACGGTCGAGACACCGGCAGAGCTGGGATCTTCAGTGGCAGCCGCGCTGAAATGAAGTGAAGCAGTAAAGAAGTGACGAAGTAGTGAAATAGTAGTATACGTCTTGATATTCGGAAAGTCATGCCCATCAAGACGTGTAAGGACTTGAATGTTTATCGGGAATCGTATGGATTGGCATTGGAAGTTTCGCGGGCAACTCGGAAATTCCCCGGGGCGGAGCAGTTTGAGCTAGCGCGACAGTTACGGCGATCCGCGCGATCCGTGCCAGCAAATATTGTTGAGGGTTGGGCAAAAAGAGCCTCTACACACGAATTTCGTCGCTACCTGCAAGTTGCCATCGGATCATGCGCCGAGAGCAAGTTGTGGTTGGAGATGAGCCGCGATGAAGGGTTCTTAAGCAGTGCAGAATACGCCGTACTGGAGAACAAATTCAATGTTGTCGGTGCGATGCTGAAGAGCCTCTGGAAGCAGTGGAGGGACTTCCGGGCATAGAATCTCGCATCCTTCGTTACTTCGTTATTTCTTTACTTCGTTGTTTCAGAATTGAGGAGAGTAAATTGGCGATTGAGAGAACACTAGCACTGATTAAGCCGGACGCGGTCGGCCGGGGGCAGCAGGGAGAAATCCTTGCGCGCATTCACAATGCCGGCTTCATAATCTTGGCCATCAAAACCATGCGGCTGACGAAAGAGGAGGCGGGCGGGTTCTACGCCGTGCACCGGGCGCGGCCGTTTTTCGGCGAACTGACCGACTTCATGAGCTCGGGAAAGATTTTTGCGATGGTGCTGGAAGCGGATGGCGCCATCGCGAAGTGGCGCGACACCATGGGGGCGACCGATCCCAAAAAGGCTGCGCCGGGCACGATCCGTCGCGATCTGGGAACCAACATTGCCAATAACTGCACGCATGGCTCGGATGCGCCGGAGACCGCGGCGTTCGAAATTGGGTACTTCTTCGCCGGCGTCGAATTGATCTAGCTGCTTGGGCCGATCCCATGATTGTAACGGGGAGCGGAGTTCCGCTCCCCGTTTGCTTTTAGGTGCAATTTTTCTGCGCATGAGTAGAATGGACGAGAGTCCTTTCCGGCTGAGGAGGTTTCGATGCCTCGACTCCACCGTCGCGAGTTCCTTCAGACAGCCGTCTCCGTTACGGCCGCAGCCTGCCTCGCTCCCAAGTCGCTGGCAGAACGATTGGCTTCCTTGCCTGCTCGCGTGCAGAAGTTCGCCGCAACAGACTCGGTGACATTAGGGCGCTCCGGGATTCAGACCTCCCGTCTCGCCATGGGCACCGGCACGGTTGGTTCCGGGCGCCATTCGCATCAGACGGCGCTGGGGATTGCCGGGTTGTCGCGGTTGCTCCAGAACGGGTACGACAACGGGCTGCGATTCTTTGATGCGGCCGATTCCTACGGCAGCCATCCTCACGTTTCTGACGCGCTGCAGCACGTGGACCGCAGCAAAGTGACTGTGCTGACAAAATCGTGGGCGCGAAACGCCTCCGACATGCGCGCCGACCTGGAACGGTTTCGTCGCGAATTGAAGACGGATTATCTGGACATTGTATTGATGCACTGTGTCACGGAGTCGGATTGGACAACGCAGTTCCGGTCGGCTATGGACGCTCTTTCGGAAGCAAAGCAAAAAGGCATCATTCGCGCTCATGGCTGCTCCTGTCATTCCATCGAAGCGCTGCGGGCGGCTGCAAAATCACCATGGGTGGAAATAGATCTCGTGCGCATCAATCCGATTGGCGCGCACATGGATGCGGATCCGGATACGGTCGTGGATGTGATTCGCGAAATGCATGCAGCCGGCAAAGGAATTGTCGGGATGAAGATTCTCGGCCAGGGAGAGATGCGGCACAGGCAGGATGAAGCCATTCGGTACGCGCTTGGGCTCGGCCTGCTCGATTCCTTCACCATTGGTGCAGAATCGATTGCCGAGCAGACGGATTTAACGAAGCGGATTGCGGCGGCGTAGGAGGCAACAGCCCTCGTCACAACTGAAATTGATTGCGGAAGATGGATTCTTTTCGCGAAATCGGGCGTGCTCTCTTGATGCTTGGCGGTGCCCTCGTCCTTCTGGGCGCTTTTTTCTATTTTGGAGGCAAGCTGCCGTTCCGGCTGGGACGATTGCCCGGAGACATCGTTCATGAGGGCGAGCACGGCACGTTTTACTTTCCGATTGCTACGTGCCTGGTCTTAAGCGTGGGGTTGAGCCTGCTTTTGTGGTTGCTGTCGCGGCTCCGGCGCTGAAGGCAATTTGGTGCGGCGCATTTTCTGCGCTAGACTTGGACCGGGTCTGGAGGCGTGTCATGAAGGGATCATCCAAGGTCATCGACGAACTGAACAAGGCGCTGCGCGAAGAGCTTACGGCCATCAATCAGTATTTTGTTCACGCGGAGATGTGCGAAAACTGGGGATACGAGAAGCTTTCCGAATACATCAAGATGCAATCCATCGGCGAGATGAAACACGCGGAGGCACTCCTGGAACGCATTCTTTTTCTGGACGGAACGCCGACGATGAAGGCGCTCGAGCTCACCGTAGGAAAGAATGTGCAAGAAATGCTGCAGAGCGATTTGGACTTGGAACTCGGCGCGGTCAAGGACTACAACGCGGCAATTCAGATCGCGGTGGCGGAAAAGGACAACGGCTCGCGCGATCTGTTCGTGCAGTTGTTGAAGGATGAAGAGGGCCATGTGGATTGGCTCGAAGCGCAAATGCACTTGATCAAAGAACTGGGGTACGAGCGCTACCTGACCATGCAGATGGGCGAGGATGAGGAAGAAGACTAACAGCGAGTGCGGCCGCCGCTCAATTCATTCCTGAACTGGGAAGTTCGCCCGACGACGTATGGACCAACTACAGCTGAATCTGCAACCCGAGCGGCGCATCTTCACGGTTAGCGACCTGACGGCGCGCATCCGCGAGCTGCTGTCCAAGAACTTCACGGACATTCTCGTACAGGGTGAAATCTCAAACTGCCGTCCGGCCGCGTCGGGACACATCTATTTCACTCTGAAGGATGAGAAGGCGCAGGTACGCTGCGTGTTCTTCAAGCAACAGCAGCGCGGGATGAAGTTCCGTCCGGAAGACGGCATGTCGGTGATGGTGCGTGGCTCGATCAGCGTGTACGAGGCGCGTGGGGAGTACCAGGTTTATGTAGAGTTGCTCGAGCCGGTGGGGCGCGGGGCGCTGCAGCTTGCGTTTGAGCAATTGAAGAAGCGGCTTGCCGAGGAAGGTTTGTTCGATCCGGCGCGAAAGAAGCCGCTGCCTTTGCTTCCCGGCCGCATCGGACTGATCACCTCGCCAACCGGCGCGGCTGTGCGCGACGTTGTGCGCATCCTGCGGCGGCGGTTCCCAAACGTTCATTTGACGCTGTATCCCGTGCGCGTGCAGGGCGACGAAGCTGCGGCGGAGATCGTGGGGGCTCTTGAGTACTTTTCGAAGAAGCAGGCAGCGGACGTAATTCTGCTCGTGCGTGGCGGAGGCTCGCTCGAGGATTTGTGGTCGTTTAACGATGAAAGCGTGGCGCGAGCAATTGCGGCGAGCACGATGCCGGTCATTTCCGGCGTGGGCCATGAGACGGATTTTACGATTGCCGATTTTGTGGCCGACATGCGCGCATCAACGCCATCCGCGGCCGCGGAAATAGTGGTGCAGACTCGCCGCGAGTTCGATAAGCATGTCGCTGACTTGCGCGAGACCCTTGAAAGCCTGGTTCGCTACCGGTTGATGGGACTTTCGCGGCGGGTGCACGAACTTGCCGGGCGGCGCGGTTTCCGGCGGCCGCTCGATCTCTTGCGGCAAAGGCGGCAAAGGGCGGATGAGTTGACGTCGCGCATGGCGCTGGCATTGCGCGCGAGACTGGATTTCTCGCGTAAGCGTCTCACAGCGGCACATCTTCGGATTGCTCGATTTGATTTTCGAGCGAAGATGGCGGCGCTGCGGTTGCGCCTGGAAAAGCGCGGCCACGATTTGGGTGTGCGCGCCGAGCGGCTCTTGCGGTCGAAACGGGAGCGCTGGGAGCGGCTTTCGTTGCAATTGCAGGAGCGCAGCCCGCTGAGAGTGCTCGAACGCGGCTACGCCATCGCCACGGATGCCGCAGGAAACGTCCTGCGCGATGCCGCGCAGGTTGCCTTGGGCGACAGCGTTACGGTCACACTCCACCGTGGTAAATTGAGCACGGAGGTACGCGGTAAGCAGTCCTCGTAGACCATTCCAAAATCAATTGCTTCCCCGAGGCGTGTTCCGGGCCCTGCTTTGTTTGATGTCTCTCACCTTGTCCAAGAGGTCGTTGGCCTGATCAGTCAAGCGGTCACGTTCTGCCGGACTCGCAACCATGTCCGCCTTGCGGCGGTAGAGCAAATT
>Ga0187780_10001780_pt1 | contig 16261 bp, 18 predicted proteins | sample 1015_Q2_SP10_20__FD_132429 | JGI IMG/M metagenome (GOLD analysis project Ga0187780, IMG submission 132429) | Tropical peat soil microbial communities from peatlands in Department of Meta, Colombia - 1015_Q2_SP10_20_MG | ecosystem: Environmental > Terrestrial > Soil > Wetlands > Peat | place... | reverse complement strand
TTCCGCTGCGGCGGATGGCAAGTCCGCCGATGATCAGGCCCAGCAGCGCCGCAGCAACCACCCCGAACAGCAATCCGGCCTCGGTCGGCCAACCCCATTGCAGCAGTGCGTAGCCGGTTCCGTAGGCCGCGGCGCCAAGAAACGCCGCATGGCCAAAGGAAAGCAGCCCGGCAAAGCCCAGCAACAAATTGAACGCGCTCGCAAAGAGTGCAAAGCACAGCACCTGCATCAGGAAGACGGGGTACGCGCCCAAAAAGGGCAGCGCAATGCCGAGCAGTAGCAGCAGACCATAGCCCACGCGCCGTGCGCTCATTGTTCGCGTCCAAAGAGGCCGGTGGGCCTCACCAGCAGCACGATGGCCATCACAAGGAAGACGACGGTGGAAGATGCCTGAGGATAGAAGACCTTGGTCAGTCCTTCGACCACTCCAAGCAACAGGCCCGTGGCGATCGAGCCGGCAATCGAGCCCATGCCGCCAATTACGACGACGGCAAAAACGACGATGATCAGATTGCTTCCCATAAGGGGCTGCACTTGAAGCACGGGCGCGGCCAGCACGCCCGCTAGCGCGGCCAGCGCCACGCCAAAGCCGTAGGTAAGCGTGGTTATCAGTGGCACGTTTACGCCGAAGGCCTTGGTTAGAGGAGCATTTTCGGTACCTGCGCGCAGGCGCGCCCCGAGTGATGTGCGCTCGATGACGAACCAAGTGGCAAAACACACGGCCAGCGACACCGCCACGACCCAGGCACGATAGATGGGAAGAACCATGAAGCCCAAATCGGCAGAGCCGCGCAGCAGTTCGGGGACCTCGTAAGGCTGGCCGGAAGAACCGTAGAACGACCGAAAGATGCCCTCGATCAACAAGGTCGCGCCGAAGGTGAGCAACAGCCCGTATAAGTGATCGAGCCCGTAGAGCCTGCGCAGCAGCAGTACTTCGAAGAGCATGCCGAAGGCACCGACCAACAAAGGCGCGATGAGCAGCATTGGCCAATACCCCAGCCCGAAGTATTCGGCTCCGATCCACGCCAGCATGGCTCCCATCATGTACAGCGCGCCGTGGGAAAAGTTGATGATGTTGAGCAAGCCAAAGATCACCGCCAGGCCAAGCGACAGCAATGCGTAGAAGGAGCCATTGACAAGACCAAGCAGCAACTGCGCAAATAGCGCCGCCGCCGGCACGCCGAAGATCATTGTCATGTGTGTGTCGCTCTTGTCCGCCCCGCACGCGCCGCCGCCGGCATACCGTTTTTACCCGGCGGCAGGGCAATCATTTCTTGACGAGCGGGCACTTGGACTCAGACAAGGGGCGAAAGGCTTTTTCGCCAGGAACGACCTCGATGAGCTTGACTAGGTCCCATTCACCCTTGGATTCGTTGGGCGCCTTCGCCTGAACCAGCCTCATGTCGTGCACCATGCGACCGTCGGCACGGACGTAGCCGTCCTTGGCGAACATGTCGTTGATGCGGGTCTTCCTCAGTTGCGCCATGACCGCGTCGCCGTTGTCCGTGCCCACCGCCTTGACCGCCTGCAGATACTGCGTCACCGCCGAGTAATCGGCGGCCTGCACCGACGATGGCATGCGTTTGATCTTTTCGAAAAAGCGCTGCGCCCAGGCGCGCGACTCGGGCGACTGATCCCAGGTCCAGGCGTCGGTCATGTACATGCCTTGCGTAAGCCCCAGCCCCAGACTGTGTAGATCCGTGTTAAACATCAGCAGGCCGGCCAACTTCATGGTCTTGGTAACACCAAATTCGTTAGCTGCCTTGATCGAGTTGATCGTGTCGCCGCCCGCATTGGCCAGACCCAGGATCTGCGCTCCGCTGGCCTGTGCCTGCAGCATGAAGGAGGAGAAGTCCGAAGCGTTGATCGGATGGCGAATCTCGCCAAGCACCTTGCCGCCGTTGGCGGTGACAACCGCCGCCGTGTCTCCCTCAAGCTGCTTGCCGAAGGCGTAGTCGGCCGTCAGAAAGTACCAGGTCTTGCCCCCGGCACGCACGACCGCAGCGCCCGTCACGTTTGCCTGTGCATAGGTATCGTAAGCGTAGTGAATGGTGTAGGGAGTGCATTCCTCATTCGTGAGTGCGGAAGATCCTGCGCCAATTGAAATAAAGGGCTTTTTCTTTTCTGCGGCAACCGTCTTCATCGCCAAGTTCGCCCCCGAGTTGGTGCCACCGATAAGTAAGTCCATGCCCTTTTGGTCGAACCATTCGCGTGCCTTGGCCGAGGCGATGTCGGCCTTGCTCTGATGGTCGGCGCTGAACATCTCGATCGTCCAGCCAGGATTCTTAGCTTTGAAATCGTCGATCGCCATCTGAATTGCGGTTGCACCAGCGCTTCCGTCGATGTCCGCATACAGACCGGACATGTCCGTGATGAAACCGATACGGATTGCGTTGTCCGATAACTTTTGCGCCCAAACGCTGCCGGTCAGCCCGGCCCCGGACATCGCCAAAAACAAGAACGCAGTGAGTTTTTTCATTTTGTAGCCTCCCTGTAGTGTCAAACACCTAGCAATTCGCCAAGCCGATCGGCGCGAGCCGGCAACTGCGCAGCAGAAAACGAGTCCAGCACTTTGCCGTGCTCCAGGACGTAAAAGCGATCCGCAAGCGGCGCCGCAAAGCGAAAGTTTTGCTCGACCATGACGATCGTGAAGCCGCGCTCGCGCAGTGAACCGACAATTTCCGCAAGCTGGCGCACGATCACCGGCGCTAGTCCTTCCGAAATCTCGTCGAGCAGCAAGATACGTGCTCCCGTGCGCAAAATCCGTGCAACCGCCAACATCTGTTGCTCGCCTCCCGAAAGGCGCGTGCCGGGGCTGCGCGCGCGCTCGCGCAGATTCGGAAACATGGTCAGCACTTCGGCATCGCTCATCCCACCTTCAGCGGCGACGCGCGGCGGCAACAGCAAGTTCTCGAGGCAGCTTAGACTCGCATATATGCCACGCTCCTCGGGGCAGTACCCTACGCCAAGGTATGCGATCCGATGTGCGGGCATGCCGATGACTTCGGTGTCGAAGATCCGGATTGATCCTCGGCGTGCACCCGTTAGTCCCATGATTGCGCGCAGCGTGGTTGTGCGGCCAGCGCCATTGCGCCCGAGCAGCGTCACGACCTCGCCGGCTTGCACCTCGATATCGACCCCGTGCAAGATGTGCGATTCACCATACCAGGCATGCAGGTCGCGGATCTCCAGCGCGCCGGCCATCTCAGTGCCCAATCCCTTGCAGTTGGCTCTCGCTGCCGCCCATGTAGGCCTCGCGCACCGTGGCGTTGGCCGAGACCTCAGCATAAGTGCCCTCCGCCAGCACCGAGCCGCGGGCGAGCACGGTAATGCGGTCGCATAGCCCCGCGATCACGCTCATGTTGTGTTCCACCATGAGGACGGTGCGCCCGACCGCGACACGCCGAATGAGTTCGGTGATCCGGCCCACGTCCTCGTGCCCCATTCCTTGCGTGGGCTCGTCAAGCAGCATCAGCTCGGGTTCGGTGGCCAGCGTGGTGGCGATCTCCAGCGCTCGCTTTCGACCGTAGGGCAGCTCTACGGTGCGCCGCTCGGCGTCTTTCTCCAAGCCCACCTGCTCGAGCAGCTGCCGAGCGCGATCATCAAGACGCTGTAATACCCGGTCGCTGCGCCAAAATTGAAAGCTCAAGCCAGTGGGGCGCTGCAAGGCGATACGCACGTTTTGCAGCACGCTCATCTGCGCAAACACCGAAGAAATCTGGAAGGAGCGCACCAGACCGCGGCGTGCGACATCCTGGGGCGCCGCACGCGTGATGTCGGCGTCCTTAAAGAAAATCGATCCGCGGGTTGCGGGCAAAAAGCGCGTGAGCAGGTTAAAGCACGTCGTCTTACCCGCGCCGTTGGGCCCGATCAACGCGTGTATCGAGCCACGCGCAACGCGCAGGTCCACGCCATTGACCGCGGTGAAGCCGCGAAAATCCTTGGCCAGGTTCCGCGTGTGAAGAATCAGGTCCTCATTGCCCACGGAAGCGTCTGCGGTCGCGCAACCCGACCGCTATTCCTTTTGTTCTCGATTTGGTTGGTCGGTTTGTTCTACTTCCGACACCGAGCGGGCTAGGTGTCCGTCGGCGCCCGCGCTGTGGCACGGCTTGCAGTATACGGTGCGCGGGCCAAATTTCGCGACCCCGATTGCTACTACCGTGGTGGGGCCAAAAGAAAAAAGGCCGGTTGGAGAACCGGCCCTGGCTACAGGCTTTGCCGGGCCTGATTAGGAAAGCACGTTGATCTCGACCGCTTGCGGACCTTTTTGGCCCTGCTGGACTTGATACTCCACCCGCTGGTTTTCCTTCAACGTTCGGAACCCCTTGGACTTGATCCCGCTGTAATGGGCAAATACGTCACTGCCGCCGTCATCGGGTTTAATAAATCCAAAGCCCTTGGTCTCGTTGAACCACTTCACGGTGCCTGTCGGCATATCACTTCTTTCTAACGAAAAAAACGCGGGGGGCGCCCGCGGCGCGCAAACGATTGGTGCGATACAAATGCGCGATTACCGGGGAAGCACTGCGACACGAATTGCAACGGGATGGCATGACAACGGGGAATTGCGGAAAGGCACCGAGATTACGGAGCGCAGGCCAGTTGCAACGGGACTGCAATGAGATCGCGAGGTAAGCAGCAGGATGGCACTTGGAGCCGAAATTCGCAGCGCAGAAATCGACTGCGGTGGGAAAGTTACTCCAATCAGCGCACGCGCGCCAGTCCCACAACGGTCGAAACATTGCCGACCCTTACGACATCTCGGAATAGACGTTTTCCGCTCCCGGAAAGCGGCCAGCGCGAACCTCGGCAACATAATTGCGAAGGGCAGCCGAAATGGAGCCGGCACCTTCAAGGAAATTGCGCACGAACCGCGGACGTTTGCCAACGCCCGCACCCAGCATGTCATACAACACTAGGACCTGGCCATGGCAGTGGACACTGGCGCCAATGCCGATCGTAAGGCAGCGGCTTTGCGCGGCAATGGCGCTTGCGACCGGTTCGGGCACGGCCTCAATTACCAGCATGGCCGCGCCGGCGCTTTCCACGGCTGCTGCCGCGCGTCGAACGTAGTCGGCACCGCTGCCGCGACCTTGCACCCGATAGCCACCAAAAGAATTCACATGCTGCGGCGTCAGGCCCACGTGTCCACATACGGGAACCCCTCGCTGCACGAGAAACTCGATCGTGGGCGCCATCTCCACACCCCCTTCGAGCTTGACCATCTGTGCGCCCGCCTGCATGAGCACAACAGCATTGGCCAACGCCTGTTGGGGACTTTCCTGATACGACCCGAAGGGCATATCGGCAACGATCCACGGTCGTGCAGCTCCGCGTACCACCGCGCGGGTGTGGTAGGCAACATCGGCTACCGTCACAGGCAACGTGGAGTCGTGCCCCTGGATCACCATTCCCAATGAATCGCCGATTAGCAGCATGTCGACTTCGGCCGCATCGAGCAGCGCTGCGAAACTTGCGTCGTAGCAAGTCAGCGTTGCCAGCTTGCGCTCGCCAGCAAGCCGGCGCAGATCGTGCAAGGTAAGACGCATAGCGGGACTTGTCCCTATCGTTTAGCTTTAGCGCGGGCGCCAAAGCGACGCCTGCGCGCGCGCTCGTTGGCCCTGACCGGATCTTACCGAGATGCCAGCTCTTTGCGCAGGCAAGGCTACTTTACCAACAACGGGTTTTGGCGCCTGGGCGGCAAACGCTTTTCGCGGCCGTTGCATCAAGGCCTGGTTGATGAGCGTATGCACCGATGCTCGCAACGCCAATTCCCCACGTGCCAACAGGCAAATTTGCTTTCGCGCTATTTGCCGATGCAAAAGCGTCCAAAAATCTGGCCCAAAATATCCTCGCTGGACACGGCGCCCGTAATTTCGCCGAGCGCATCGGCCGCCAGACGCAAGTCTTCCGCGAACAACTCCAACCGAGCCGCGCCGGCAGCCGCGTGCGTGCGCGCTTCGTCCAAATGCGAAGCGGCGCGCTCGAGCGCCTGAAGGTGTCGATCGCGTGCCAGAAAGACCGTCTCGTCCCCGATTTCGCTGCTCCAGCCCGCAACGCGCAGCAGTTCGCTTCGTAAGCTCTCGATGCCTGCACCCGTCTTGGCCGACAAGTACACGCGCCCTTCGCGTACGCCCGGTGTCGACCCGCTCAGATCGATCTTGTTGCGCACAATCAGGCGCGCGGCACCTGGCGCTAGGCGAACTTGCACCAGGGCGTCGATTTCTGCGCTACTTGGCCTGCCTTGCATGTGGGCCTGATCGTCGTGCAGTTCAAGAACGACGTCGGCGTGGGCCATGGCCGCGAGCGTGCGCTCAATTCCGATGCCCTCGATGGGATCGCTTGTAGAGCGCAGGCCGGCCGTATCGATCACGTTAAGAGCGATGCCCGAGATTTCGATTGTGCGCTCGATCCGGTCACGCGTCGTACCCGGATGCTCCGTAACGATGGCCACATCCTCGCCTGCAAGCGCATTTAACAGGCTTGACTTTCCTACGTTGGGCGCGCCGACCAAGGCGACGTGCACACCGTCTCGCAGCAAAACCCCTTGGCGCGCACGCTCACGCACCCGTTCAAGCGAAGCGACAGCACGCTGCAGACGTGCGCTCGCGTCGGCGGCGCGCAGAAAGTCGATTTCCTCTTCCGGAAAATCAAGAGTCGCCTCCGTGAGCGCGCGCAACTGCGTCAGTTCGGCTGCGACCTGCTGAACGCTACGGGAAAACTCCCCATGCAGCGAGCGCAGGGCGCCGCGGGCTGCCGCTGCGGTGCCTGCGTCGATCAGGTCGGCAATGGCTTCGGCTTGCGCTAGATCGAGCCGCCCGTTCAAAAAAGCGCGTCGCGTGAATTCACCCGGCTCAGCAATACGAGCTCCCAAGCTGCGCCCAGCTTCCAGGCAGCGGGCAAGCACCAGGCGCAGCACGACCATTCCTCCATGGCCGTGCAGCTCGAGCACGCTTTCGCCGGTGTAGGATCCCGGCGCTGGAAAAAGCAGTGCCAATCCGTTGTCGATGCATTGGCCCGCCTCGTCCAGAAAACGAGCGTGCAGCGCGCGCCGGGGCTGCAAGCGCCGGGCTTGCTGCTCGCCCAAGACGCCTAGCACAATTGGCTCGATGCTGGTGCCGGAGACACGCACGATGCCAATGCCGCCGCGCCCGGGCGCTGTAGCGATTGCAACGATGGGATCAGAGTCGGAGAGCATCTGTTGAATGTACTGCGTGTTGTCAAAACGGGGCCGCGGCCCGCCCAGCGTAGGAAGGCCGTGCCATGAAAGTCATTGACCAGGGCCCCGCGGGGCGCGATCCGTTGGGGCGCATGGGTGGCGCGCTGGTCGCCTTACTCGTTGCTGTTGTGCTCTCAGTGATCTTATCTGCATGGCTCGCATCCCTCGTTCCTGGTAGTTACCGGACGCGCGCCGTTTCGTATCTGCTGCTGATGGCTTGGGTGATAGTCGGAGGGGCATTACTGTTTCGCGCCACGCTGCCAGGCGAGTCGGGCCCGTTCACATTGCGTCGCCTAGCCAAGTGGATGATCTCGATCTGGCTATGGCCCCTGTTGCTCATCGGCCGCCGCCGCCGCCCCCGAACCTGAACGCCAGCACGGCCTGCGGCGCATAATGCGCCCCCGAAGCGCGACGGCACGCCGTATAAAGCGGCGCCTTGGCGGCTTCAAGTAGGGCGGCTGGCACGGGCTGGCGAGCAGTTCTGGACACGGACGGTTTTTGGGCCCGTGTCAACGGCTCTTGGCGGTGCCGCGTTATTGCTGCGGAGCGGGTGTGCCGAACGTCTTAACCGGCGGCCGAACGCTCTGCAATCATCATTATTACCGGTTCAACTTTCCTTGGAATCTATATGAAGAAACTGCTTGCAATGTTGGTCGCTTCCATGTTCGCCGCCGGTGCCGTTTACGCCGACGAAATGAAGAAGGAAGAAAAGAAGACCGAAATGAAGAAGGAAGAAAAGAAGGGCGAAAAGAAGGGCGAAATGAAGAAGGAAGAAAAGAAGAAGGAAGAAAAGAAGGAAGAAAAGAAGGAAGAGAAGAAGTAAGCACGTCGCACTTTTTGCTTTGCTGCGAGGGCGAGCCGCCGGCTCGCCCTTTTTCTTGGTGCGCCCCGCCGCGCACGAACGTCAACGTATTGCGCTGGCAGTGCGTTGAGGACAGGCGAGCCCGTCAATAACGGGCGCGATTTTGGTACCGGCGCACTTGGGCAGCCGGCTTTTGCGTACACTTGCTCATTACCATTTGGAAAGATCTATGAAGAAGCTACTTGCCATTGTGATCTGCGGATTGTTCGCGGCTGGCGCAGCGGTCGCACAAACCTCGAACGCTCCCGCCGCACCGTCGGCGCCCACCCCGACACCGGCTCCTGCCAAGGCTGCGCCGGCGGCTGCCCCCGAAACAAAGGCGCCGGAAACCAAACCCGAAACCAAGACGGCCAAGAAAAAGCACAAGAAGAAGGCAAAGGCTAAGAGCGAGGGGGCTGGCAAGAGCGCAGCCTCCGCCGATGCCGGCAAGCCGGCTAGCACCATGCCAGCAGCACCGGCCGCTCCCGCGCCTTCGGCAGGCAAGTAAGAGCGCCAAAATGGGCCGGTTGCCGCGCAGTCGCGCGGCCGGTCCGAGGACGCACGCGCTGTGCGCGTGCTGTCCTGCGTTTGGCTTGTTGATCAGCTCGCGCCAACGCCAGTCGGTGCTGCGAGCTGCGCAATCAAGCCACGCGCACTCGACTCGTCCACATCGATAAGGACGGTCTTTTGCTTGCTCGCAGCACCAGCGAGCAAGCGCAGACAGCTGCGCCGCAGGGCTAGCTGCTTGGCCAGGAACCGCAGCAGTTCCTCGTTGGCCTTGCCATCAACGGGTGGCGCATGCAAAGTGATTTTCAGGCGTTGACCGTGCTCACCAACGATCGCTGTTTTGCGGGCGCCGGGCTGAACGTGCAGCGCAATCACGAGTCCGTCTGGGTGCCATCGAGCCCAGCTAGGCGAATCGGGCGTGCGAGAATCGCGTCTGCGGTCACTCATTGAGCGTTCGTGAAACCCACCAACGACACTTTGCTGCGGGCTTTGCTGCGCCAGCCGACGCAATACACGCCGATCTGGCTGATGCGTCAGGCAGGTCGATACTTGCCAGAATACAACGCAACGCGGCGCCGCGCCGGTAGCTTTATGGCGTTGGCCAAGTCGCCGCAATTCGCAACCGAGGTCACGCTTCAACCGGTCGAGCGCTATCCTCTGGATGGCGCAATCTTGTTTTCCGACATCCTCACCGTGCCGGACGCGATGGGCTTGGGGCTGCATTTCGTTGAAGGCGAGGGACCTAAATTCGAGCGCCCGGTACGCGACGAAGCGGCCGTGGCCGCCTTGGCTGCGCCGGATCCGGAGCAGTCGCTGCGCTATGTAACCGACGCTGTGCGCTCGATTCGGACGGCACTGGCCAATCGCATCCCGTTGATCGGCTTTTCGGGTAGCCCGTGGACGCTGGCGTGCTACATGGTCGAAGGAGGCGGCTCGGAGGACTTTCATCTTGTGAAGTCAATGTTGTATACCCGACCGGAGCTGTTACAGCGGCTGCTAGCGGTGAACGTTCGTGCGGTGACTGACTATCTGAACGCGCAGATTCGCGCCGGCGCACAGGTCGTAATGATTTTTGATACTTGGGGTGGCGTTCTAACGGATGCGGCCTATCGCAGCTTCTCGTTGACGACGATGAGGCAGGTCATCAGTGGTTTGCTTCGGCAATGGGATGGCGAACGCGTCCCCTGCATCGTCTTTACCAAGGGCGGTGGGCTGTGGCTCGAAGACATCGCCGAGACGGGTTGCGATGCCGTGGGCGTTGACTGGGTTGTCGATCTCGGACAGGCGCGCGCTCGCATTGGCGCACGCTGCGCCTTGCAAGGAAATCTGGATCCGGCCGTCTTGCGAGCCGGTTCGCATGCCACCGTGCAGGAGGCGCGGCGCGTGCTCGACGCCTTTGGTCCCCCGCGGCGTCCGGACGGCGGCGTGGACGGGCACGTCTTTAATCTTGGGCACGGCATTTCCCAGTACACCGACCCAGCGGTCGTTGATGCGCTGGTCGACACAGTCCATAGCTACAGCCGCAAACTCAGGGCCTGAGCGACTTTTTCGGTCAGTGCGTGCCCACCCTGCAGATGCCCTTGGTTTCCCAGCGCACGCTTCGCGTCTTATGGCATGGGACTTGACTTATGCACAAAAATGGGCAAATGACGTATTTATGCGGCTCTCCAGACAGACGCTCGCCCGAGAGCACCGCGTCTTGATATAAGCACTTGAAAATGAAGCGTTTTTATAAAGTCCTCGGCAGGTAACGTCCCAGTCAAATTGGCGTGCCGGCGGGCACTTAGCCGTTGCGCAAGCAACTTCTCCACATAGTTATCCACACCGTGCTTACTAGTAGCATGGGTGCCAGATAGAACGCTTAAAAATTAAACTGTTAGGCAGACTTTCTCGAGTTTTACGTGACATCGCATCGGGACCCGCAGAACCAAAACTTTGCCCGCGTGATCGTTGACGTGCCCGTTGTGCAACCCCTGGACTACCGGGTCGCGGACTCGTCGACGAGCGAGTCCGCCACTCCGGAACACGCTCTAGTGGCTTCGCCCCTCGAAGTTGGCGCCTTGTGCATGGTTCAGGTGGGTAGGCGGCGCCACGCAGGAATCATTGTTGAGTTCGCGCAGCACAGCGACCTGGAGCCGTCGCGGTTGCGCACTTTGGGGCCGCGACTGCCCGGACCCACAGTGCAAGGCGGTTGGTTGCGGTTGTGTCGCTTCGCATCTGAGTACTACCACTTTTCTTGGGGCGAAGTTGCGTTGCCGGCACTTCCCCCTGCGCTGCGCCGGCTTCCCAGCGCGCGCAAACGGTGCTCGCAAACGGTGCACGATTTGGCCGCACCTGAACCCGCGGCGGTACCGCTTAACGAGCGGCGCAGCCCCGTGCACACGCTGCGTGCCGAGCAGCAATCGGCGATCGATGCGATTGCGACTGCAAGTGGATTTGCTCCCTTCTTGCTCTTCGGAGTCACCGGCAGCGGCAAAACCGACGTTTACCTTGGCGCCATCGAGCGCATATTGGCCAGAAGCGAAGGCGCACAAGCCCTGCTTCTGGTTCCCGAGATCAACCTGACGCCGCAGTTGCAGACGCGCCTGTCTGGGCGCTTTCCCCGGCATCGGGTCGTTAGCTTGCACAGCGCCTTGGCGCCGCAGGAGCGAGCACGGGCCTGGATGGATGCGCATGAGGGACGCGCACAAATTATTCTGGGTACGCGAACAGCGGTGTTTGCATCGCTTCTACAATTGCGAATCATCGTCGTTGACGAAGAGCACGACGCTTCGTTCAAGTCCCACGGTGGGGTCCCTTTTTCGGCGCGTGATCTGGCAGTAAAGCGCGCCCAGCTGGAGGCGATTCCCGTGGTCCTTGGTTCGGCCACGCCGTCATTGGAATCTTGGCATCAGGCCCAAATTGGCCGCTATCGGCTGCTGTCGTTAGTGCATCGATCCGCAAACGCCGCTGCCGAGCCGCTCATCGAGACAATCGACCTGCATCGGTTTCCCGCCGAGCAAGGCTTGGCCGCTCCCCTGCGCACCGCCTTGGACGAAACACTTGCTCGCGGTGAACAGGCCCTCATCTTTATCAACCGCCGCGGCTTTGCGCCGGTGCTGCGTTGTGCCGCCTGCGAATGGCTTTCCAAGTGTCCGCGCTGCGATGCCTTCGCCGCATACCACAAAGTCGGCGCCACTCTGCGATGCCACCATTGCGGTTGGAGTCGAGCCGTTCCCGCGGCGTGCCCAACTTGCGGCAACCAAGATCTGCAATCGGTCGGACAGGGAACACAGCGCGTCGAGGAAACGCTGCGGCAGTTGTGGCCGCACGCACGAATCGCGCGCATCGATCGCGACAACACGCAGGGAGTGCGCGGCACGAGTCGGGCGGAAGCTGCATTTGAGGCTGTTCACGCGGGCGATATTGATGTTCTTGTAGGCACGCAGATGATCACGAAGGGACACGACTTCCGGCGCGTAAGCACCGTTGGCGTACTCAATGCCGATGCGCAACTTGTGGCTGCGGACTTTCGCGCGCCCGAGCGCTTGTTTGCCGTACTGATGCAAGTCGCCGGCCGCGCGGGGCGAGCAGGGCAAACAAGCCGGGTGCTCATACAGACACGCTTTCCGCGCCACCCCTTGTTTGCAGCGCTGGCACGGCACAGTTTCGGCGCTTTTGCCCAAGAGCAGATCGAAGAGCGTCGCGGCGCGCGTATGCCTCCTTTCGTACACCAGGCCCTGCTTACTTCGGCCGCACGCACGATGGAGCAAGCGCTGGAATTCTTGCGCCGCTGCGCCGCCTGCAAGGAAGAACTGCCGCAGGCGCGCGCAGTCACGGTATTTGACGCTGTGCCGATGCCGCTGGCCCGGCTTGCGTCCGAATCGCGCGGTCAGCTGCTCGTTGAGGCAACGCGGCGCGCGGACCTGCATGCGTTTCTCGATGCATGGCTGCCGCGCGTACGGGCTCTGGGCCATCGCGGTGTATTGCGCTGGTCCGTGGAGGTCGATCCGCAGGCGATTTAAATGGTCGCGCCCTAAGCTTCTTGGCCTAGCGTGTGGCAGTGCCGTGAATTAGTGACTCAGCAACTACCCTAGGGCCGTTCGTCGTGCCGGATCGACCGAAGAGGCAGGGCGAAGCGCACAGCGAGCCGGCCATTGGAATAATCGCCTTGCCCGGTGCAATCGGCGGTTTGTCGAATTTCGCTCGACGTGCGCGGGCTTTTTTGCAGGAAGCAGAATGCATTGCCAAGAAATTCCCAAGAGCGCCAAAGGGTTCACGCTCGTTGAATTGCTGCTCGTAGTTTTGATCGCGGCGATACTGGCCGTGATTGCGGTTCCCTCTTTGCAAAGTACGATTTTGATCAACCGCGGCGACACGGCCAGCAATCAGTTTGCTGCCGTGCTCTCGATGGCGCGCAGCGAAGCGGTCAAGCAGGGCACCACGGTGTGGGTCTGCGCCGCAGGCGCTGCGTTGCCTTGTCCGCCAATTTCCGCGGTCATCACCAATTGGAGCGGCGGGTGGAATGCATGCTGCGCGCCGGGCACGGTCGCAAACGCGACGTTTGTCCCCGTGCAAAGCGGTGCGGCCTTGACGGGGCTGATGACCAACTACGGCACGACGCCATCGATTAGTTTCGATGCCCTGGGACGGCTGCCCGTCGGCAGTACGGCACAAAGTTTCATCTTTTGTCCCGACGGTGTCGATCCAACCAAGGGTTATCTCGTCACGATCCAACCTTCGGGCCGGGTGCGGGTCGTATCTCCCGTAAATGGCCAGGCGCCCTTAAACGATGCGGGTGTGCCCGTGAACGCCTGCAACGCACCGTCCTAGCGGCGATGTTGTGCATGGCGTTGGGACAGTAACAAGGTGTCGGCGGCAATGAATCAATCGGTAATGGCTTTTGGACCCATCATGCATCGATGCGATCAAATGAACGCAGCGTGCCCGCGTGCGTGGATGACCCCAGCAACGGCTGGCTTTCAACGCAGCAGCGGCACGGGCTTACCACACCGTGCACCCGCCGGTCAGCGGGGCATCACACTTATTGAGATTCTCGTGGCGATCGTGCTGACGGCCGTCGGGCTGTTGGGCTTAGCTGGCTTGCAGTTGCGCGGCATCCAGGTTAATCAAGGTTCCTCCATGCGATCGCTCGCCGCGATCATGGCGGAGGATCTTGCCGATCGGATGCGCAGCGACTATGCAGCACTCGCCGCCGGCTCGTTTCTCGGCACGTACACACTGGGCAATCTTGGCAGCGCACCGGTCGCCTCTCTTAACGACTGGCTCTACGGGCTGCAGGCCTTGCCGGCGGGTACGGCCGCCGCTACGGACCCAGTGCCCTGCGGCAATGTTCTGCCGTGCGTGCAGATTCAGCAGCTCACCCCAACTGGCAATCCACCGCACCCTGTGCAGATCCAGATTTGGTGGAACGACGCGCGAGCGACCGTTGCTTCCACCGCCGGCGTCGCCATTGTCGGTTCGGGCGTGACGCCGACGAATATGGTCGGGACGTATAAGACGGTCGCCGAACTGACCGAGTCGTATTGAGCATGTCTGCAGCGCTTTCTTTCCCCCCACCAGCGAGTGTTTCGCCGGCACGCAGTCAGCGACGCGCACAGCGTGGAATCACACTTATCGAAACGATGGTGAGCATTGCTCTTGGGCTGCTCGTCGTTGGCGCGGTGCTTTATGTCTATATGGGTTCGCGTGGCGCATATCGCATCAGCAAGTCGACCTCGCGTACTCAGGAAGCCGGGCGCTTCGGGCTGGACGCCATCATGCACGACGTGCGCCAGGTGGGTTTTATCGGGTGCGGATCGCGCCTGTCGATGGCCACATATCAGCCCATGGCGATTAGCCAGACCGCAACTCCCGCGATGACGCTCGGTTCTGTCACGCAGGCAATCGGCGGGTATTCGGCCTCAAGTTATCAGCCGGGGTCGACGAATGCCTGGCCGCAACCCGCGGGGATTGCACCTGGCTGGCTCTCCGGCGGCGGCGACGTTCTTGTGCTTCGGGTAGCTACCGCGAGCCCGGTCATGATGGTTGCCGACTCAAACACTGCAAAGCCGGCGATCTTTGTTGCCGACAACTGTGCGGGGGTGGCAACCGGCGATTACGTGCTGGCATCGAGTTGCACGGCGGCGGCGCTGATGCGCGTGTCCAACGCGCCACCGGCCCCTGCGGCGGCGTGCACCGGCACGGGTCTGCCGGTTGCAGGTGGCGTCGAGATCGATTTTGCGCCCACGGACAGCCAGGGCAACAGCGTCAACACCAATTCGGGCACACCGCCATCGTTTGCCTATTCGTCGATGGCCAGCATGCAGCGCTTTGATGAATACACCTATTACGTCGGCCAAATGCCGTTTCGGCAATGGCCCGCGCTATATCGCTACTCCCTACGGGCGAAAGCTGCTGAAGAAATCATCGATCATGTTCAAAGCATGAGCGTTTATTACGGCATTGATCCGGGAGGCGGCGGGCCGGTGCAGTACCAAAATGCCGCACAGGTACAGGCCGCTAACGGCGGCGCGGGCAACTGGGCCAACGTCACGAGCGTGCGCGTGCAGCTGCTTACCGCCGGGGATGATCAGGGAGTGGCGGATTTGCCGCGCCCGGCATTGGCGTTCGGCGCCCCCAATACGCCGCCCGGTTTTGTTCCTCCCGACACGCGCTATTGGCAACTTTTCACTGCCACTGCGGCGCTGCGCGACCGTCTGCAATAAGGGAAGGATCAAACCTATGCAAAGACGAATCCTGGCCGCAAGCGCCGCACGGCAACGTGGCGTTGCACTGATCATTGGTTTAGTCATTTTGGTGTTGCTGGCACTGCTTGGGGCATCGGCGTATTCCGTGGCCACGCAAGACGAACGCATCGCTGGTAACGCACGCGACCATGCGCGCGCAATGGCTGCGGCCGAGACGATGCTGCGAGACTGCGAGAACCACGTGCAGAGCGGGGCGACCTTCAATGGGACGCTTTCGACGGCTCCGACGGATCCCGGAATGTATTTAGCGCCGGGTGCACCGGGGAACACGAACACCACCTGGCTCGGCGACCAGACATCGTGGGCCCAGTTAGCGCCTCGGCTGCTGCCCAACTACCAAACGATCAATCCCGATTGGCTGGGCGGCCAGCCGCAGTGCATCGCGGAACTTCTGCCCAGCAGCGCGCTCCCCGGTGTTAAGCCCGCAGGTTTGCCCTTGGGGGGCGTTGGTTCGCCGCAAGTTGCGCACATTACCGCGCGAGGTTATGGGTTGAACTCCAATACTGTGGTGACACTCGTGTCCTACGTTTCGTGGTGGTAAAGCGGACCTGCGATTGCGCTTGGCCGTGGGCCCATTGGTGGTGGTGGAGGAATTGATGAACTGGGGTGTGGGCCTTTCTGATTGTCAGTCCGTAAGCGCATGTTTGGCTCGCGGGCTTACCCGGTGGCAATTTCGCACCATATGGGCGTTTTGTCGTTGCGCACAGTTTGATTTGAGCGCGGGATTTGCGCTTGCGGTGGCCATTGGATTGGCGCTGGCACTGGGCGTGGGACTGAGCACGTCGGCCCGGGCCCAGTTCGCGATCTCGACGGTGCCAATGCTGGTGTCCGAGCCTCCGCCCGCCAATATTGTGTTCACGATCGACGACTCCGGCAGCATGACCTACGCGTACGTTCCGGACTACGTTTCTCAGTATTCGGATGCGGCCGGTTTTGCTTCGAGTT
>Ga0187780_10001779_pt1 | contig 16262 bp, 10 predicted proteins | sample 1015_Q2_SP10_20__FD_132429 | JGI IMG/M metagenome (GOLD analysis project Ga0187780, IMG submission 132429) | Tropical peat soil microbial communities from peatlands in Department of Meta, Colombia - 1015_Q2_SP10_20_MG | ecosystem: Environmental > Terrestrial > Soil > Wetlands > Peat | place... | reverse complement strand
TGGCGTGGATCAACGGAGCATGAAAAACCTCTGCCGCCAGGCCAAAGCCGACCAGACCAACATGGAGTGGAGTCACGCCGGTATTCTACGCGGTCAATACCATTTCAAAACAGCGCTCCGGGCCCGAGCGCTATAATCACCGGTTCTGTACGAAACCGTACTTCGGGGTGAGCTTTTCATGGCCCAGGTCGTCCGCTCTCCGAAAGTCTATGACGTCTGCATCATCGGATCCGGAGCCGCCGGCGGGGTCGCGGCCAAAGTTCTGACCGAGGGCGGACTGAGCGTGGTTCTGCTCGAGGCCGGGCCAGCGTTGAATCCCGAAGAGGACTTCAAGGAACACGTCTGGCCCTACGAGTTGCCCCATCGGGGGGCGGGCATGGGCGGAAAGGCCTTGAAGCCGGGGAACTCGCTGGAAGACGAGTTCCTTGCTCCCACCGGGGCCTGGACCATCGAAGGTGAGCCCTACACCACTGCACCCGGCAACCGGTTCCGCTGGTTCCGGTCGCGCATCGTGGGCGGTCGAACCAATCATTTTGGGCGGATTGCGCTGCGCTATGCCCCCGTCGACTTTCGCGCCAAATCCCGGGACGGTCTGGGCGACGACTGGCCAATCTCGTATGACGATATAGCTCCGTACTATGACAAAGTGGAGTCCTACATCGGAGTCTTCGGGACCCGGGAAAACATCCCGAGCGCGCCCGATGGAGTTTTTCAGCCCCCGCCCAAACCACGCTGCAACGAGATCATCGCGCAGAAAGCCTGCCAGAAGCTCGGCATCCCATGCATTCCCTCGCGCCTGGCCATCCTCACCCGTCCTCTCAACGGGCGGCCTGCGTGCCACTACTGTGGGCAATGCGGCCGCGGGTGCAAGTTGGCGGCCAACTTCAGCTCCAGCCAGGTCCTCATCCCGCCCGCGATGGACACCGGCCGCCTGACATTAATTACCAATGCTATGGCCCGGGAGATCATGGTGGGCAAGGACGGACGGGCGGAAGCAGTCTCCTACGTTGACAAGACGAACCGCTCGGAGAGGCGCGTGCACGCCAAGGCTTTTGTCGTCGGCGCCAGTTCCTGTGAATCCGCCAGGCTCCTGTTGAACTCCAAGTCCTCCCTGTTTCCCGACGGACTCGCGAATTCCTCGGGCGTGGTAGGACGCTACTTGACGGACTCGGTGGGGGTCGACGGAATGGGCTATTTTCCGCAGATGGAGAAGATTCCGCCTCACAATCACGACGGGGTCGGCGGCATGCACGTGTATGTCCCGTGGTGGAAATATGACCGCAAGAACGATTTTCCCCGTGGCTATCACATCGAGATGTGGGGAGGCCGGCACATGCCCAGCGTGGGCATGTTTCACCACCTTTGTGAGCAAGTGGAAGGCTACGGCGCCAGCTTGAAACAAACTTGCCGCACGCGATATGGCGCAGTCATCGGCTTCTCCGGACGTGGCGAGATGATTCCCAACTCCGCCTCCTACTGCGAGATCGATCCCGACGTGGTCGACGAGTGGGGCATCCCCGTGTTGCGTTTCCACTTCCAGTGGGGTGACACCGAAATCAAGATGGCCAAGGATATGCAGGAAACCTTCCGCGCCATTATCGAGGCCGGGGGCGGAAGCTATCTTGCCCGGACCAAACCGGACGACGATCACCCCTACGGCATCTCCGATGGCGGCTTCATCATCCACGAACTGGGTACGGCGCGCATGGGTTCCGATCCGAAAATGTCTGTACTGAACGGATATTGCCAGGCACACGAGGTAAAGAACCTCTTTGTGACCGATGCCGCCAGCTTCGTCAGCAATCCCGACAAGAACCCGACCCTGACCATCCTGGCGCTCTCCTGGAGGGCGTCCGAATACCTCCTCGAGCAGGCGAAGAAGAACAATCTCTAGGCGGAGGAAGAGCCAGAATGCCCAATCGGCGTGACGTTTTGAAGGCCCTGGCCATGGGCGCGGTGGGTGGTTCCGTGCTGCAGGTTATTCCGTTGCAGGCAGCCGAGCAGGCGCACCTCATGGTGAAACAGGCCAAAGCCGGTGCCGCTGGCGGCCCGTACAAGCCGAAATTTTTTGTGGACCATCAGTATCAGACGCTCACCAAGCTCTGCGACGCCATCCTTCCCCGAGACGAACACTCCGGGGGCGCGGTCGAGGCCGGAGCCCCGGAATTCATCGACCTTCTTACCAGTGAGAACCAGGAGTACCAGTTGCGGTTGGGGGGCGGAATGATGTGGTTGGACGGCCTGTGCACCGACCGCTACGGAGCCGTATATCTGGAGTGCCAACCCGCGCAGCAGAAGGAGGTCCTGGACCTGATCGCCTACCGCCGCAACGCTCAGAAAGATCCCAGCCTGAGCCAGGGAGTGGAGTTCTTCTCCTTCCTGCGCAAGTTAACCACGGACGGTTTCTATACCAGCGAGATCGGCATCGCCGATCTCGAATACATCGGCAACAAGTATCTCAAGGACTTTCCCGGCTGTCCGCTGGTGCCTGAATGGTGAGCGCTCCCGGGCCCGGCTAAAAGCGGACGAATAACCACACGTACGAGCGATCTCGCCTGGCTGGCACTAAAGGGGCGGTCAGGCGGAGGTCGAAGTCGGAGAATTTCTGGCAGAGGTGTTACCCGGCCTGGGCTTCGGCCAAGCCCTCGTCTTCGTCCGCCCTCGGCGCTAACGCGACGGCGCGCTCGATTACACGATCCAGCGAATCGGCCAGGACCATGGGGAATTCCGAGGTCAGCAGGTTCACATCCAGTTGCAGGGTTCGCTCGGTGTAGAGACGGTGCAGCGTAAGCGAGCCGCGACGACGATTGGAGGTGGTGATGACCTCCAGGGAGAGCTTCCAGGAGGCGGCCGATCCGGGCAGCATCGGGGTGCCCGGCTTGGCCCAGCGGAAATGCAGGTCACCATGACTGGCAGCAGCGCTGACCAAGCGGGACAAGAACCCAGCTTCATGCGGCAGCAGCTTCACCGCGAGTTCGAAAGCGTCGAAATCGTTGGAATCGAAAGCCGCGGTCAGGACGCGGCACACCTGCTCGTAGTCCTCACACACTCTGAGCTCTTCGGCGGCGCGGCGAATGGCAAGGTTATTGATCACAATCTGGCGCTGGTCCAGGGTGCGCTGAGCCACTCGGCGAATCTCGCCGAATTCGAGATACCCCAGATGTTGCACGCCCAGCCAGACCCCTGTGCCCAGCACGGCAAGCACCAGACCGAGAGTGCTGCCCGTAGGCCAGAGCAGAAATAAGCTGAGCAAGGCAAAGAGGCCCGACACGGCATAGAGCACGACTACGACCTGGCGATGCGACATCCCCAGTTGTAAGAGCTTGTGGTGGATGTGTTCCCGGTCGGCGGTGAAGACGGGACGTCCGCCGATAAGCCGCCGCAGGATAGACAAGGCGGTTTCGAGAATTGGCAGACCGAAGGAGACCACCGGAATCGCCACCGCGATGGTGGTCGGTGCCTTCTGGGCACCCTCCAACGCGAGAGCGCTCAGCAGGAACCCGATAAACTGGCTCCCGCAATCCCCCAGGAAGATGGTTGCCGGGTTGAAGTTGAATCGGAGAAACCCGAGGATCCCTCCCGCCAAGGCGATGGTCATCAGGGCCACTAGCGAGGAGTGGCTCAAGAGCGCGACCACAAAGACGACCAGGGTGGAAAACAGCGCCGATCCGGCCGCCAGGCCATCGAGCCCGTCAATCAGGTTGAACGCATTGGTGATCCCCAGAACCCAGAAGACGGTCAGCCCCAGGCTTACCCACCACGGAAACTGCCGTGCCCCAAACAGCACCGGCACGCTGAGGACCCGCAGCCCGCCGGCAAACAGCATAGCGGCCGCGATCGCCTGTACGGAAAACTTGACGTAAGGCCCGACGCTGCGCACGTCATCGTAGAGGCCAAGCAGGAAGACCACGACTCCGGGGACGAGGATAATGCCCAGAATCCGCAACGACGATCCGAAGTTCAACCTGGGATGAAGCCAGGCCAGCAGCAGAGCAAACCCCAGAGTCAGGACAAAGGAGCCGAAAATTGCCACCCCGCCCACCCGTGGCAGTGGCGTGCTATGCAGGTGGCGATCCGAGGCAGGGAAAGAAACCCATCCCCTCGAATTCGCAAAGTTCCTGACGAACAGAGTAAGGACAAAGGACAAAAACAGCGAGAGTCCGAATACGGCCAGGTAAAGAAAAGTCAACTAGCTCTCCCTAGGCTCACGGCTGCGCTACAGCCAGGCTAACTTGGGTTGTCCCAGTGCTACTTGCCGGGGCACCGGAGAGGCGTTACTGTATGGCCCACGACGACGTATCGAAGCTCGAACGATCTAAAAACTATAACAGTCGGAAAAAACGCTGGCAATTACAAGTTACCGAATGCACACCTGTGTTCCAGCTCTCGAACGGGGCTCCGCAGCCCGCGCAATCGCCTGTGTTAAACTTTGTCTCAGATTTTCGAGGGACCTGTACCATGCACTGTGGCAAGGGTTTGCTGCCCGGTAACTACGGTCATCACGTCCTGGTAGCCCTCGTGATCGCATGCCTGGCTGCGGTCGCCACCGGCCAGGATGCCTCACAGGCTCCCTCCTCCACACCTCCGCCGCAGGCGGCTACGCCCGACCAGACGCCGGCGCCCGAAGCGCCCCCACCCTCCGCCCCCGACAAGGGCCAGAGTCCTGACAAGAGCAGCTCCCCCGATTTATCGTCATCCCTGCTCCAACTCGGCACGGGTGATCTGGTGGAAGTCAGCGTGTATGGCATTCCGGAGCTGGCCACCAAGACGCGCATCAATAATGCGGGCGATCTCTACCTGCCGCTGGTCGACTACGTGCACGTGGCAGGCTTGGGCGTCGAAGAAGCGCAAAGGATCGTGGAGAAGCGCCTGGAAGACGGGGGGTTCGTGCGTAACCCCCACGTAACGATCTTCGTGGACGAATCTGCCTCCCAGGGGGCCTCGCTGATTGGCGAGGTGGCACACCCCGGCATCTATCCGGTGCTGGGAGAGCGGCGGCTCTTTGATGTGATCACGGCGGCGGGCGGCCTTTCGGAAAGGGCGGGCAGAACCGTTGTCATCACTCACCGCGATGACCCTGACAACCCCGTGACCCTTGAACTCGGGCGCAATCTCACCGACAAACCGGAAAGCAACGTGGTCATCCGGCCCGGTGATTCTGTCGACATCCACCGCGCGTCCATGGTGTACATCGTGGGGGACATAGCTAGACCCAGTGGCCTTGCCATTGATAATGGCAGCGTGACGGTGCTTCAGGCGGTGGCGCTGGCGGGCGGCCCGCTGCGGACGGCGAAGCTGAACAGCACTCGCATCCTGCGCAAGGTGGGGGTCGACGGAGTCTCAGAAACCAAGGTTCCGCTGAAGAAAATGCTGGAAGCCAAGGCCCCCGACATGCCCCTCGAACCCAACGACATCGTGGTCATTCCCGTCAGCGGCGGAAAGGTCCTCGCGGCCAGCTCATTTCAGGCCGCCATGGCCATCTCCACCGCCCTGGCCATTTACACCATTCATCCCTAGCACCCGCCCCTGGCGGCGCCTTGCCGCGGCTGCCGTCCTCATCTTTTCCCCAACAATTCCTGCAGTGCGGACGCATAGCCGACGGCAGTCTGCTTCCGGGAATAGTGCTCAAGGATGTAGTTTCGCCCGTTCCGCCCAAGCGCTTCCCGCTGCACGGGATCTCTTGCGAGCCTTTCGATCGCATCCGCCAGGGCCGTCGCATTCTCCGGTTCGATCACGATGCCTGCTTTCGCGGCCTCGACCAGCTTGCGCGCCTCTCCCTCCACCCCCACAATCACCGCGCGTGCGCACGACATGAACTCCAACATCTTGGTGGGCAGAACCGTGCGGAACAATTCTGTTTTCTTCAACGGAACCAGGCACACGTCCGAGGCATTGATGTACCAAGGCACTGTCTCTCTGGGCTGCTGTCCGACAAAGCGAATATTATGCAAGGCGCGCGACGCGGCCAGCTCCCGGATGCGTTCCTTCTCCGCCCCTTCGCCGACGAGTACAAATACAACCTCGGGATGGCTCGACTGCAAGCGGGCGGCCGCCTCCACCAGCGTTTCCAGCCCGTGCGCCAGGCCCATCGTGCCGGCATAGCACACCAGGAACTTCCCTTCCGCATCCAACTCGTGTCTGATGCGGGCACTGGTATTGCTCGGGCTGAACAGATCGGTTTCGACTCCGTTCTCCACGATCGTGATCTTGGAGGAAGGCACATGCCAGTGCCGGACCAGGTGCTCCTCGAAGGCAGGGGTGACCACCACGATGCGCTGCGCTTCCCGATAGAGAAATCCGGCCACTCCTCCCAGGGTCCGGTGCAGCAGGGATTGGTCACTGCCAACTCCGACCGCAACCAGGGACTCGGGCCACAGATCGCGAACTTCAAAGACAAAGGGAACACGCTGCCAGCGTGCGATCCACCAGCCGGCCAGGCCTACCAGGAGTTGGGGCGAAGTGGCGACAACCACGTGTGGGCGCGCCATGCCGAAGCCCTGAAGCGCTGCCGAAAGGCAGAAGGAACTGTAGTTGAGCATGCGCTCGTGCGCTTTGCGGTTGGGCAGCGGCCACAGCCACGTTCGCACCACGTTCACGCCGTTCACCCTCTCGCGGTATGCCAGCCGCCGCAAGCGGGCGCGCCATTCGGGAGGCACAACGCCCGTAGGATGATTAGGGAACCCGGTGAGTACCGTCACCTCGTGTCCGTTCTGCACCCAGTGCCACGCCAACTCGCCCACTCGCGCGGCAGGTGCGCCCATTTCCGGAGGAAAGTACTGCGACACGTAGAGGATCTTCACGCGGGCTCTAATTGCGCTCTCAGATTGATTGGGCTCCGTTCCCCGTGTTCCGTTTTCATCCGCAGCATCCCTTGAGGCGCCGTGAAACCCTCTCCCTGGTGGCGCCGGTAGGTTGGCGGCGAGGCCTGCCCCGAGCGAGTCGAAAGGCGAGGGAGGGCGGCTCTCGCCCGAAGTACCAGCCATTCCGCCCGCTCGACTGCAGGTGGCAAGGTCGCAGCTCCAGGCCAAGCAAGCCGGCTTCTAGTAGTAGCACAGCTTGAATGCACTCTTGTAGCAAAGTGCCAGCGCGCGCCGGACTCCGCTCCGCGCATAGCGTTCCCACCGGTCGGCATAAAAGTTGAAGGTCTCATTGCCCGTCAACCCGTGCATCACGCGCAACTGCACGATATGCAGGCGGTGATAGAAAGGGCTGGCCACCATTTGCAGGCGTGTGCCCGACCGTTCGTACAGTGACCAGAAGCCCAGGTCGTACTGGCTGAGATCTTCCGCCAGGGTCTGCGCGACCCTCTGAAACAGGTCATTGGCCCGGCTGTCTCCCGTGGCCAGAAAGTAGTCGTAGATGCCCCAACTGGCCCAAATGCACCCGTTCAGAATGTGGGTGGGAGGTGTAACCATATATTCCTCGATCCACTGCCGCCCCTTCTCGCCGTTGCACATCACGCCCCCCGAATCCATGGATCGCAAGAAGCTCGAAAAGGCTTTATGGGCCGACTCCAGGTAGAGCGGGTTCGCGGTCTCGGCATGAGCGCGCACCAGCAGCGAGATCCCCTGTCCCTGCGCCAGCCCGGAATACCACGGCGACTTCAACAGATCGCGATACTCCCAGTCAAAGCGGTGGTTCCAGACCCAAACGCCATGCGCATTCTGCTCGAGATTCGCGTGAAGCCAATCGGCGGCGCCGAGAAACCTGACGCGGCGTGATTCTTCGCGGATCTGCCGGTACAGGTTGCAGTTGCCCAACCCGTATTGCGCGATTGCGATGGGATTGTATTGCAACCCAATCCGGCCGCGATAATCCAGCAGAGGGATGCCCGCGCTGTCGCGAGGGCCCGCGTAGTCCGCCTTCCCAGCGAACGTCATGTAATATTCGCCGAGCTGGCCGGGAAGCGCCCTGGGATTGGCCTCCGGCGTCTCATGCCAGAACGTCAGGTGACTGGTGCCGGGCAAGAGATAGGCGCTGACAATGCGCCGGTAGTAGTGGACGCGTTTCGCGAGGGACATGCTCGGGCGCCGAGACGCTATCTCCTGAGTGCTTTTGCCAGGCAAGGCTTCATAGGCTGCAGCCAAGAGTCCGAAGGTGAGGTAGAGCTGGGCCTCCAGCGCGGAATGATAGAACAGCGCTTCGAGCGCGGCGTCGAGACGCCGGTTTGGGCCCCTGGCTTTCGCCCCTGAGGTCGCGAAAACGCATTCCTCTCACCCTGGTCGTCATGAAAGCCAATCAGAAAGCCGAACTATAGCACGTATCATCCCACTGGCTCGCGCCCGGCCTGGGTTCGCTCTCCACCAACCCGCAAAATAGCAGTCATGAGATCTCCCCCCTGCACGGCAACGGTGGTCACGGCCAGGAAGTCCGTGGTATTTTCTCCGTCCGGCAGAATCGCGTTTCCATACTGCAATAAATGCATCGGCCAGCGGTCCTTCCTCCATTCGAGCACCGGCTGCCAGATTGCGCCACCGTGGCCCGCGTAGACTCGGACCCGCCGCTCCGCATTGATCTCGCTGGGCTCGACCATCGTCGAGAAGAACAGCGAATTCCCTACCCGGCACCCATAGATCGACGAACTGCTTAGTTCGGCCTGTACCGTGAGCTTGCCCTGGCGATCGAGCAGGAAAACGTGGTTTTTTTCCAGCGGAGTGTCAGAAGAAAAGTACAAACCTTCGGCACTGGGCAGCAGCGCCACCGCCCGAGCCTGCTGGTTTCCCGACAGTACGGCCTCCACCGACCGGAAGTTACAGCCGGCGCGCAGAATGGAGCACTCTGCTCCATAATCCCCGGTCAGGATCCACAAGCACTTCTCCCACTCATCATAAACAACATTGTGTACGTGCCGAATGGCACCCGTGGGAAACGTGTACCCCACCTCCCAACTCTCCCCGCAGTCCCGAGAAGCATACACTCGGACCGCCTCGCGCCGGGCGTTATCGAAGTATTCCCCCCAGAAGACATTCCCCTCCGGCGTGGCCATGACGTGCAGAGGCCGGGTGCCCCGGGTAATGCTATGGGATATGCGGAACTCCGAGTCTCCCGGACGAAGGGTGACAATCGCTCCGGGAACCGCGGCCACCAAATGTCCGGAGGGTAAGGCCACCAAAGCATGGAAGCCATCCCGGACCAGCCGCGCGCTGAGGCGATTCGCGGTAGTGAGCTCTCGCCACCACGCTGGCTGGAACCGGCCGACCGTCTGCCAATCGGACTGCGTCCCGGTGATTCTCGCCTTCAGCAACGTGTAGCCGCAGGATGCATACAGCACGTCACCCGCCCAGGCCAGCACGCGCAGTCCGGGATAGGTGGCGACCGTGGTAAGACTGGATTCTCTGGACGCGTCGAGCGGAGTCGCGCTGGCCGGTTCGAAGGACATGCTCGGACTTCAGTTCTCGGATTTCAGCGCCAGGAACGGACCAATCGCCAGCACATCCATTTTTGTGCGCCGGAAACAGTCGATCGCCTCCTCTGGCGCACACACGATGGGTTCGTTCTCGTTGAAGCTGGTGTTGAGCACGACCGGAATGCCGGTCTTTCGCTGAAACGCCTTGATCAAATCGTAGTACAGCGGATTCTCTTCGCGCGTTACCGTCTGCAGCCGCCCCGTGTCGTCGACGTGATTCACCGCGCACAACTGCTTCCGTTTCTCCGGCCGTATCTTGTATACGTGCAGCATGAACGGCGAGGGATGATCGTATTCGAAATACTCGTTCTGATGCTCCGCCAGAATTGACGGGGCAAAGGGCCGGAACCACTCCCGGTGCTTGATGCGCGCGTTCAACACGTCCTTCATGTCGGGAAGCCCGGGGTGGGCAACAATCGAGCGATTGCCCAAAGCTCGTGGCCCCCACTCCATCCGTCCCTGGAACCAGCCCACGACATTCCCGGCCGCGACTTGGTCGGCTACCGCCTCCAACAACGGCTCCCGTGCCAGTTTGCGATACCGCAAACTCGTTCTTCTCAGATCCGCTTCGATGCGCGACTCGGAGAATTCCGGCCCCAGGTAGGCATGTCGCTGCTCGTAACGCCGTGGCTGCATGAGAACGGAATAACAGGTATGCAGGGCCGCACCGATCGCCAGGCCCTCATCCCCGGCCGCCGGCTGAATCCAGGTACGGCGAAAGGGCGTCTCGTGAAACAGCCTTCCATTGGCAACGCTGTTCAGCGCGCATCCGCCCGCCATGGCAAGGTCGGTCAGCGGGATTCGATGGTGCAGCTCGTTTAACAAGTGAAAGAAGACCTCTTCAAAGCGCCGTTGCATCGCGTAGGCGAGATCCATGTCCCTCCGGGTGATCTCGGTGTAGGGCTCGCGCGGCTCGCCAAACAGCTTCTCCATGCGGGGCGAGAAATGGCGCGCCAGCCGCACCGTACCGTCCGGCAGCACCTGCATCCCCTGGTTGCTGCCCAGCGGCTTGAAATAGCTCAGATCGAGTTGAAAACTGCCGTCGCACAGCCGGACAATCTCGCTGACCTGCTGGTGATAACTGTCCTTTCCATAGGGAGCCAGGCCCATGACCTTGCCCTCGTCCCCATACTTCTTGTAGCCGATAAACTCGCAGATCATGGTGTAGAAGCTGCCCAGCGAGTGCGGCAAGAAAATGCGGTCCAGCACTTCAATGTCGTTTCCTTCACAGCGCGCCATCATGGTCGAGACGAAATCGCCCGATCCGTCATAGCTGAACCCTGCTGCCTTCTCCCACGGCGAGCAGTAGTACGCGCTCGCGATATGCGCGAGGTGGTGTTCGAGGTGGTGCTCCCGGAAGCGCAGTTGCTTCGCCTCAACCTCGAGCGCTTTCGCCAGCAGCGAGCGCACGTCACGCATGCCTTCCTTTCGCTGCCGCAGGCGGATGAAATTCAGAATCTTCGTCGGATTCGCCAGGGCATACTGCACCTTCCTGGCCAGGTTGGCATCGCTGTCCTGACCGACGGCAACGTGGTCAAGATCGGTAATCTTCGCCCCAGCCGCGTCCAGACACGCTTTGACGGAAAGCGACGGGAAGCCTCCAAAGTGCTTGTGCCGGTTCAATCGCTCTTCGGCAATTGCGAAAATCACCTCGCCATCCTGCACGATGGCCGCGGAAGCGTCGGCGTGGAACATGTTGAGGCCCAGAATAAGCATCGGATGTCGGTCGTCTCTTCTGCTCGATTGTCAGTATCGCCAGTCGGAAGTCGGTTGAAGACGGAAGGGCGCGTTGAACGGGCCTGACTCCACAGGCTGCGAAACAGCCTGATCCTGGGCAGAACAACGCTTCCAGCGCTGCATGAAGAGCCTCGTTTGCTCTTTCGATCGAGGCTTCAGCCTTAGCCGCCAGAACGCGCTCTTCCCCGGGCTGCTCAGCGGCGACGAAACCGGATTCCGGTAAAACCCCGCTTGAATCCTGGTATTTAGAGTCATCCACCCTGCACTCAATGAATCTCCGACTCGGGACGCTTGCTGAACGGCAATCCCAATGCAGCCTGGATAAACCCCGCCGGGTCCAGGTTCAGCGGCCGGCCACTGGATTCCGCGATCTTCAGCGTCGCCAGCGTGGTGGCGACGATCTCCTCCAGGGGAATCGGTGGCGGTTGGCCTCCTCGGATACTGGCGGCGAACGCCTGCCACTCGCCCTGGTGTCCCTTGTCCTGCTGCCAGCGGGAACGGAAGGTTTGTCTGCGGCCATGACGCACCAGCGCCAGCCGCCGGAAATCTTCGAGCACCGCGACCGCACCTCCGCCCAACACTTCCACCCGCTCCTTCGAATACGACTTGTCCCCGCCGGTAAGGTAACTGATCGTACCCTGCGATCCATTGGCAAACCTCATCGATGCCACGATACTATCGCCCCCGCTTGAACCCACACCGGCCGCCAGAGTTTGTACCTCCCGCGGCCTGCTCCCCGCAAGGAACGACAGCAAATCCACGAAATGGCAGACTTCCCCAAGAATGCGTCCGCCCCCTTGCTCCGGATCGTTCACCCAGTGATCGGCCGGTAGGAAGCCGGCGTTCACCCTGTAGTGCAGCGTGAGCGGATCGCTGATTCCCCCCAGAAAGCTCTTCATGCGCACAGCCAGCGGTGCAAAGCGCCGGTTGAAGCCGACCATGAGCACCGGCTTGCGTGTCTCCCCCCGGCCCGGATGGGCTCGAACGATCTCCGCCAGTTCCTCCTCCCGCAAGCACAGCGGCTTTTCACAGAAAACATTCTTCCCGGCCGCCAGCGCCGTCAGCACCTGGCGTGCGTGAAGATGATGCCGGGTGGAGATCACGACGGTGTTGACGCGGGAATCGCCCACAATCTGGTTCTCATCCGTCGTGCAGTAGCGGAACCCGAATTTGTCGGCTGCGTGCCGGCTGTGGGTACCGGTTGCCGCGCAGACGCCTTGGAACTCGATGCCGCTTACCCGCTTCATCGCAGGCAGCAGCGTGCTGGTCGCGAAATTGCCTGCCCCCAGCAAGCCGATTGCAACTGTGCCCGGGCTCACCTCCGGCGCGGCCGTACCCGAAACCAGCTCCAAGCGCTGATCCAGATGGATTTCGTCCGGGTAGGTGAACAGCACGCTCAGGAATCGCTCCCCGGTTTTTCCCATGATGAGATCGTAGGCGACGGGGGCGCGCTCGAGCGGGTAGCGATGGGTGATGAGCGATTTGACCTCGACCTTGCCATCGGCTACCAGCTGGAGAAAGCCTTCCATGTTGCGGGTTTCCGTCCAGCGCACGTAGCCAATCGGGTAGTCCCGCCCTTTCAGTTCGTAGACTTCGTCGTAGCGCCCCGGCCCGTAGGAGCGTGACACGCGGAAGTCGAGTTCTTTCTCGTAGTACGCCTTCCGCTCGATATCCATTCCCACCGTGCCCACGGCAACCACGACCGCCCGGTCGCGCGCCACTTGACCCGCCAGGTTTACCGGCTCACTGCTGCCCGTTTCAGCGGCAATCAGCACCGCATCCACGCCAAAACCGTGCGTGTGGTGAAGACATAACGCGTGGAATTCCTCCGCAGACACGGCCACAGCCAGCGCGCCCAAACCCAAGGCCAACTCAGCCCGATCCTGGGCGATGTCCATGCCCAGCACCTGGCAGCCGGCTGCATTCAGCACCTGCACCGTCAACTGGCCGAGCAGGCCGAGGCCGACCACGGCGACTATGTCTCCCAGTCGCACTTCGGCCTGGCGGATCCCGTGCAGCGCAACCGCTCCCACGGTCGTAAACGCCGCCTGCTCGAAGGACACCCCTTCCGGAATCTTGGCCGCCAGCAACCGCGGCACGCAGGCTACTTCGGCATGCACGGCATACCCGGCACCGGCGCAGGCTACGCGGTCGCCGACAGCCAAGTCGCGCACGCCTTCCCCCACCCCCACCACCGTACCTGCGCTGCTGTAGCCGAGAGCCGTCGGCTGCTCGAGCCGCGCCCGGACCGCTTGCACCGCGGGCACCACCCCGTCACGGCGCACCTTGTCCAGCACGACCCGCACCAGGTCGGGCCGCGCCCTTGCCTTCTGCAGCAGGCTCTTGCTGGCGAACTCCGAGACCGCGCGCTCGGTCCCCGCCGAAACCAGCGACGCCGCCATCCGCACCAGCACGCAGCCCGGCGTCAGTTGCGGCGCCGGCACCTCCGTGACTATCACCTCACCGGTGCGCGGCTGCTGTAGAACCTGCTTCATGCCGTGGCCGCCTGTTGCGCGTGAATCGTGGCCATCTCACGGGCGCCGCCGTCCAGAAACAACCGCATCCACAGTTCCAGCGTCAGAAACTGCCAGATTTCGATCGACCAGTCCTCGGCCCCGGTGCGTTGTTGGCGCACGAATTCCTGCACCGCCTCCGGCCGGAATAGCCCGCGGCTCCGCACCTGCGCCTCAGAGAGCAAATCGTCGACCATTTCCCTCAGATCGTGCGCCAGCCAATAGTCTACCGGAGCCCCGAAACCGGCCTTGGGTTGCTCGAACACCTCTCCCGGCAGAAGGTCGCACATGGCTCGCCGGAAGATGTGTTTCGTGGTGGGGTGGAAAAACCCCTTCAGCTTGAGCCACGGTGGCACATTCCAGGCCACGAATTCGGCCAGTTCCCGGTCCAGGAACGGAACCCGAACCTCCACCGAGGAAGCCATGCTCATCTTGTCGTTGTAGGTGAGGTTCAGGCTCACCATGAAGATTTTTGTGTCCAGATACAACATCTGGTTAAGGAAGTCCGCCTGCTGCACCCGTAGAAAACTCGCACGATGTTGTTCTGCCGGGTCCGCTCCCGAGAGCCGCTGCGCAAAATCGTCGGAATACAAGCTTGATTTCTGCTCCCCGTCCAGGTACGTGCAGTTCATGACGAACCGGTCCACGGGATCAAGCGATGCGCTTCTCGCCATCTTCTTCGCCAGGCGCACCCTGCCCTTCATGGCCGTGCCGCGAAAGCTGGGCAGGCCTCCCAGCCCTCTTTGCAGCAGCCGCTGGAGCGGGGGTGGAATCCGGTTATATGCCTGCGCCCAGTAGTGTGCGGCGTGCTTGCGGTAACCGGCGAAGAGCTCGTCCCCTCCCACACCCGACAGCAGTACCGTCGCCTGCTTCCGCGCCTCCCGGCACACCAGGTACGCGGGAATGAGCGCGGGATCCGCCGTGGGCTCGTCCATGTGCCAGGTCAAGCGCGGCAGCAGGTTGGCCACGTCCGGCTCCACCACGATCCGGTGGTTCTCGCAACCCAGCGTGCGAGCCAACCGCGAGGGCACTGCGGGATCATCCAGTGTCGTTTCCCCCACGCGATACTTCGGCGGAAAGGTGATCGTGTACGTGCGCACCGGCTTGGCGGCAGCCCCGACCATCATGGCCACGATGCTCGAGGAATCCAGCCCCGCGCTCAGAAACGCCCCCAGCGGAACATCGCTCACCATCTGCGCTTCCACCGATTGCCGGAAGCGCTCCCGGATCTCCGACGCCAGCTCCGCTTCCTGCCGCGGAAACCCATGCTTCTCCGGCGGGAACGTGAGGTCCCAATACTGCGTGATGCTGAGCTGGCCGCGGCGCAGGATAGCGTAGTGGCCCGCCGGCAGCTTGAAAATTCCCCGGAACATGGTCTTGGGGTCGGGTACCCACAGAAAGGTCAGGTATTGATGCAAAGCATCCGGGTCCAGCTCCGCCTCCAGTCCCGGCACTTCGAGCAGGGCCTTGATCTCGGAGGCGAACGCGAACTGCCGGCCGCGGTACCAGTAGTACAGCGGTTTCACCCCGAAGTGATCCCTGGCCACAAACAGAACCGGACTGCCCTGCCTCAGATCGCAGATCGCCAGCGCGAACATCCCCTTCAGCCGCCGCACGCACTCCGGGCCCTCTTCCTCGTACAAGCGGAGTACGACTTCGGTATCGGTCCCGGAGAAGAAGCGGTGGCCTTTGCCCTCGAGCTCCCGGCGCAGATCGCGGAAGTTGTAAACTTCGCCGTTGTAGGTGATCCAGATCGAACCGCTCTCGTTCGCCATGGGCATATGCCCGCCAGGCGAAAGATCCAGAATAGCCAGGCGGCGGCTGCCCAGCCCGACGTAGGACCCGTCCGGGGAACGGTGCTCCCAGAGCCCCGCATCGTCCGGTCCGCGATGCGTCTGCACCTGCGTCATCCGGGCGAGCGTTTGCCGGCTTCCGCAGTTCACGACACCACTGATACCGCACATTGTCTTTGAACCCTCCGGCATCCTGCCGGCTGTCCCGAGGGCATCTTGCCCTCGCTCCGTTCAAATCCGTTCAAAATCCAGGACGGATCGCGGAAACCCGCGTGAAATCAGGCGTCTGAACCCAACCCACACAGCACCATAACCATACAGGAAAAATGCCACGGGAAGTTGTGGATTTGGCTGACAAGTTGAGTTCCGCAGCACGAACAGCACCCACGGACGTGACCAGGAGGCCGCCCCACTTTCGGATTCCTCCCACACCTGCCGCGCGCCATCCCGCTCAACATCTCCCGAGCGGCCCGCGCCCGCTCGGGCCGAAGCGCGGCCTCGCACCAGCGGTCAAATGGCATCGTGAATCCACGCTTAGGACGCCGTACGATTTGCGCAGGCAGCGGCCTCGCGGAACGCAACCATTGAGCGCCAGCCGGCGGTTGCCCGGTCGATTTCAACCGGTTCAGCAAAGTTGACGTGGAGGATTACCGTGCCCTGGTCATCAGGTCCACGATGGGCGAGGGACCGGGTCGCGTGCTTCAGAAGCTCTGGAGGCACCGCCATTGCGAGCCAGAAGACCAACAATGCCGCACTTAAGCCGCCGCCCCAGCCAGGCCAGTTCCCTATTAGCGCGCCTTCTGCCTGGCCCCC